>Ga0169931_10015219_pt1 | contig 10314 bp, 7 predicted proteins | sample Kivu_15m_20L_FD_129675 | JGI IMG/M metagenome (GOLD analysis project Ga0169931, IMG submission 129675) | Freshwater microbial communities from Lake Kivu, Western Province, Rwanda to study Microbial Dark Matter (Phase II) - Kivu_15m_20L... | ecosystem: Environmental > Aquatic > Freshwater > Lake ... | reverse complement strand
TGATTAAAATTAAAACCAAAAGTAAGATTTCGCAATCCTGGTGGTAAGTAATCTAATTGTTTATTGAAATTATCTGCAAATGTAATACTTTCTAAGCCAGCAGGTAATTTATCATTTAATGCTAGTGTAAATCTATTTCCAAAACTAATAGCTTTTAGTCCTATTGGTAAATTATTTATTGGTTTATTGAAATATTCACCAAAATGTAATTCTTTTAGATTTTTTGGTAAATTATCAACAGACTGATTAAAATATTTACCAAAAGTTATTTTTTGTATTCCAGAAGGTAAATTATCTACAGGCCTATCAAATTTATCAGAAAAACGAAGGTAGATATATTTTTTCATATTTTTTAAAATATTTTTATCTAATTTCTTTTTATTAACAACATATGTAAAATGTTTATTACCTTGTACATCTGTATATTCTTCTATATAATATTTTTTTTCATATGTACCTTCAATTACCCTAGACCTAATTTTAGACCACCTCATAGTATATTTTTTTGTTTCAATATAAAAATCAATTTTTATATTCTAATTACTTTTACTGATTCTGGTAATTTCTTTAATGATTTATTATAATATTTACTTAAATAAAGTTCCTCTAGTCCTTGTGGTATATAATCACATATTGGTTGATTAAATTCGTCTCCAAAACATAAAATTTTTAATTCAGATGGTAAATTATTATTTAATGGTTGATTAAATTCATCACCTAAAATAAGCTTTTGTATGCTAGATGGCAAATTATTTATAGGCAGATTAAATGCATCTCCTCCAATTGTAAGTTCTTGTAATCCTTTTACCAAATTATCTACAGACTGATTAAATTTATAACCAAAAGAAAGTATTTTTATTGTAGATGGTAAATTATCAACTGGCTGATTAAAATACCAACCAAAAGAAATTGTTAAAAGTCCATTTGGTAAATTATCAACTGACTGATTAAAATTATCTCCAAAATAAAGTTCCTCTACACCTAATGGTAAGTTATCAACGGGTTGATTAAAATATTTACCAAATAAAATATATTTTGTTTTAGATGGTAAATTATCAACAGGCTGATTAAAATTACAACCAAATTTAAGATTTTCTAGTCCTGATGGTAAGTTGGCTACTGGTTTATTAAAATCATATCCAAAATTAAGATTTATTAAATTTGGTGGTAATTTATCCACATGCTGATTAAAATTGTTTCCAAATGTAAGAGTTTTTAATCCTATTGGTAAGTTATCTACAGGCTTGTTAAAAAAACCTCCAGTTGTAAGATTTTGTAAATTTTTTGGTAAATTATCTATTGGATGATTAAACCAATATCCAAATTTTATATGTGTAATATTAGATGGTAAATTATCAACTGACTTTTTATAATCATCACAAAATTCTACATAATTATATTTTTCCATTTCTTTTAACATCTTTTTATTTATAGTAATATTTTTATTTACATAAAATACACTATGTATAATATTATTATTTTCTTCATCTTCTATTTTTTTTATATAATAATTACATTTTTTAGTGTTATTTATATCCATTCTATATATAATTGACTTTTTATTATAAAAATCAATTTTTAGACTTAATAATATTTTATTCTTGTTATTTTTACTGATGCGGGTAAATTATTTAATGGCTTATTATAAGTATCACTTATTATAAGTTTTTGTAATCCAGATGGCAGATTATCTAATGGCTGGTTAAATTCATAACCAAAAGTAAGTCTTTGTAATCCTATTGGCAGATTATCAACAGGCTGATTAAAATTATGACTGAATCTAAGTCTTTTTAATCCTAACGGTAAATTATCAACAGACTGATTAAAATTACAACCAAAAGTAATTTTTTTTAATCCATTCTCACCCTTCTCAGGGTTGAAAGTAGGTAAATTATCAACACACTGATTAAATTTGTTAAATTTTTCATTAAATACAATTTTCTCTATTCTTGGAGGTAAATAATCGCAAATTTTCTGATTAAATTGAATTCCAAATTCTATAATTATACAATTAGATTTTTTTATTTCATTAGTTATTTTTTCATTTAATGGTATATTTTTATGCACCACAAAAATATTATTTGATTTATTTTCAACTTCCTTAATATAATAATCAGGTTCTGTATTATCCATATTTATAGGTAATTATTATTAAATATAAAAATCAATTTTATATGAATATACTATTTTTTTGTTTACTTATGCACTTTATATCTTAAAATTTATATAAAAATTGATTTCTATAAATTTAGATAATATTATAACATGTGCTCTAATAATGGATTTATTTATATAAGACATCAAATCTATTATGATGTTGATAAAGTATGTAAATTAGGTAAAACTAAAAATATTTATGACAGAGATAATAATTATTCTACAGGTGAATATAGAAGAGGTAAATTTATATTAGTTATTGAAATATTAGATAATCAAATTTATGATGATACATATGTTGAAAAATTACTTCAAAGATATTTTAAGGATTATCATACTAAAATAGATGGCGGTTGTGAATTTTATAATAATAAAATTATAAATGAAATAGTGCCTTTTTTACGAAGTACTTCAATTAGATTTAATGTTTTAGATGAAAAAGAAATAGAAAATATAATTTATCAACAAAAAATTATAAAATTAAAAGATGCTCTAAAGAAATTTTTTCATAATAGACAATCTAAAGAAGAAATAGCAATAAAAAAAAGAAATTTATTACAAGAAAGTTATCTTATAGAAATTATAAATCATTTGAATACAAATAAGAAAGTATTTCTTAAGGCTCCTACAGGATTTGGTAAAACACATATATATTATAAAACTATTTTACGAATGAAACTTAATAGAATTTTATTTTTAACTCCTAGAATTTTATTAAATCAACAAATAGTTGAAGATAAATATTCATCCTATATAAGAAATAACAATTATAAAATTATTCATTTTAGTAATTTAGATAATTCAAAAAAAGAAGAAAAAATAAAAAAGTATTCAAAAGATAATAATAAATTTATAATGACTAGTTGTTATCAAAGTGGTAATAAATTATTAGAATATATAAAAAAATATAAATTATTGTTTGATCTAATTATTTTTGATGAAGCACATTTTATAACATCATGGACTCAAAATGAAAATATTTCAGAATTTTTAACTAATAATATTTGTAAATATAGATTATTTGGTTCTGCTACACCAACTAATGATATTGAAGAAAAACCAATAATATATGGTAAAATTATAGAGAAAATAAAAGTATATGAACTAATAAATCAAGAATTATTATGTGATATTGAAACAATTGTTAAACAATTAGATGAAAAGAAATGTGAATACCATAATATGAAAGATTTAATTATTACTTCTATGATAAAATATAAAAAGAAAAAAGGAATTATATATGTTAATGATTGTAAAAATGCTGAAAAACTATACAAGTTATTACAAAAACAAGATATACTAAATATATATATTTATATTTCAAGAAATATTGAAGTAGAAAATAATGATGATACTGATATAAAAATATTTGAAAATGATAAAAAACAAAGTATAATTATATGTGTAGGAAAAATTAGTTATGGTTATGATAATCCTCTAATTGATTTTATTTGTTTAGCAGATCCAAGACAATCTGATATTGATATAAGACAAATTATTGGTAGAGGTATTAGGTGGAGTAAGGAAATATATCCTAATAAAGTATTACATTTATTAGTTCCTTTATACAAAGATGAATTTGGTAATTCTTCTAAAAATGAACATCTAAAAAAATATTTAGATTATATTATTGGTGAATGTGGTAAAGATATTATATTTAAGAATGATGGTAATATAATAATTGGTAATGAAAAAAATGATCTTAAGAAAAGTGATAATTATGATGGTAAAAATATACCAATTGAATTACTAAATGAATACTGTACGACTGGTTATAATAAATATAGTGATTTTGTAAAATTTTTGAAAAGTAATAAAATATATGATGAAATATCTTATAATAATATAAAAGAAAAACAAAATTGGATTATAGATTTAGGAAATTTACAAACTAAATATAAAAATTTTTGTTTTAGAAATATTCATCCAAATAATAAAATTTATTATTGGAATAAAAAAGAAGCACAAGATGCATATGAAATTTGTAATAATAAATTACTTGTTGAATTAGGAAAAGAAAAGTATAGAAAATATAATTCTCAACAAAAATTAGAAAAAATAAATGAATTAGATAAGAAAATACCTATTATAAATTTTGATTTGTATTATCCTAAAAATTTATAATATAACTTATTTTTGAATATCTTTAAGATAATTCATAAATTTATTTGTATTATTTATAAGTATATTTTCTATATCTTTCTCCCACATTTTTTTTAAATTATTTAATTTATCAACTGGAATATTATTATCAAATATATTTTTATTTATAGTATCCATTATATCTAAAACATATTTTTGAGTATTTAACTTATTAATTATAATATTTTGTTCTTCAATTTTTGGTAATGGAACTTTTAGTCTGGTAAAATTTTTATTATCTAATGATTTATTACATGCTCCTTTTTCATATGTACTTTCAATATATTCATTAATTGATTTCAAAAAATAATATATAAATTTATTATTAACCTTATTTATATATTTTTCTTTAATTAAACATAATGACATTAAATCTGAATGAATACATTTCTCATCAGAAAATCTAATAGGACATTTACCATTACCATTAAATGCCGATGCTATAAATATTCCTTCGTTGTAAAATAATGAACTTTTTATTTTTTTTGTATTTTCATTTATTTCACCCTTAGTTATAAATATAACATCACCATTGTCAAACTCATCAATTTTTGAACTTTGTATTGAACCTTTCTTTAATGTAAAAATATCTCCAAATTCTACCCAGGGAATGTTTTTTATTTGTATACTTAAATTTTCAGTATAACCATCCTTTAAATAATCATTATGAAACCAAGATAAATTTGCTTCTTTTTTAATATCATCTATTGAAACTGTTGTTAATTTTGTTAATTTATTACATTCATCATTTGCCTGAATAAAGTTAATTTGTTTTGTACCTTTTTTATCATTTTCAAATATTAAAGCACAAGCTTTTACATCTGCATGTGTAAAAACACCATTTGAAAATAGAATAATATCTGTAATATTTGTTTTTTCCATAAAATACTTTCTTACATCTCTATTTGATGAACTAAAAAATAATTCTCCATATGGTAAAATTATTATACATAATCCATTATATTCTAATTTATACTTATCTAATTCTAAAAATTGTATTGGAGGACTATTATCATTTAGATTATAAACATCATCTAATCTTATTTTATTTTCTCTAGTATACTCATCAGATTTAAAATTTTGTTTTATATTATTAAATTTTAAATCTGTTTGAAATGGAGGATTAGTAAATATAAAATTATGTTTAATAGTATTAATATGTGTTAAACTACTTTCACGTTTTACATCATGAGGAAATTTTTTTAAGGTTAGAATTAAATTCATTAATCCATATTGATATGTAGTTGATTTAACTTCTCCACCTGACAATAATATTCTATCCCCATATTTTTCTTTAAATATATTATATCCTGTAACTAACCATCCACCTGTACCCATGCAGGAATCATAAAATTTAATATTTTGTTTCTTATCAATCTTTTTTATTATTTCATTAATTCTATTTTCTTTATAATTAAAAATTAATTTCATTAATTTTCTTGGTGTAAAAAATTGACCTAATTTAGAACCTTTTTTAACATAACCATTTATTATATGTTCGTATATTTCACCAATTACATCCTCATTTTTTTCTATTTCTTTTATATTTAATGGTATAATTACTTCATTTAATAAACCTTGGATTGTTGGTGCTTTTGTTGCTTTTATAAAATTATTTTCTGTAAATATTTGTTTTGTTATTGGATGATTTTTTAAAATATCACCCATTTGTCTTATAGCATCCGTATCTTCATTTAGATTGCGAATTACATTTAACTCTTTCTTAGATAAATTTGATAAATTTTCAAAATAACTTAATATTTCTACTAATTCTTTATCATCATATAAATGTTTGTAATATTTTTTATTTAATAAATCTATTTTACCTTCCTCTTCTTTATCAGATATAATTGATTGAACTGATTTTATAAATAAAAAGTTCATTATGTCATTTAATGCTTCTTCACCCTCTATATTCTCTGAATTATATAAGTAATTATGACCTTTATCTATCATTTTTAATATACTCTTTTTGGCATCACTTTTAATTTTGTTATCTTCTTTCTCTAATTCAATTATAATTTTATTATCTGGTAATCTTAAATAAGAATAATCTATTTCTTCTTTTACTTCTTTCTTTTTTATTGTTTTCCTTACTAATACTTTTGGTTTTTCCTCTTCAACTTCATATTTATCTTCATTTTTATCTTTATTTATTATAATTATATTTTTATTTTCTTCTTTAATTATTTTAGATAATTCCTTCGTCACAACTTCATCTATTACAACTTTTAGTGATTTATCCTTCAGAATACAAGGAATTTTCTTATTTATATGTCTATCGTAATGACCTTTCTGATCAAATACTTTATTACAATCTTGACATGTATAAATTTTAACCATTATTATATATAAATTATAATTAAATAATTTTAAATCAATTTTTTAACCCTTAAATTGGTTTATATTGGTTATAAAAATTGATTTTACAAATCTGCATAAATCTGTTCTTCAATTGTATCTTTAATAATTAATCTATGTGCGTTGCATTCACTAATTTGATTAATTCTGTAAATCCTACCAACAATTTGTTTTTCAATATCTTTAACATAATTTCCTATAATTGGTTCAAAAATGATAATATCTGAAACAAAACTTAAATCTAGACCACATGCTTCATCTTTAGAAGAAAGAATAAGAACTTGTATTTCTTTATTTCTAAATGATTCTATATTCTGAATAGAAAATGAATTTGCCATTATATGCTCTTTATTTAAAATATTTATTAATTTTGTTATAATATTATCAAATTGAGTAAAAATAATAAACTGTCTTGGAACCGATTTAATAATCTCTAATAGTTTCATAATTTTTGAACTATAAGGTATAATTACATCATTTGATATTTTAATATATTTAGTAGCTGGAGAACGACAATAAGGACAACATTGTTTTGTTTTTAAAGCAGATTCTAAACATGCTACACAAAAGTAATGATTACATTCAGTTAGTATAGCATAACTTTTTTTAATATCATCTTCAGAGTCACACATTCCTATAGAACATGTTTTTTTTTCAATTAATTGACTTTTAAGAAATCTAACGGGTCGTTCTAAATCATCAATCAGTTTTTTCTGTATTTTAATACAATTTTCATAATGTCTTAAATTTTCCTCTAATTCATGTCTATTTTCTTTAGATATTCTATCTAAATCTGCTTGTAAATTGGCTAGTTTATCCTTTTCTTCATTAACTTTATTTTCTTTAATTTCTAAAAATGATTTTATAAATTCTTTTTCTGTCATTACTTCATTTTCTTTTAAATTCATCAAAATATCACAACAAATTTTTCTTAAGGTTATATTATCTGTATTAGACCTACCTGTAATTTCTGCGGTATAAGCATTTTGTTCTATATTTGTAAATTCAAGTATATGATTATGATAATGAATAGGTGGTAATATTAATTCATCATTTATATTTCGTTCTACATTTCTTTTAAACATACTAATAAAGATATTTTCATAATACATATATCTTTCAAATAATTCATGATAGAAAATAGTATCAGTTAAATATTGTGAAATTTTATGAATACTATTTTCACCAGCAAAAGGAGTAGCTGTTAAACCCCATTTGTAATCTATTTTTGTAGAACATAATTTATTGTATAATTCTTTTTTAGATGGATCGCTGTATAGAATATGTAATTCATCTACAATTAAGCGTTGTTTATCTTCAAGCATTTCTATTGTAAAATCATTAAAAGTTTCTATACTTATATTTGGACTTATTTTAAAATGTTTTTCTAGTTCTTTTTCCCAATGATTTTTTAAATGATATGGCACTAGAATTAGTGTAGGAATATTTCTAACAAAACATAAACTTAACATTTGAATAGTTTTTCCTTTTCCAACTTCATCTGCTATAATTCCTCCTTTAATTGTTAATAAAGGGTAATCACTATCCTTAACAAATTTTCTTTCTAAATAATTATATATTCTTCCATCTGGAAAATGAATTAATCTTGCCTGAGAAGATATATGATAAGAAGGTCTTTCTAATTCTCTATTAATCATCCAATTAATATTATTCAATTGATAATTAAACAATTTTGTTTTTATAGGGATGTAAATTTCTTTTAAATCATAAAAATCCTTTTTTTCAACTTGTTCTATCATTTTATCCATTCTATAACCAAACATCATATTGTTTTTACTGCTTAAATCATGAAAATTTATAAAATACCTACTTAACGCACTATTAATAACAGAACATGTAATATTATCTGTTAATAACATCGTATTAGTAATCTCTATAAATCTAGTCTGAACTTTATAACCATCTATTTCAATATCAAGATAATATAAGTTTATGTATTGCTGTTGCTCTTCTGTAAACATAGGACAGATTTTCTTTCCATCAAAAAATTTATAAACATCTTGATTCATTAAAGCTAGATGCTTCAATTCCTTTAAATTTAACTTTGATTTTATAATTCCAACATTCTTATCCGAAGGAGTAATATCAATATCCCATATAAGGAAAAGATTATTCATCCTATTTTCCATAATATTTATACCATTTATATAATAAATCAATTTTTATATAAAAATAAAAAAATTAATAAATATAATATAGAATATGGATAAACCAATAATTAGATTTTATGAACCTTACGAAATAGTAGTATTAGTAAATAATGAAATTATGTCCTATTTAGATGAATCACAAATTACAGAAAATCAAATGTTGGAAAAATATAATATTGATTATGATAGTTTTTACAAGAGTGATATTCGTGATGAAAAAGGATTACCAGAAAGTATAAGTTCCAAAAGTGATATACATAGTTTTTTATTAAATTATATAAATAATATAAATGAATGATTATGACTAATATTCACTGTGGTAAAATAATATTTGTCTTTCAAGTCAAAAAAAATTGAGCCAAGCGGCCAACATTTTTATATATTTATGTTATAAATATATAAAAAGTTGAGTTCTACAAACCAACAAGTTGAGTTCTACAAACCAACAAGTTGAGTTCTACAAACCAACATTTTTCATAAAATAAAAGATTTTATGAAAAAGTTGAGCCAAGCGGCCAACATTTTTATATATTTATGTTATAAATATATAAAAAGTTGAAAATATAATTTTTATAATATTAAAACCCAAAAATGGTTATCGTTCGTTCCAGCACTGAAATCACTCACTATTTGAAAATAGTAGGAGTTGATGGTTCAAAACCGGTTGTATCCGGAGAAGTTAGGAAAGTTTTTGAAGACTTACAACAACAAACAATCCCGAAAGGTATTCTACGCAGATTAACTTTTGCCATGAAATTATCTGAGGATCATCACTGCACGATATGTTATGTCAATACAGATTTCACTGATGAGATGATTGACTGTATTGAAAATTATCTTGCAATATGGGAAGAATGGAAAAGAGAAAATTACCAGTTTAACATTGTGGCAATAAGACCAGATCATTTTGGAAGTAAGCCCGTTATTCTTCTTAAATTTGAATCAGAGAAATATAACGATCTCTTCCAAGCCACGAGTCAACAGGGCACCTCAGAAGGGGGTTCAGTAGTGAGAACACCACATCTTACCTACTATGGAAATGAAACAGGTGAAAGCAAAATGTTTATTTTGAATATACTTAGTCAAATATAAAGAATTATCAAGTTTTGTGTTACTAGTATCATGCCCCAAAAGAAAGACGATAGATTGTTAAAATTAAATTTTGAAAATTTGATTGATAAATTAAAGCAATTATAAATATTTATTAATATTTAATCCAATAATTTCAGTAAATATAGTTGGAATTGTATTTCCTAATTGTTTCCATTGATCTTTATTATTTCCACATAATTTAAAATCAGGATTAAATCCTTGTATTTTTAAACAATCCTCTTTTGTTAATCTGTATTCTTTTCCATCAACAATATATCCATCCCAATTATGTTTATCATCAATAGGAGAATTTTTACCTCCACATCTAATAGTATAAGCAGTTTTTTTTTTAAAATTTTTACCCAGAAGTTCAGTTAATGTTGTTTCTTTT
>Ga0169931_10015218_pt1 | contig 10315 bp, 5 predicted proteins | sample Kivu_15m_20L_FD_129675 | JGI IMG/M metagenome (GOLD analysis project Ga0169931, IMG submission 129675) | Freshwater microbial communities from Lake Kivu, Western Province, Rwanda to study Microbial Dark Matter (Phase II) - Kivu_15m_20L... | ecosystem: Environmental > Aquatic > Freshwater > Lake ... | reverse complement strand
TCGCCTCCTTCAGGGCCTCGAGCTGCCGGTCGTCGAGCGTCGCGATCGAGCCGACCGCGTGACCGGCATCGACCAGCGCCTTGACCAGCGCGATGCGCCGGATCTCGTCGCGCGAGTACAGCCTGTTGCGCCCGCCGGCACGATCGGGCCTGACCAGCCCGTAGCGCCGCTCCCAGGCGCGCAGCGTCTCCTGCGCCACCCCGGTGAGCCGTCAGACCACCCCGATCGGGAAACCCGGCTGGCTTCCTTCCACCCTGTTTGTGTCCATGACTTCACTCATCGTTACGTGTCCGTGAATTGTACATCGTCAGTGCACGGACTGACCACCCCCGGGACCGGGAGTTGCACGGGACCTCGCGGATGACGCGATCGCCCCGGACTCGAGGCTGCGCCCCTGTGCGACGTGGCACTGGCCACCATCATCGGGCGCATTCAGCAGGGGCTTCTTCCAAAATGCCGCAACAGCCGCCCGTCCCTGGGCCCGTCCATCGACTGGGCCGGATGCCTTGCACCGATACCAGCGCCTGGTGAAACATGGGCGCCTCCCGCATCCCCCCGACCGGAAACAGCATGACCGCCATACCGAACCAGCAAGCCGTCGCCGCCATGCTCAGCCGCGGCCCTGTCATCCCGGTCCTGGTGATCGACGACGCCAGCCAGGCAGCAGCGCTGGCGCGGGCCCTGGTGGCAGGCGGACTGGATGTGCTGGAGGTGACGCTGCGCACTCCGGCAGCACTGGAGGCAGTGCGGCGCATCCGGGAGGCGGTACCGGAGGCCATCGTCGGTGTCGGCACTGTGCTGGAGGCGGGACAACTGGAAGAGGCACACCGGACGGGGGCGGCGTTTGCCGTGTCGCCGGGGGCAACAGCGCGACTGCTGGATGCGGCCTGCGGACATCCCGTGCCGCTACTGCCCGGCGTGGCCACGGTGTCCGAGGCCATGGCGCTGCGGGAGCGCGGCTACCACCACCTGAAGTTCTTCCCGGCCGAGGCGGCGGGCGGTGCCCGCTTCCTGGCCTCGCTGGCTCCCGTGATCGGCGACCTGCGCTTCTGCCCCACCGGCGGTGTCAACGCCGCCAATGCCCCGGCCTATCTGGCCCTGTCGAACGTGGCCTGCGTGGGGGGGTCGTGGATGGTGCCCAGGGAACGCGTGATGGCGGAGGACTGGGCCGGCATCACAACCTTGGCCGCCGCTGCGGCCGCGCTGCGGAGCGCGCAGGACAGGTCGGCTCAGCCCCGGACATCTCACCAGACCGCGGGATGACGGCGACGCGTCTGCGCCCGGACCGACCCGAGGAAACGTCCCCGCGCAACGGGGTCAGACCTTCCCCCGACGGTCACCACGTGTCCACCCACGGACGCCGTCCGGCGGTTCCGCCCGCCTCCGCCGGTGGCAGGCTGCGGAGGGCCTCGACGATGCGCTCGCGCGTGTGGGCGGGGTCGATGACATCGTCGATCTCGAACAGCGAGGCCGCGTTCAGGGCCTCGCCGCGGGCATGGGCCTCGGCGACCATGCGCTCGAACGACGCGGCGCGCTCGGCCGGGTCGGCGATGGCCTCGAGTTCCTTCCGGTAACCGAGCCGGACCGCGCCTTCGAGATTCATCGGCCCGAACTCGCCGGTCGGCCAGGCCACGGACAAGACCGGTCGATGGAAGCTGCCACCGACCATGGCCTGGGCACCGAGGCCGTAAGCCTTGCGTAGTACCACGGAGATGATGGGCACGCCGAGGTTGGCACCCACCACGTACAGCCGGCAGCAGTGGCGCACCAGGGCGGTGCGCTCGGCCTCCGGGCCCACCATGTTGCCCGGGGTGTCGCACAGCGAGACCACGGGCAGCCCGAAAGCGTCGCACAGTTGCAGAAAGCGCGCGGCCTTGTCGGCGGCCGGCGCGTCGATCGCGCCGCCGAGGTGCATGGGGTCGTTGGCGATGACGCCCACGGGCCTGCCCTCGATGCGCGCGAGCGCGGTGACCATGTTGGGCGCGAACGCCGGCCGCAGGTCCAGCACGGAATCCTCGTCGGCCAGGGTGTGGATCACGGGGCGGACATCGTAGGCGCGCAGACGATTCGCCGGCACCAGCGCGCGCAGGCGGCGCTGGTCGGCGCAACGCCAGTGCGCCAGCGCCCCCTGGAAGTACGACAGGTAGCGCCGCGCCACGCGCACCGCCCCGGCCTCGTCCTCGACCACGATGTCGATGACGCCGTTGGGTTGCTGGACCCGCACCGGGCCGACCTCGTCGGGATGGAACACGCCCAGCCCGCCGCCCTCGATCATGGCCGGCCCGCCCATGCCCAGCGAGACGTTGCGGGTGGCGATGATGACGTCGCAGCAGCCGGCCAGCACCGCATTTCCGGCGAAGCACCGGCCGGACACGATGGCCACCAGGGGCACCTTGCCCGAGAGCTGGGCGAAGCGCGTGAAGGCCGGGATGTGCAGGCTGCCGGCGTGGGTGGTGTCGATGTCGCCCGGCCTGCCACCACCGCCCTCCGCGAACACCACCACCGGCCAGCGCTGCCGCGCCGCCAGTTCGAACATGCGATCTTTCTTGTGGTGGTTGACGGTGCCCTGGGTGCCGGCGAGCACGGTGTAGTCGTAGGCCAGGACCATGCAGCGCGCGACGGCGTCCGGAAAACGGTCTCCGTTGATCCGCCCGGTGCCCACCACCATGCCGTCGGCGGGGGTGCGATCGATGAGGTCCTGCAGACTGCGCCGGGACCGCTGGGCGGCGATGCCGAGACCGCCATACTCCTGGAAGGACTCCGGGTCGCAGAGGTCCTCGATGTTCTCCCGCGCGGTGCGGGCACCGCCTGCATGACGCCGCACCACGGCGTCGGGTCGGGCGGCGTCGAGCAGCTTCATGCGACGGGCCAGCACCTCGGCGAGATCCGGGCGGATGAAGTCCGGATCCTCGGTCGCCTCCTCGGCGGACGGCCCCTCGCCCGAGGCATCGCCGTCCAGTTCGGCCACGCACTCGCCCTCGGCGACCGTGGCGCCCGCAGCGACGAGCAGCGAGCGCACGCGCCCGGCACCAGTGGCGACCAGCGGGTGCTGCATCTTCATTGCCTCGACCAGACCCAGGCACCGGCCAGCCTCGACGAGGTCGCCGGCGGCGACCTCCCAGGCCACGAGCGTCCCGTGCAGGAGCGACACCACTGCGAGCGTTCCCGGTGTCGGCTCGCGACGGGTGGTGGCCATGGATGGCGCACCGGCGGCAGCACCGGGCCGGGCCGGCCGAGCGACGGCCCGGCGACCGCCGCCGGCGGCGCTGGCCGCGGCAATGGCCGCGAGGTGGTCCTCAACGAAGGTGGTGTGCACCTCGCCCCGGGCCAGCTCGGGCCGTTCAAGCAGGGCGGCGAGCAGCGCCGCGTTGGTGTCGACGCCCTCGATGCGGAACTCGCCCAGCGCACGCCGCGCCCGGCCGAGCGCGGCTGCGAAGTCGCCGGAGCGCTCGTGAACCACCAGCTTGGCAAGCAGGGAATCGTAGGCGGTGCGCAGTTCGAGCCCGCCGTATCCGTGGGTATCGCAGCGCACCCCGGGCCCCCCCGGGGGATCGAAGGCCAGCAGCACGCCGCCGGCCGGCAGCACCCGGCCGTCGGCCCCCAGGCGCTCGGCGTTGATACGCACCTGGATGGCGTAGCCCCGTGGCGCCAGCACCTCGTCCGGATCGAGACCGGCCTCGGCCAGCGTGGCGCCACCGGCCAGCAGGAGCTGGGCGCGCACGAGGTCGATGCCGAGCACCTCCTCGGTGACGGTGTGCTCGACCTGGAGGCGCGGATTGGCCTCGACGAACACGCTGCCGCCAGCCGACACGAGGAACTCGAAGGTGCCCAGCCCCTCGAGTGCCGTGGCGGCGCCCAGTGCGAGCGCGTGGGAGCGCAGGGCGGCGAGGGTCTGGGGCGCAAGATGAGGCACCGGCGCCACCTCGACGAGTTTCTGCCGGCCGCGCTGCAGGCTGCAATCGCGCTCGCCCAGGACGGCCAGACCCTGCCCGTCGCCTGCCAGTTGCACCTCGATGTGGCGGCACCCGGGGAGGAGGGTCTCGGCGTACAGCGCATCGTTGCCGAAGGCGCGCAAGGCCTCGGCCGCGCACTGGTCGATGGCGGCGTCCAGGTCCGCGGCGCGATGCACCGGCCGCATGCCGCGCCCGCCGCCGCCCGCCAAGGCCTTGATCATCACGCCGACGGCGCCCCGCCCGAGTTCGTCCGCCAGGAACGCGCGCAGCGACTCGCGGGTCGCCGCACCCGGCGTGCCCCGGGCCACCGGGACACCCAGCGACGCGGCGAGCGCGCGGGCGCGGGTCTTGTCGCCGAAGGCGTCCAGGGTGTCGGCAGCAGGGCCGACGAAACACAGGCCGGCCTCGCGGCAGGCGCGGGCGAAACCGGCGTCCTCGCTGAGGAAACCATAGCCGGGGTGCACGGCGTCGCAGCCCTGCTCCCGGGCCACGCGCACCAGCGCCGCCGCATCCAGGTAGGCGGCCGGCCCGCTGGCCGCGAGCGCGACCACGCGATCGACGCGGCCGGCATGGAGCCCGTCCGGCTCGTCGGCGGCATGCACACCGACCGTGTGGATGCCAAGGTCCGCGGCGGCACGCGCGACACGGATGGCGACCTCGCCGCGGTTGGCGATGAGCAGTGTGCGGATGGCCATGGTCGCCTCGTCGATTCGCTGGAAGCGCGGCGGGCCGCGCGGTCGCCCAGACTACCGGAAGCGCGTTGCCAGCCTCAACCCGGGCGTCTGCATGCGTGCCGGGACCGCGGCGCACCGGCAGGCCGGCCGCCCGAGTCGGGGTTGACAGGGCCCCACACCCCCCTGAGCATCCCTCGTCGATCGTCGATACGCGGAAGGTCGCGGTCGACGAGCGCGCGCGAGCCCGCCCCCGGTCGGCAGCGGCGGCGCGCGCGTGACCGGCCTTCCATCAACCCACAGGAGGATTCATCGCATGCGCGTCGCTTTCATCGGTCTGGGTGTCATGGGCTACCCCATGGCCGGGCATCTGCTCAGGAAGGGTGGTCACGACGTGACCGTCTACAACCGCTCGGCCGCCAAGGCAGCCCAATGGGTGGCGGAGTACGGCGGCCGCAGCGCGCCGACGCCGCGCGCCGCAGCCGAAGGCTGCGACCTGGTGCTGATGTGCGTGGGCAACGACGACGATGTGCGTACCGTCAGCCTGGGGCCGGAAGGCGCGGTCGCCGGAATGTCGGCCGGCGCGATCCTGGTGGATCACACCACGGCCTCGGCGGTGGTGGCGCGCGAGCTCCACGCCGCCTGCAAGGCGGTGGGAATCGGGTTCGTCGATGCCCCGGTGTCCGGTGGCCAGGCCGGCGCCGTGAACGGCCAGCTGGGCATCATGTGCGGCGGCGAGGACGAGGTGTTCGAACGCGCCCGGCCCGTGCTGGCGGTGTACGCCAAGAGCTGCGTGCTGATCGGCGCACCGGGCGCCGGCCAGCTGACGAAGATGATGAACCAGATCTGCATCGCCGGCGTGCTGCAGGGCCTGTCGGAGGCCATCGCCTTCGGCCGGCATGCCAGCCTGGACGTCGAGAAGGTGATCTCGGTGATCTCGAAGGGTGCAGCCCAGTCGTGGCAGATGGAGAACCGCTGGAAGGCCATGAACGAGATGAAGTTCGACGGCTTTGGCTTCGCCGTCGAGTGGATGCGCAAGGACCTGGCCATCTGTCTGGACGAGGCTGGCCGCAACGGTGCCCGGCTGCCGGTCACGGCGCTGATCGACCAGTTCTACGCGCAGGTCGAGGGCCGCGGTGGCGCGCGCTGGGACACCTGCTCGCTGATGCACCTGCTCGGGACGGACTGAACCGGACCGACTGTCGCTCAGTCGATCTCGACGCCCCCGGCGAGGCTGGGCCGGGCGAAGTAGTGCCCCTGGGCCCAGTCCACGCCGAGATCGCACAGCACCTGCGCGGTCTGGCCGTCCTCGACGCATTCGGCCACCGTGCGCACGCTGAAGGTGCGGGCGGTGGACACCAGCGTCTCCACCAGCCGGCGGATGCGCGGCTCGCCCACCAGCCCACGCACCATCCAGCCCTCGAGCTTGAGGAAGTGCACCGGCAGTTCCGCGACGTAGCGGAACGAGGAGTAGCCGCTGCCGAAGTCGTCGAGCGCGAGGCGGAAGCCCGCCTGCAGCAGCGGGTCGAGGTGGGCGCGCAGAGTGCCGACGTCGTTGGCCTGACGCTCGGTGATCTGGATGACCATGGGATTGCCCGCGCCGCGCCGCGGCGGGAACGCCAGCGCCTGCTCGCACAGGCCCGCCACAAGGCCGCGATCGGCCAGGGACTGGGCCGACAGATTGATGAACACGGCCTGCGGCGGGGCGCCGGCCCCCTGGGCATCGACGGTGCGCTCGACTGCGCTGCGGGTGATGGACCGGTCGACAGCGTTGATGAGATGCATGGCCTCGGCGGCCACGATGAAACGCTCGGCACGGATGATGGGGCCTTCGCGGGTGCGGATGCGCGCCAGCACCTCCTCTCCCACGATGTCGCCGGTCTTCAGATCGACGATGGGCTGGAAGGCCGGTACGAGCCGCGACTCGTGCAGCGCGCTCTGCACCTGCGAGCCCTCCCACACGATGCCGGCGCGAGTGCCACCGCCCGAGTCCGCCACGAGCACCCGGTCGCGACCGGCGCGCTTGGCCTCGTAGAGCAGCGCGTCCGCGTCGGCCACGAGCTGCTCGATGCTCTCCACCGCCGGCGAATACATCACGATGCCGATGGACACGGTGACGGGCAGGTTGCCGACGGCGATGGGCACAGGGTGGGACTTGACGAACTTGCGCGTGCGCTCGCCGGCGTTGACGGCCCCGCGGGCGTCCAGCCCGTGCAGGCACATGAGGAATTCCTCGCCGCCCCAGCGCGCGATCCAGTCGCCTCCGCGCAGGTTGCGCTCCAGGGTGCGGGCGAGATGTACCAGCACCTGGTCACCGACGTGGTGACCGTACTGGTCGTTCACCAGCTTGAAGCGGTCGGCGTCGACGATGGCGATGGCGAAGGGGTTCTGCTCACGACGCGCCCGGCTCCACTCCACCTCGAGCCGCGCCTCGGCCGCCCGGCGGTTGAGCAGTCCGGTGAGATGGTCCTCCATAGCGAGTCGCTCGATCTCGCGTTCCTGCGCCTTGCGGTCGCTGATGTCGCGCGCGTTGGCGATCCAGTGGCTCAGCGCGCCATTGTCGTCACGTACCGGGACCACCGACAGCTCGACCCAGTAGAGGCTGCCGTCCTTGCGGTAATTGACCAGTTCGCGATGCCCCTGCACGCCACGTTCGATGCAGTCACGCAGCGCGGCCTTGGCCTCGGCGCTGGTGGCCGGCCCCTGCAGCATCGCCGGGGTGCGGTCGCGCACCTCCTCGCGGGTGTAGCCGGTGAGCGTGGTGAAGGCGGGATTGACGTAGACGATGCGCTGGCGCGCGTCGGTCACGATCACGGCCTGATCGGAGGACTCGATGGCGGTGGACAGCAGCCGCCTTTGCTGGGCGTCCTGAACTGCGGCGGTGGCGTTGACGGCGAAACCCTGCAGCACCTCGCGCGAGCGACCACGCTCTCGGTAGGCGACCAGCTCCAGCGAGCGGCCATCGCCGTTGCCGGCGTGCACCATGGAGCGCGCCGTGTTGCCGGTCGACGTGCCATCGACCAGTGCCGCGTAGACGCCGGCGTCCAGTAATTCGCGCGCGTCGGTGCCGACCAGCCGCCCGCGGGTGCTGCCGAAGAATCCGGCGAAGCTGTCGTCCACCGCCAGGATGCGATGGTCCGTCAGGCTGACCGAGAAGCGGCCGATCTCGGCCGCTTCGAGGAACTCGCGCTCGTAGCGTTCGGAGAGGTTGCGCTCCCGTTCGGCGAAGGCGTCGGTCAGCTCCATGAGCGAGCCGCTGACGATGAGCTCCATGAGCCGGCCGGACTGATCGAACACCTGGTCCAGGCAGCGCTGCGCGAGCACGCCGTCGTCGGCAGCCACGGCGCTCAGGCAGGACTCGGCCACGACCAGCAGTTCGCCATGCACGCGACCGAGGTCGTCCCAGGTGCGCTGGAGCTCGGGACTGCGCAGCGCGCGCGCCAGACCACCGGCATCGGTTCGCACCCAGTCCCAATAGGCGGACTCCAGCGGACCGTCGACCCGGCCGGTCGCGACGCTGCGCGCCAGTTCGCGCACCAGGGAGAGGTGCTGCTGCATGGAGATCAGCAGCGGCGGGAAGACGGTGCGGTACTGTTCCATGGCCTGCCGTCTCCTCGGTCGATGGCCTCAGCCGCGACGCCAGGTGGTGCCGGCGGCCGAGTCCTCCAGGACGATGCCCGCTTCGGCGAGTTCGGCGCGGATGCGGTCCGCGGTGGCGAAGTCGCGAGACTTCTTGGCCGCCGCGCGCGCCGCGATGCGCGCCTCGATGGCGGCGTCGTCGAGACCGGTGGCCACTGCCCCGCCCTGGAGGAAGGCGGCGGGCTCGCGTCCGAGCAGCCCGAGCAGTGCGGCCAGGGCGCGCAGCTGACCGGCGCGCTCGGGGGAGCGCGACCGGTTTACCTCGTTGGCGAGGTCGAACAGCACCGCGCAGGCCTCGGGAGTGTTGAAGTCGTCGTCCATGGCCTCGCGGAAACGCGCCGCGAATGGGTCGTCCCACGCGATCTGCACCGTCACCGGCGGTACGTTGCGCAGCGCGGTGTAGAGGCGGCTCAGCGCCGCGCGGGCATCCTCGAGGTGCTGGTCGGAGTAGTTCAGAGGACTGCGGTAGTGGGCGCGCACGATGAAGAAGCGCACCACCTCGGGGTCATAGCGCGCCAGCACTTCGCGCACGGTGAAGAAGTTGCCCAGCGACTTGGACATCTTCTCGTTGTCGACGCGCACGAAGCCGTTGTGCATCCAGTAGTTGACGAAGGTGTGGCCGTGCGCCCCCTCGGATTGGGCGATCTCGTTCTCGTGGTGCGGAAACTGCAGGTCCTGACCGCCGCCGTGGATGTCGAAGTGCGTGCCGAGCAGTTCTTCGCTCATGGCGGAACATTCGATGTGCCAGCCGGGACGCCCGGGCCCCCAGGGAGAATCCCATTGGGGCTCGCCTGGCTTGGCGGCCTTCCAGAGCACGAAGTCGAGGGCATCGCGCTTGTTGGTGTCGACCTCGACGCGCTCACCGGCGCGGAGATCCTCCAGGGACTTGCCCGACAGCCGCCCATAGCCAGGGAAGTTGCGCACGGCGTAGAACACGTCGCCGCTGGGCGCGCGGTAGGCCAGGCCGTGCTCCATCAGTCGGGCGATGAGCCCGATCATGCCCTCGATGGACCGGGTGGCGCGGGGCTCGTGATCCGGACGCATGACACCCAGGGCATCGGCGTCCTCGTGCATGGCGCTGATGAAGCGGCCGGTGAGTTGCTCGATGGTTTCGCCGTTGCGGGCCGCGCGCTCGATGATCTTGTCGTCGATGTCGGTGATGTTGCGCACGTAGGAAACCCGGTAGCCTTGCGCACGCAACCAGCGCACCACGGTATCGAACACGACCATGACACGTGCGTGACCCACGTGACAGAAGTCGTAGACTGTCATGCCGCAGACGTACATACGGACTTCGCCGGGGTGGATGGGAACGAAATCCTGCTTGGTGCGACTCAGCGAATTGTGGATGCGCAACATGGGCCTGGAGAATCAACGGTAACGGGCGCCGGACGACCTCGTCCCGGCGTGGGGAAGCGATGGTCTCACAGCCTGCCCCGATCGAAACGACCCCTCATCGCGATGCAAAACGGTCCTCAGGGCATCGGCGGGCCGCCAGCACCGGCCTGACCGGGTGACCGGTGGGCGCAGCTGACGGCTCGACCCTCGGCACCGGAAGGTCCGCTCCATGACGGAATAGTTTGTTCGGGGCGTTCGTTACGGTTAAAATCACTTCTCAATACAGCGAGATATGCAGGTTTTCTCGCAGAAAACTTCAAAAATCCAGTATAGCACGATGATTCATTCGAGCAGTCTCCTCGCGTCTGCCATCCTTGCCCTGCTGTGCACCATCAGCGTGCACGCCGCTGACGATTATCAGGAGGCGAGGCGACTGCACGCCCAGGGCAACCTGCCCGGCGCCCTGGAACGGGTGGAGGCACAGCTCGCGCGGCAGCCCCGGGACGCCCGGCTGCGCTTCCTCAAGGGTGTGATCCTGTCGGAGCAGGGCAGGCAGCCCGAGGCGATCCGCGTGTTCACCGGGCTGACCGAGGACTTCCCGGAGCTGCCCGAGCCCTACAACAACCTGGCGGTCCTGTACGCCGCCCAGGGCCAGGACGAAAAGGCGCGCCGTGCCCTCGAGACGGCCATCCGGACGCACCCGTCCTACGCCAC
>Ga0169931_10015217_pt1 | contig 10315 bp, 17 predicted proteins | sample Kivu_15m_20L_FD_129675 | JGI IMG/M metagenome (GOLD analysis project Ga0169931, IMG submission 129675) | Freshwater microbial communities from Lake Kivu, Western Province, Rwanda to study Microbial Dark Matter (Phase II) - Kivu_15m_20L... | ecosystem: Environmental > Aquatic > Freshwater > Lake... | reverse complement strand
TTACCGCCACGCGCAATCGAGGTCATGGGTCCCGTACAAATAGCACCACCGCGTCGATCTCAGGTACTGTCATCGCCACGGTATCGTCGTCGCTTTCGCGGTCTCGGACGATCACAGCCACGATCACCGGCACGCAGAGCCGTTCGATCTCCCCAACCAAGATAAAGACTATTACCGAGACTCAAAGTACCAGCACCACACTCTCTGTGTCATCGACCGAAACCGTGTCGCAGACTGTGAGCACCTCCTCGACGTTCACCGCATCGCAGGAAGCCACGCTATCATGGAGTCAAACCAGCATGCAAAGCCCGACGCGTTCGACAACAAGTACGCCGGTAAAGTCGCTTTCGACGACTCCCACCGTAGTACTCAGCCAATCGCGCAGCATGTCAATCTCGCCCACGGTGACACAGTCGAAGGAAAGGAGTCCGAGCTATACCCCGACCCAAAGTATTGCACATTCGCTTTCTGCGTCAGTAAGTGGAACTGCACAGCGGTCGATCTCCTTGTCGCGTTCGTTCTCTGCGGAGGTTACCCCGGAGCCAACAGTCACGGCGTCTTCGAGCCCAAGCCAAACTCCAACGGTTCCCGCTTCTCACTCGATGACCCTGACGATCTCCGTGAAAGCATCGCAATCGTCGAGTTTGAGCCAGTCTGTCTCGCCGTCGCTCACGTTTCACCACGTGTACGTCAAAAGCCCAACGGAGTCGAATTCGTCAGAGCCTACCGCGACACAATCCATTTCGCCGCTTCCGTCCAATACAGGATCGCGGAGCCCGAGTTGGACATCTTCGATGATGCGAACAAGGACGATGTCGCCGAGCAAGAGTTCCTCAATGCTTCTCAGCCGCAGCCAGAGTCGATCGGTGTCATCGACGGTATCACAGTCACGGTCGACAACCAAGAGCACATCGATCACATTCACTGACATCCGTTCATGGACACAGACGCTGTCGCCTAGACGCTCAGTAACCGTCACTCAGAGCAACGTCTTGTCGTTGACCGAAACTGCTTCTGTGACGCGTTCGTTCACGATGGATGGTACGTCCTCAGATTCCGATAGCACATCGACTACGGCCACACGAACAGCCTCACTGACCTCAACGGCCACAGGGACGATGACTGTGCCCGTTAGCGCGTCAGCCACCGTGACTGTGTCGCCCACCCGATCGATGGATTCGTCCATCACGTGGTCAGGGTCAACCTCAGCGACACGCACTGACATGATGACAGAATCCGTGTCCGTGACGGGTTCGTCTACAGGCACGCACTCGATGACGCGCTCAAGGACGGACACTGGCTCGGACTCGCCGACGCGGACAAATGACGTATCACCAACGTTCTCAGCCACAGTAACCTCCACCGACACAGGCACGGTGACCGCCCAGCGATCGCAGTCTCTGTCGCGAACCGTCACGAGTCCCGTCTCTGGCACAACGACCGACACAGTCACCTTAACCAAGACGCAGTCGCCGTCGCCGTCGACGTCGCTCAATATGACCATCACGACATCGGTCACACACACTGCGATGAAGACACAGTCTCGATCGGAATCGCAATCGCTGACCCTTACCAGCTCCGCTCGACCTTCGCAGTCGCGAACACCATCGGAGTCCTTCACCACGTCCATGGATGTGACCGGTTCAGTCTCGCGCTTCCGACACTCGGCGACAAATACGACGTCCAGGACCGAGTCAGCTGTGCGAACTATGTCACGTTCCCTCACCAAAAGCACCACAAAATCGGCGAATTACACGGAGAGCGCTTCGCTGTCGTCAACGGCAACGAAATCCGTGACTCAATCGCGATCGGTGTCCGCGACACAATCCGCGGTGTATTCAGCATCCTTAAGCCAAACTGTGTCGGGTGACCTTTCAGGAAGTAGATCAGCTACGCACAGCAGCGTACTGAGCCTTTCAAGTTCCATGACGATGTCCATCACCAACCAGACGACGAACACGTCCGTGGTAACCGTGAGCCGTAATACCACGTCAGCGACGACAGCGTGGAGTGTCACAAGTTCCTTGTCCGGCACAAGTTCCCCGACCGTCACCCAGACTGCGACATCAAGTGCGACAGGAACGAGCACAGTGACCGCATCTGACGAAGGAAGTGAATCAGCCTCGCTCACTCAAAGCAATGAACTGACACTGACCACAAGTCTCTCTCAAAGTACATCGCGGTCGAGATCCGCAACGGCAAGCGTTTCGGCAACCTTCTCTCAAGACGCATCACCGTCCGTCTCCGTGACGATGAGCAAGACTCGCTCTCTGCATCGACGACGGTCCCGCACAAACTCCACAACACTGACAGTGACGGGCAGTGCGATATTCACGGCGACGTTCACCCGCTCGAAATCCTACTCGATGTCAGTCAGCGTCACCCGAACCGTCGACGTGTCATCGACGGGCACCTCGACCTTGACCGCAACCCGCAGTAGCAGCCGAACGACGACAGGCAGTGCGTTTGACTCAGCTACGGTGACCAAAACGGATTCGTCGCAACCGACGTCAACCGTCAGTGTAACGCATAGTCACACCTTGCCACGCGCCACTCGCACTCCGAGCAAAGATCACACCGTTACCGTGACATGGAGTACTTCGGTCCCACAGTCAATGTCTGCAACGCCTACTGGAGTGCCGACGAACACAACAACTGCCAGCCCGACGGCGACTGTGACGCAAACGTCAACCGCAACTGCGACAGTCTCCACGACGTACAGCCGATCGGTGTCGTTCTCCCATGCGAGGTCGTTGTCAACGACCAGATCATTTGTGCAGTCCGAAACTGCATCGAAGACCCGGAGCTCGGTCAGGTCCGTGTCAAAGACATTGTCGGAATCTCGTAGCCTCACGCAGCACAACCGATCGTCGACTCCATCAGCAGCAGCGTCGGCGAGTGCAACCCCGACTCACACGTTCAGCGCGTCGAGGTCAACCTCGCGCACAGTTTCACAACGTCGAACCGTGTCCACAACGCTGTCGAAGCAGGCGAGCGAAAGCTCTAGCCTGTCCGTTTCGTTTTCCACCACGGAGTCCGTGAGTACGTCGACATCACTGTCGCCATCTCCTTCACTGACAGGTGTTTTGACAGCATCGAGCACTTCAAGTGTAATACGATCGTTGTCTGTGTCGCACACGGTGACTGAGTTTGACTCGCAGACTAGGAGCAGCTCAAAGTACCGCAACAGATCGAAATCGCGCACACATTCTCACCAGCCCAGCGCGACGGACACGCAAACCTTGTCCCACGATACGTCGAGCTCGACATCAGCAACGTTGCCACAAACGAACAGCAGCACGACCAGCAAAAGCCCTTCTCTATCGTCCTCGCTCACGACGGCGATGACACTGACGCAGACGCTCACGTTGTCGATGACGTCATCAACGACAACGACCGTCTCAGTGGCAGCAACGCAAACGGACACGGCAGCGTACAGCGGGTCGAAGTCGACGTCCGTGTCTCCATCGAAGACGAGATCGTTTACCCAAACACCGAGCGCATCGCCAACGCAGACACTCACGACAACTCTGACCGTATCCTCCACCAGGACGGTGAGCAAAAGTGCGATACGTTCACAAACAACCTCGATGACGGCGGTGTGGACACAGTCACCATCACGAAGTCGAACGCGAAGTGCGAATCCGTCGCGCTCGCCCTCCTCGTCGTCCACTCCAACGGCGTCGCATGCACTCTCGAGGTCCCCAGGAACCCTGTCGCTGCTTGCAACAGTAACGATGTCCCGCACCCGATCCGTCACGACAACGCGATCATCATCCACCTCCTTTTCCATGACACTGTCGACAACCAATGCCTTCTCCACGTCGACAACGCAAAGTGCGACAAGCAGTGTTTCAGCGACGATTACTGTCACGGCAACCCTAACAAGACCCAGAACACCCACAAGTACCGCTACCGAAAAGCTCACACTCACCCCCACGTCATCAGCTACTTTGACCAGAGTCGAATCGCTCACGTCGACAGCATCTCGCAGCTACAGCATGTCAACCGTGACATCGATGACGGCTTCGTCCAGTGTCACCGCTAACCGTTCAATTACATTCAGCGAAAGTAAGAGTCTTACGCAATCCACGTCAATGTCACGAACGCAATCTGGGGCCCGAACAACGTCGGCTTCACTTACCCAACGCATGACAGTCTCAACATCTCTGTCGATCACGCATTTCCGAACGCTTTCCGGAAGCAGAAGCCGAACGCGTTCCTTTTCAGTGATGAAATCGGTCACGCGCTCTCGAAGTGTCAGCCTACCACGAACCATCTCGGGTACAGCAAGTCACACTCAATCCGTGAGCGCCTCGCGTACACACGACATCTCGTGGTCAATCTCCGTATCGGAAACGAAGTCGAGCTCGTTGACTCGAACCACAATCGTGACGGATACGTTAACCACGTCCTTTTCCTCGTCGCTGTCGGCGGAGAGGACGATAAACATCACGGAGAGTCCGTCGCTCAGCGTGAGTTGGAGCCCTTCGCGGACCGCGATCAAGTCGCTGTCACGTACCGCGTCGTTGAGCTTGACGCAATCCGTGTCGTATGACGTGTCCGTATCGACATCAGCGTCGCCAACCGTCGTGGCGTCAACATCGCACACCGTGAATGGCACCACCACTGCCACGCAAGCGAGGAGTGGTTCGATGTCAGTCACAAGCATCCAATCTGTGTCATCGTCACCATCGGCATCGCGCACATTGACGGGAAGTCGAGCGGCGACTTGGAGCACAAGCCGATCGACGACGATCTTGCAGTCGCAAACGAGTACGGCAAGCGAGTCCCGTTCCGTCAGCGGAGAACTCACCACGGATCAAAGCGCCAGCGAAACGAAACGAGTCCGCAATGCATCCCACTCGGCATCGCTATCCTACGAGGTCACGCTATCGAAGTCAAGCAGCGACACCTTGTCTCGAAGTCTGTCCCATGACAGGACCCGCTCGGCCTCTGCGTCACCGATGGTGACCTTCACGGCGTCTGTCACGCCCTCTCGATCATCAACCGGTTCCCGTCAAGGTACCGACACTGGCAGCAAATCCAACACCTTAAGTCCCAGTCGATCGAAATCGAAATCTCGCAGCGTGTCGATATTGCTCAGCCTGACGAGTTCAGCAACAGCTTCGTTCGCACAGACTCGATCCATAAGCAGGTCAAGCTCAACCTTCCGAAGCGTTTCTACATCACGTACCGCGACCGTGTCGCGAAGCCGCTCGATTTCACCACAACAGTCCCACACGGGAACCTTGTCTGGAGAAGGGTCGAAAACGCCTTCAGGTTCCACGACAAAGACTGTCAGCGAGAAGCGGTCCGTCACGCGTACAGTTACAGTCAGCACGACAATCTCCCGAACATTCACCGACGTCATCAGCGAGTCAGCCTCGGGGAATCGATCGAGTCATTCGAAATCCATCTCTACTACCCAAACGCTGTCGTACACGTCCAGTGCAACGCGAGACGCGTCACCTACCCCGGGGTCTGCAACGGCGGATCTATCACAATCACAGTCGATCAGTAGGGTAGACACCAGCTCACCTACGTTGACGATTACCCCGTCCCGAACGGTTACACCTCAACGATCATCCAGCGTTACAAGGAGTGACACCGCCACGGTGATAATGTCCGTCACGCTAAGTGCTTCTCTTAGCTCAACTCAAGCCCCATCAAGCTCCCAAACGCGTTTGCCCACCCCGTCGTTGTCGCTATCGCCGACACAAGCCGCGTCTGTGTCAGAGTCCTGGACCTCCACGGAGAGTGTCACGTCGGTGAAGACCTTGTCGCCAACCCAGAGCCGAACGTTGACCATCACCAAGTCGTTGCCACCGATGACGGAAACCATATCCGACAACGTTACACTCACCAAGAAGAGATCGCCCACTATACACAACGTCACGAAGAGCCTGTCCCTTTCGTCGGAGCTTTCGTTTACCGAGACAGCAAGCAGAACCCAGCAGTTATCCGTGAGCTCAACGCCAACGCAGTCTCGATCACGTTCGATCACAGAACGACGAACTGTTTCGGCGACGATGTCTGACCGGCGGTCGCAGTCCGTTACCGAACAACCAACACGGAGCTCGTCATTGACCAAGAGCGGAAGCGGGACATGGACGACAACGGACAATGTGTCAACCACCGGATCGATCTCGATGAGTGCGACGGTGTCCATGTCACACGCGATTTCCGCCACACGGTCGGTAAGTGCTGTGCTCACAGAATCCGTTTCCGTCTCGCACACATGGTCACACTCACCAACAGGATCACCGACCGCCAACCCATCGCTCAGCGCGACACGAACACGATCGCCGTCACGAGAGATCTCAATCTCTCGTAGTCAGAATGTCACCCAAACGCTGTCCAAGACACACACCGGCACTCGGTTGGGCAGCGACACAGCTTCTGCTAGCCAGAGCCAGACCACCTCACAAACGTTCCTGAGATCTGTGTCGATGTCACCGTCGGTAACGCGGACGAGGTCGGCCTCACAGCGAGCGTCGCGGTCCCTCACAGCATCAGATACGGTCAGTGCAACACGGAGCGCCTCACTTGCACGATCACAGTCACGAACGTTCTCCACGGTGGTCACAACAACAGTATCCCTCACAGGGAGCACATCGATCAGTGTGTCAGAGCTGCGGTCAGTCACGACATCATTGTCGCAGACGACGTCTTCGTCACGGACAGTGCCCCCGACATCAACTAAGACCATGACGGTGGCACGGACGACCAGCCCGAGCCGAAGTCAAACACCAACGGCCACGGCCAATACCACGCACACACCGTCCATCACATCGCGCTTATCGGCAAGTCAATCAATCAACACGTCGCTTACACGGTCCGTCTCATGGTCTACGTCGATGTCCCTGACCCAAGAAGTATCGGTTTCTACGTCATCCAACGATTCGTCAACAATCAGTCGAACACAGCAACTTTCCTTGTCAATGACCAAGACACTGCCCAAGACTCGAACGTCGAGCAACTTCCGTACCATGAGCGATACATTGACCGACTCTGGCAATGCCTCGTTGACGTTGTCTCCGACGAAGACAACTTCTTTTACCACGCGAGCGTCATCGACCATCACTGCATCGAACCAAGGCACCCAGTCCAGCTCTAGCACTCCATCTCGTTCCATGACCGGGACTGCGTCTCCACACAAAACCCATTCGATGAGTCCTAGTGCGTCGTTCACGGTAAATACAACGGCCACGCCGACATTGTCCAGCGAACGGTCCACGAGCCAGACAGCCTCCCTGACCGCGACACTGCCTCGAACCTTTTCTCTAACGGGAACAGCAGAGCTATCCGTCGACGTTTCTGCGACGCAGAGTGACTCGCGCGATGACTCGACAACTGTGTCGGCATCAGCACGGCTGAGCCGATCGGCCTCCCGCAACGCCACGTTGTCCGCATCGATGACGCTGAGCTCAACGGCAACGGTTGTAATGCGCTCGCGAACCCAGACACTCAGTCTTACCGAGAGCATGAGTGAAACGCAATCAGACACCACGTCGGTAACCCAAGCGATGTCAGTGTCGACCACCTACTCCATTGTTCGATCGGCGTCGGCGACAGTTTCGGGCTCGGCATCGCGAAGCACGTCGTGGAGCAGCCTCGTGACCTCGACCACGAGTCATTCGCTCTCGCGGTCTCGCACGGCTACGCATCACCGATCCACGTCAATGACCATGACACCCACAAACGTGATTACCGGCTCGATTACAGTTTCGTCAAGCGCAACCTCCACAGGGACGTTCAGCGTAACGGGCTCGCAGAGCCGTTCGTTGAGCCCCATGTCGTCGTCAACGATCACGCGGCATCGCGACTCACCAACGAGTTCACTTTCCCTTTCCCTCAGCATGACCACGACAGGAACTGTTTTGCTGTCACGGACGGAAAGTGTCACAGGGTTCAACACCGTATCCCTGAGCACCTCCTTCACCAAGTCAGCCCCGGAAAGCATCAGCCGCTCTCTGTCTGTTTCGGTCACTCTGACCAATGCATCAACGGGCACTCGTTCACAGGCTGTGTCGGTATCAAACACGCTGAGTGCGAGTGTATCGTATTCGGCGTCATCGTCAGCGACCGCAAGCGTTTCACAGCAACCAAGCGTCTCTCCGACGACTTCATCCGAACCAAGTGAATCCAGGTCACCGTCACAAACGCGCACAATCTCGTCATCGCCTTCCGCATCAGCATCGAGGACGGTGTCATTAACCACATCCGTATTTCCCTCATCAAGCCAATCCACATCCAGCAGTGATACGCTGAGCCACACACCGCCACGAAGTATCACCGCGACAGTGACGCTGAACCTAACATCGTCACTTTCAGGGTCGCGAACTCGTACCATAACAATGTCACAATCAACTGACTCTTCCAACACGCAATCCATCACTCTGACGCGCACTTCGAGCACATCATCGTCCATGACGCTGTCCGCCATGCGATCGGTGACTAGATCGCGTTCAGTTTCACCCGCAAGGTCACTCACGACTACCGCAACAAGTCACCGCACACGTACAGGAACAACGTCGCTCACCGGCTCGGAGACAATCTCGAGGGTCTTTAGCCGAACGTCGACGCGAAGTATGAGTCACGCGCGTACAGCTTCGCGATCTGACACAGCAACAGGAACACGAACAGAATCGCTGACTTCTGATTTGAGCTTGACAGTGACGATCACCCCGCCCCCGACGCGAAGCCGATCGGCGATGCTGACGCTCTCACGCTCGTTCACTGAAGGCACGAAGAGCTTGAACGTTACGATATCGAAGAATTCACCGTCTGCAACGCAGCGTGCGACAACAACGGTGACAACCACATGGTCGCCTCAGATCACCGCATCTCGCTCAGCAACGCAAAGTGCGTCGCCAACACCAACCTTGTCACCCCCACGTACCATGAGTCGTACGCACAGCCCGTCAGATTCCATCACATTGTCCGCTCAATACTCGGCCACCGAAACACGAAACCTGTCGCTCAGCGACAGCATGTCGGTTTCGCTGTCAACGAGCGCAACGGTGATGCCATCAGCATCGATAACCACTGACGGGTCAAGCACCTGGACGGTTACGCCAACGAAAACCGCAACGCTCTCCGAAACGAGAAGCAGAACTGTCGAGCGGACCAAGAGCGCGCCCACTCCATCACTTTCCCCGACGGATACGCCTGTGAAGTCACTTTCACCGACACGCACCCGTAGTAGGGCACCAACCGTGTCGCCGACGACAAGCAAGTCACGCACCCTCTCGCCATCGGCGGCAAAAAGCGGCACGTTTACGTACAGGAACCGCACTCGCACGATTTCGACATCGGTTTCACACCAAGCGTCAATTACTCGTCGAACTCCAACGGGATCAAGGACGGTAAGCGATCGGCTGTCTTGGACGGTGTCACTGTCAGCTTCGGAGACGATCTCGCCGACTGTGTCAATCCTCAAATCTTCAAGTCGGAGTCGAACGTTCTCTTCGATGGCGACTGTGACAGCTTCAGAGAATGTGTCGACAACCGTTACATCGAGTCAACCGACTTCGCGCTCCCTTACCTTGAGCGCTACGCAGCTTCTGACGCGCAGTTGGCGATCAGGTTCCGCCAGCCCGACGGCGACGACAACCTTGTTCATGACATCGACCGTGTCGAGGGCTCGCGGTCGCGGCTTCTCGGACACCCAGAGCAGCGCTCCGACCATGTCTGTAACTGCTTCCCGTACGCAGTCGCAGCAACGATCGATGAGTATCAGCGCATCAATTCACGTATCTGTCACACGTACCGTCTCGGACGAGCGATCAGTGAGTGGGTCACAGTCTCTCTCCACCAGTGGCAACACGACACTCTCTAATTCACCGTCACAGTCCCCAACGGGCTCGGCGTCATTCTCGTCGATGCCGAGTGTGACCAGGACCCAATCCTTCACGGACACGATGACAAACCAACGCACGTTGTCCGTATCGCGCACACTCACGACGAATGCCTCCAGCACGCCGTCGTCGACGATGTCCTATTCCCAATCGGAGTCACCAAGCCCGACACTTTCGGCAACGAATCGCGTGAGCGCCACCGCGACCTCGAACGCTACCTCTTCTCTGTCGTTTGAGCAATCACCGTCCACATCATTCTCTGTGAATCAGACTGCCTCAGACACGTACACGACCTCAAGCGAAGCGTCGCCGACGGTTACCCAAACGCGAACCAAGGGATCTCATTCCCACGTGCGAACACTATCCCCGTCGATGACGTACACGCAATCGCTGACCTCGAGCAAGTCGACCGCGCGCAGTATCTCTCGGAGCACTTCAAGGACACAGAGCGC
>Ga0169931_10015215_pt1 | contig 10315 bp, 4 predicted proteins | sample Kivu_15m_20L_FD_129675 | JGI IMG/M metagenome (GOLD analysis project Ga0169931, IMG submission 129675) | Freshwater microbial communities from Lake Kivu, Western Province, Rwanda to study Microbial Dark Matter (Phase II) - Kivu_15m_20L... | ecosystem: Environmental > Aquatic > Freshwater > Lake ... | reverse complement strand
GTGTGATGTGTGCGCCCCCCCCATCTGTGGGAGTGTAGGATTTTGGAGGGCAAGGAAATAGAGTATCTGAGTGACAATAGTAGTTTTTCGGACACTTTGTGCACCAGTATGCCATGGGGGGGCCTGGATAGTGGCCGGGGGGACAAGAATGGGCGAGCCACGAATTGTTTTGAATGTCGAGTATGCCCCTGTGCTTTTCAGTATCAAACTGCTGATGCGACAGGAGTTTTCGTCTCTTCGTATTGATGGGAGACGTCCCATTTTTCGCAGGCCAAAAACTAAAATTTTGGGTGATGGTAAAGACCTGCAGAGACGACGAGGACGTGGGAGCCTTGCATATCTCGTGCTCGTTGGACTCGTAGGGATGCTGGATGGAGTTGAGTGGGCACGGCCAGCAGGTGTTGTTGCGAGGTTCAGGGAGGAGCTCGAGGGTCAAGAGATTGTACGTTCTCTGGGGAAGGTGAGGGGGGTCGTTTTCTCGGGGCCACCAGCGAAGCCCTGGGGTTGCATTCCACAGCGCAATGTAGGTAGTCTGAGGCGGGGGGTGGGAAACAAGACCATGCAGGCCACGCAGCTGCCGTTGACGTAGATGGATTTGGCGACGCACCGAAAGGGGCACACTTGGTCTTGCTCTGACAGGTCCTTGTACTGTCGAGTGAATTTGGCAGTGTGGGGAATGAAAAATCGCGAAGGCCACGTGTAGGGAACGCGGTCGGACGGGTTGGCCAATATGTCGAGCCGCGGGCAGTTGACGCAGTCTGGTTGCGGAATGCGGCCGCCCACGCACTTGGGAGCGAAAAACCCAGGAGCGCAAGCCTTTTGAATGGAGTCTTTGCACGGGAGGCATTGGGTTCCTGCCACGTCGATATACTGGTTTTCGGGGCACGAGAGCGTAGACTGACACGTCGTGTCAGAGCGCTGGAAGCATGATTGGCAGAAGATGTCGAGAGGATCGTGTCCATTCTGGAGATTGGGGGCAATGATTTGTCTCGAGGAGACGTCAATGGTGTGGTAGTACTCATTGCAGACTACCCTGCACTGCGACTGATTGGACCTCACATACGAGGCAATGCCTTGCAGGGCATAGTGTGACAAGGGAGGGCAAGCCACGCAGGGATTGGGAGCGCAGATGGATCGGAAGCCTGGCTCGCAGCGCACGGAGCTGAGTTGCTGGCATACGATGCAGGGCTGCTGCACCATGGTGAGGGGATTGACGTTGCGGTAGGCCGTATCCTGCACGCAGTCGTATTGGCACACTCCAGGATCCGATTGGTTTGTCTTGAGTATGGCTCCTTCGAGGGAAGTAGAGCAGGGTATGCATACGGAGGATAGCTTCTTGTAGGGAGCACAGCTCATATCGCCCACGTAGAAGGTGCCAGGAGGGCACACTAGTTTGCTGCACGCGATGCAATAGGTAGAGTCGTCGCTCAGAAAAAACATGGCATTGCACGACCAATAGCACATGGAAGTAGACGCGTCGTAGGACAGAAAGGTGGCATTGGGCGGTATGAAGCAGGACTCGATGCAGCCGTCTGTGGAATTGGCGCGGCACAAGGAAGGCTGGAGCAGGCAGGGGGCGCCGCATCCAGAAGGTTGGTAGATGGGCCTCCAGGTGTTGTCGGGGCACCTGCTGAGATTGCAAGGCAGGCACCAACTCGCAGACAGGGCGTGGAGGGCAGCAGAAGCACCCAAGGGCGAGTAGGGCACTGCATTATTATTGTTAGCCTGCTGCTGATTCCACTTGAACGGCGAAAAGTCTTGGTAGAAAGCAACCTGGTATGTGGAGAGGACGGTGGTGTCGATGTCGTATTTGCATGCAATATAGCAGAATTCAGGAAGGGGTCCAGACGTCCACTGAAAAGTCGACGAGACGGCGGGGTTGGAGGCGCACGTCTGAAAGTTGACCTTGCTGCTGACATCTCCTCCCGCCACCGCCACCAGTTGAGCCCAGTATCCTACCCGCGAAGACGTCTGGCGGAAGCACGTGTAGGGCTTTTTGGTGATGATGCCATCGCACGGATTCCGGTCGTATGCTGGGATCATCGTCTCGTTGAAGGGATTGCACATGACACACTCCACGCATTGGTGGTCCTGTGTAGGGCCAGTGAGCTGCATGAAAAAGTTTGCAAGACATCGCTTGCGCTTGGCGGAGCAGGAGGGTTGGGACAAGGAGGCAGAGAAGGTGCCTGGGGGGCATGGCACGCAGTTTGTGGTGCCGTTTTTGTAGAATCCTGGCGTGCACGTGGGATTGAACTCGGCAGACGTGTTGAGGCAATAGGGAGTCTGCATGTCGGGCTTGGACATGTGGGGAGGGCACGGCGTGCAAGACAACTTGGCCACATCCCAATACTGGAAAGGACCTTCGCACTCGCGGAGAGAAGGCCACCCCATCCAGCAGGCTGAATTGATGCTGGGAGGTCCATCATAGTAGAATGGAGCGTCTGTCTTTGTGACGCGCGCGACACCTTGCTGCAAGTGCACTACGAACAAGGTAGCGTGTCCGAAATCCAGAGGAAAGTAGCTAGCAAGCAACAGCCTGGTGTTGGCCCAGGCAGGTGGTAGCACGAAAGTCGAAAGAGAGCAGTTGCATTCGAGGCCACAGGAAGTCCATATGCCAGGAAATGCCAATCCCGACAAATTGTTGGCGCCAGACGAAGACCACACTTGGAGGGAGGGCTGGAACGTCCAAAATCTGCCATAGTCATCGAGGTCTTGAGCGAATGCTACGTTTTCGTTGAGGAACACGTCTGTGTTTGTGTTTTGCCAACTTGCCTGAATTTCCGAGAGCTTGTAGGGGGGAAACGTGGAGGATCCCAATGCAGCCGCATATTTCTGACACGGAGAGTAGTCGTTGTACGGGGGCTCCCACCACAGAAACTGCGGACATGGGCGGCAAGCCTGCAGAGAGGGATGAAAATAGGACCCAGCTGGGCACGATGAGCAGCCGCTGGATCCTGGCATGGAATGCGTGTTTGTGGGGCAAGGCATGCAAGCGTGCAATTCGTGATAGAAATGATCCTGGGCGCACTCGCAGCCTCTCCTGTACATGATGCGTATGGAGTGCGTGTGCGGCTGCCACACCATCAATTGATTGTGGTTGGCTCTCCATGCCCAGTGCGGCTGAATGAAGCGAGATTTTGTGCCAAGGTCGTCGACGTGGCCTGGTTCAGTCAAGCTGCCTGCAATCAACCGGGCTTCTTCGCCGGCTTGCGCGGGGACCTGATAGATGCCGTGACCAAGAGCAAAGAGGATGGCCTTTCCCCACACATAAGAAATCCACGGCATGCTGCAAGCTGGGACAGGGGTTGAAAAGTAGAAGGAGGCCACCAACCAAGCTGCAATGCTTTGATTGGCGATGCGCAGGCGAAAAATGGCATGCTCTGTGCACGCTGCTGTCGTGTTGGCCACGTACAGAAATTCCTCTTGTCCATGCAGTGTTGTCGTCATGGCGGTGACGCGGGCGTGGTGCATCGTCACGTTGCTTTGTTTGTGCAAGAGGTGGATCGTTTGTTGGGCTTCACAATAGTAGAAGAGGCCTAAGCTGGAAGACGTGAGATGCGAAATCCAAGGTTCTTGATTGGAGAAAAGAAAAGGCGTGGTGGTATCCACTGTTATGGTCAGGAAGAAGAGAGGAGTGAAGAAGTTGGAGATGGTCACAATCGAAGTTCTTGAATCTGTGAAATAGAGAATGCGCTCGTCGAGAGACAGGACGGCATCTGCAATGTGAGTCAAGGGCGTCAGGTCGGCCAATGTGACGTGGAGGGCCACCAGCCACTGATTCTGAGTGCTCCAGTGAAAAATCCGGGTATCCTGCTGAACAAATAAGATGGAAGAATTTCGAAACACTAGCATCTTGACCACATTTTGAAGCACTGCCTGTACGTTTTCGACAGTCTCCACGTAGATGGGATCAGGGCGAAATGAACAGTCCTCCAAGCCGTTAGGGGAGCACTGCACACCTTGTTCTTCTTCTTCGACCCCATATTGTTGTTGTGGTGGAGTCAGAGGACATTGCACCGAGCATCGAGAAGACGAGGTAGGAGGCCTCAGAAATCGGGGTGGGCATGGAGTGCAAGGACTTCCAGCTGCCAAGCTGACTCTATCGCCAGCGCACGGGATGCAGTTCCCTACGCCTCTGTCGAAGGTTTTCCCGGCCTCTTGGCACGCCGCACACACTCCCGCCTGCAAGAATTGGTGTTCTGGACATGCCGAGAGGCAGTGAATCCCGTCGTGGGACTGGATGTAGTGCGTCGCATTGCAAGACGTGCACACCACCGCGCGGTCGGCAGGAGACACAAATCCAGGAGGACAACGCACACAGGCCTGCTGCGCATCGCTGGCACCTTGCGTTGGATTGAATGTCCCTGCCTTGCAAGGAACAAACACTGAATATTGCGCGTATCCCCCGGGAGGGCTCGCGACGCAGTAGGATGTGGGGCCTTGGGTCACGATGATTTGGCCTGGCATGCAAGGGTTGAAGCCCATGAGCGTGGTCGAATTGTAGCATTGGGAGTTGTTGAAGGGCGGAAGCAAGACTTGGAATTTGGAGTTGAGAATCTGGATGAAGCTGCTGCTGGAGGATCCCATCATGCCCAGGTATAGGGGGACGAGTTTGGTGATTGCTTCAGTCGCTGCGTAGTAGGACGAGAGCAGCGTCTTTTCGTTCAGAAACGAGACTTCAAAGCGATGGATGGCCTGGTCCTGTGAACTCGCCCACACCAGGATCAAGTGCGGTGCAAAGTGCATGAGCGCAACTGACAAGATCTGCCCGTGGCCGCTGTCGAGATAGAGATGCTGGTGCAGCTGGTGCGGGAGAAGAGTGAGGTTGCCTGAAGAGATAGCAAACAATGTCATATTGGAAGTCCCCCATGCCACCACTGCAAGGAGGGCGAAACTTTGCCCTTGAATCATGGAGACGAGCCGCGGACTCGAGGGCAGGGCGAGGGGCAGTGCCTGTGCTTTCCATTGGTTCAAAACAATCACTTGAGTTATGGTTTGGTTTGGAAGAGGAGTAGTGGTGGTTTTTTGGTCAATGAGAATGAGGTTGCTGAGCGAAAATCCAGACACTGCGATGATGGAGTTGAATCTGGAGAAGAGGGGGGTCGCCAAACGAGATCCTTGCTGCGAACACGAGCCTGCCAGGACATGAACAACTTGTCCTCTATTGAAGTAGGCAACCACGCAAGTGCGCAAAGCCACTACGAGTGCCTCGCTCTGGGATGGCAGCACGAGGATGTGGGCGTCCACGATGGGAGAGGGCGGAGTCACAGAGTATGGCACGTCATTTTCTATGAAGAAGGCTACGGGAAATTGCTGGAAAGGTACGAGAAAGCGCGAGGAATTGGAGAAGACGAGGGCTGTGGCCCAGGGCGGTTTTAGAATTTCGAGGGCCGCGCCAAAGTGTTGTCTTGGTGTCACATAGAAGAAGAAATGGAGAAAGAAAAGAGTCTTCATGTGTGTATACTGGCTTTTTTTATTAGATGATGGCTTGCAGGCCATGCACTGCAGATTTATATACGTGGCAAAAAGCAAAGTAAAAGGCTCCTGCCAAGTGGTGGATTTCTTCTGATTTGGATTCGAGATCTTTCACAATGTCGGACATGGAGAGCTTGTGGTGGGGGTCAATCTCTTCCAACTTCTGCCTCGCGAAAGTTTTGACGAGCAAGTCGAGCTTATATATAACCCACAAATCATACAAGAAAGGGGCAAACTTGCTGTTGACGGTGAACGGGTGGGCGCCCCTGCCTTTGCCTTTGATCACGACGCATGGGATGTTTTGCTTCTGAGAGATGATGCAACTGGCAATGGTGAGCTGGAGGTCCAGTGGGGGCAGGTTGCTCTCTGCTACGTGTTGCCAGACCATGTGCAAGTTGGAGAGGGGGCTGGTCTTGAGTTCCTGCTCTTTGCGCTCCAGGTCTTTGAGGGCGTTTTGGACATTGATGATCCTGTGATTCATGTCCACTGCCCATTCGAGGCCTTGGTCCTTCCTCGCCAGCATAAACTTTTTGTAGGAGCCAGGGTGCGAAATGCTGTCGAGAATCTTGAACTTTATGTAGGTTTTCAAGTCGTCTTGGGCTAAGGGCACAGGAATGGGATTGAGGTCGAAGTGGGGAATGTCCATGTGGTAGTCAAGCTAAGAAGTAGTCAAGTGAAGATGTAGTGAAGCTGAGAAGATGCAGTTAATTTAAGATGTAGTTAAGTTAATTGTTTTAAAAAAAACCCTTTTTAGTGCTACTTCGGGTGAAAAACTTCTTTTTATATGGAAGCATATATTGTGGTGGAGAGTTCACAGCTGCTGCTGCCACGCGAAGCCAATGGAAGACCCCAAGTCCTCAGTGTTTCGACATGACCTCGCGCGCGGCTTGATCCGGGTGCCCGGCGAATTGCTGGGAGATTGTCCTCAGACGTACGGGCCCCTCTTTTGCATACCCTTTGAGATGACAGACAAGACTTCGATGGATAACATGGCTCAGAAGGCTCTGTGGGCGGTGAGCTGCGTCATGTCGTACGTTGAGCGCGGAGACTCCAGCGGCTTCATCGATTGCCTGTACGGATTTCGGTGCGTGAAGAGCAGAGACGAAAAAGATAAGTGGATTATCGTGAAGGAACGACACCAAGAGGAGGCATCTATGAGGCACAGAATCTCGTTTCTGGAAGACGATACGGGATCTGTCCGTTCTGGTGCGAGCTTCGAAGATGAGTTGAAGAAGATAATGTTTAGGAAGGCTTCCATTGACGCGGAGAGTTCCAATATCTTCAAGGAAATGGAGATATTCATCAGAATTCATGAAGCAAGGAGTGTAGTGGACGCAGTGGACGAGGAAGAGGACTACAATGTGGACATGGAACACTGTGAGCATTTTCTGGTGGTGATGGTGAGGTGCCCACTTGCCTTCTCTTTTCGAAGCGCAGTCTATGAGAGTCTGCAGAACAACAAGCAGAGGGGAGGAGACTCGCAGTTTGTGGATGTGCGGCGTGGCGTATGGAACATGCTTGCAAATCACATGCGGGAGGGCCTGTATGGGGGGCAAGACGAGGTAGGAAAGCCTTGTTATTCTCAAAAGGCGATTTCCAAGTCAACTGAAGTGAGCAACATTGATTGGATGCGGATTTCCAACGAAGATTCATTTTCGTGCTTGTTTAGCGTGCAGAGGTGTGTGGACTGGATTTCCAAGAAGTTTTTTCTCAAGCACTGCGACGACGACCTGGACTCTTTTTATTTGGAGGGGTTTGGTTTGATTCGCAAAGACAAAATGTGTCTGAGTCCTTCAGTGATATCAGACTATGTGCAATTTGATTTGGACGTGGACAAGGCGCTCGCCAGGAAGGGCGAAAAGGAGAGGAAGGCGAAGCGCCAAAAGAGGGGACCCAAGAAAGGCCCAAAGCTGAGCTTCGTGGAGGCAGCAGAGGCAAATGTGATGGTGCTGAAGTCTCCATCTCCTCCCGAAGAAGACGACCCCAATTCCAACGAAAGGTGTTTGGTGGCTGTGCCCTGTGGTTTTCCCGTCCAGTTGACGATTTCCGAAACAAAAGTCAAGCATATTGTGTATGGGTACCCTCCCTGTGCTCTGTGCATGCAGGTGGTGCTTCCTACTCAGGTCGAGTGCATCTAGTCTTTTCACCAGTTTGAGGGCCACATCAAGTCGTTTCCAGCATCTGTCACTCTGGGTATTTTGCGCAAGACGCTGGTCTTGGAGGAGGACAGTAGTGCGTGGAGTACGCAGCAAGGAAAAACAGTGGCACTCAAGTCGCTGCAAGGAAAAGAGGAGGCGCTCACCTTGACTGACATCAGGGGCGTGGTGTGCGGAAAAGATTTCGGCATGGGGAGAGCCATGCTCTCTGGTGGCGACTCGTCTCTTGCGAGGCACTGCGAGGAAAGCATAGCTTCTTTGACGGACGACCAAAGGAAATTTCGATATCAAATGATGAAGAGCTTCGTGAGGCTGTCGTTTGCACTCTCTTTGACGCGGTCGATGGGCAGTGATGGATATACCAACGAGCGAGTCTCTTGCTACGGGCGCTTTATTGAAAACACGAGTGGAAACTTGTCCAAGAAGGAATGTGCTGAGACATACGAAGAATGCGTGGAGTGGAGGAAGAAGGCCGGGGGGGGAGCATGTCCCGATTTGACGCACGAGGCAGCAATGTTTTTGGGGCAGGTGATTCACAATTGCAATGAGCGCAAGTGGGATTTGCGTCCCGACAACGTATTTTATATGACGCATCTGATGGTTTCTGACATGATGCTGTGCCTCAACTACCATGGATCTGTGATTGGGGGAGCAGCCAATGGCATAGGCGCCACGATTGTGGTGCGGGACGGAGGCGGAAATTATCGGAGGTGGTTTCGAGACCCGTCGAGCTCCGACAGCGGCCCGAGTTTGGGACAGATTTTCAGCAAGCGGTATGGGTCGGGAGCTGATATGGTGATTGGCATGTACAAGATTGTGATTGACATTGGGCTCTATGACGAGAGATTTCGCGTCAAGGAGAGCTTCATTTCCGAGTTGAAGAGGACGACCGAGATGGGGCTGATGCAGGATTGCTGCAATGTCACGGAGTCGCACGGCAACGACAGGCGGCAAGTCCACACGGTGGTCGACACCATGGCCCGCAAGTATTCTACAGAGTTGAAGGCTGGAAACGACGCGCAGTCGCAGAGTTGCATGCAGGCGATTGCCTGGCTGATTCCTCGAAACACGACCGCCATGGACTTGAACGTGTTTAAGACGACGCGCGAGCACGAAAAGACAAAGGCCAGGGTCTATGTAGAGTATAGGCAAGTGACGTATGGCTACTGGGTCATCTGCAGCAACCACGTCGGGCTGCAATCGAGAGAGCGCTTCCGCACCATAGTGACGGTGTCGCGCAGCGTGGCTTCGTCTGCTAGCGCCCTTCCCAAGGCTGGACTCAAGCAGGACATTGTGCTGGGTTGGACTGGATGTGAATCCAAGATGAATACGGAAAACTTGAAGAGGATCAATGGATTGCCAGATCAGTCTGCAGCCTCCAATACCTCGTCGTATGACTTGTTGCTGGCAAAGGAGGGAAGGCCTCTGTTTTTCTCGTCCATGTGCACGAGCGTCTTGACTGGATTCATGCAGTGGACTGGCAGTCTAGGCAAGCTGCCGAGTTCGCAGGTGACGGAGGCCTTGCTGTCGGTGTTTTACGTGCAGTTGGAGATGAATAAGGACATTCTGAACCCCGACATGTTCAATGCAGGCGAAAAGGCAAGGTGCTACCAAATCTCCAAGGCGAGGGGAGTCGCGTTTTCGCTGTTGTGCACGGGCATGCAGGAGACGGTGGATGCGGGAAGGAGGGGCCAAGGTCACCAAGAAGCAGTGGAAAAATGCAGCCTGCATTTGATGACGCAGAGCATATCTCCTAGCGTCGCGCCCTATATCATGGGAGATACCCTGGAGCACATGCTCCGCCTCGACTTTTTGATCCTCATGCAGCTCTTCTGCATCAAGTTTGAAGTGCCAGATCAAGGCATCGCGCTGGAAGATGTTTTGAGCTGGCTCGCCTCTGGATCTTCCAATCACTGCGAAGCTCTGCGGAAATGGCTGGAAGTATACAAGAAGAGGATTATCCGCGTGGCGAGTTTTGATCATCGCAGCAAGGGGAATGGCCTCACCAACATTGAGTATTGCATGTACATAACGCACGACGCAGGACTCACGTGCTCTGTGCCTGAGATGACTGCAGGAGACATGGACGCTGTGGTCTTGAATCACGTGGGAACCATGCTGTACAGGCAGTTTAGTCAGATGCTCTCTAATTATTGCCAGATTGTAGAGGCGCAGGGAGGCGAGGAGATCATGAGGGGCATGTTGGCAGTGTGCTGCAATAAGCAATTCCAGTGGCCCAGCGTGTTTGGCACGTCCGACGACTTGGACCACTTTTGGATGGGACATCGTCCCAAAGATGACCAAAAGGAAATAGCCAAAACCTTGTGCTTGGCTCCCATTCGCAGCATCGTCTTGGATGTCAGGAAAGCCTCGATTTGCGTGGACATCCGGTGGCTCTTGCTGTGCAGGTGTCTCGCGGGAGGGATTCCTTCGCAGTCGAGCAGGTATGCGTTTGTGGGACGCTGGATTCAATATTTCTACAAGAGTTGCGTGCCAGAGTATATGATTACCTCGAAGGAATTGTTTTGTGGCATGCCCTCGCCCTATATGCACGGCGGCTTCATTTGCCCTAGCGTAGTGTCTCCTCCCAAGGTGAGCAAGCGGTGCATGCTGAGGCGGCCGTGCATTCACATTTGCCTGAATGACTCCCTCCCCATCTTGGGACTCGACGCTCCCATTGGCAG
>Ga0169931_10015214_pt1 | contig 10317 bp, 7 predicted proteins | sample Kivu_15m_20L_FD_129675 | JGI IMG/M metagenome (GOLD analysis project Ga0169931, IMG submission 129675) | Freshwater microbial communities from Lake Kivu, Western Province, Rwanda to study Microbial Dark Matter (Phase II) - Kivu_15m_20L... | ecosystem: Environmental > Aquatic > Freshwater > Lake ... | reverse complement strand
CTCGCGCGCCTTGCGGCGCAGTTCGACGAGGATGGAACCGGAGTAGATCATCTCCTGGATCTCCTCGGTGATGACGAAGAGCTCGAAGACGCCGCGGCGGCCCTTGTAACCGCGGTCGCCGCACTTGGCGCAGCCGGCGCCCTTCATGGGCGTCGCCCCGGCGAGGTCTTTCTCGCTCAGGCCCACGGACATGAGCTCCTTGGAGGTCGGGACGTAGGGCTGGGCGCAGGCCTGGCAGACGCGGCGCACGAGCCGCTGCGCGAGGGCTCCGCGGAGCGCGGCCGAGACGAGGAACGGCTTCACGCCGATGTCCACGAGACGGGTGACCGCGGAGACGGAGTCGTTGGTGTGAAGGGTCGAGAACACCATGTGGCCGGTGAGGGCGGCGTTGATCGCAATCTCGGCGGTCTCTAGGTCGCGGATTTCCCCGATCATCACGACGTTGGGCGCCTGACGCAGCATGGCGCGCAGGGCCGCGGCGAAGGTCATGCCGACGTCGCGCTTCACCTGCACCTGGTTGATGCCGGCCATCTGGTACTCGACGGGATCCTCGACGGTGATGATCTTGCGGTCCGGCTTGTTGATGTAGTTGAGCGCGGAATAAAGGGTGGTCGACTTGCCGGAGCCGGTCGGGCCGGTCACCAAGAAGACGCCGTCCGAGCCGCCGATGAGGGACTGGAACTTGGCCTGGTCGTCCGCGAAGAAGCCGAGCTCGGGCAGGCCGAGCTTGAGGCCCTCCTTGTCGAGGATTCGCATGACGATGGACTCGCCGTAGACGGTGGGGAGGACGGAGACGCGGAGGTCGATGTCGCGCCCGCCGGTGCGGGCCTGGATGCGTCCGTCCTGCGGGATGCGCTTCTCGGCGAGTGAGACGTCCGCCATGAGCTTCAGGCGGGAGATGACGGAGGGCTGGAGGCGCTTGGGCGGCCCCTTCATCTCCTGCAGCACGCCGTCGACGCGGAAGCGGACGCGGAAGCGCTTCTCGAGCGGCTCGAGGTGGATGTCCGAGGCCTTGCGGCGGATGGCGTCGACGATGAGGGAGTTGACGTAACGGATGATCGGCGCGTCGTCCTCCTTGACCTCGCCGCCCTGCGGCAGCTCGACGGAGACGCCGTCCTCGGACTTGCCGAAGACCTGCTCATAGGCGACGTTGACCTGGCCTCCGCCGTAGCAGCGGTCGATCGCGGAACGGAGCTCATCCGGCGGCGCGAGCTTGGGGTTCAAAGGCACCTTGAGGATGCGGGACAGGGAGTCGAGGGTCTCGGTGTCGAGCGGATCCGCGATGGCCACGAGCAGCTCGACTCCGTCCATCTGGAGAGGGAGGATGCAGTGGCGCTCGGCCTGCTCGCGGCCGACGAGCTTCAGGAGCTCATCGGCGGGAGCGACCTGGGAGACGTCCACGAGCTCCATGTCGAACTCGGCGCCGAGGGCATTGGTGACGGCCTGCCAGGTGAGCTTTTTCTCGGCCACGAGATGCTCCAAGGCCGCGGTGTCCGGGTTCTGGCCCTCCTTGAGGTCGCCCAATGCCGCACGGGCGGCGGCGACGTCGTCAGGAGAGACGAGCGACTTGTCCTGGATGATTTGGATGACAAAATCGTCGGCGGACGTCACAGGCGTATGTTCCCGGGGTGGAAAAAGGGGCTTTGATGAGCGTCCCCTTGGGGGGAGACGGCTGTAAAAAAATAAGTTAAAACGCCCCTATCCTGCGGCAATCGCAAAGTGTCCTCAGCGCGACGCCCCACGACCGGACACAAGCTCTGCGACCAGCCTATCCACCTGGCCGCGCAGGAACGTCCGGTCGCCATCGTTCCAAATCACGTGATCTGAAAGCTTAACTTTCTGCCCCATAGGCATTTGCGACTTTATACGTCGTTTAGATTCCGCCGCGGACAGCCCCCGGTCCTGCAATCTGCGCATGCGCACCGAGTCGGAACAGGCGACACAGACGACGCAGTCAAACCCGGCCTCGAGTCGCTTCTCGAACAGAAGCGGAATCTCCACGACGTACGACTTCGATCCATCGGACATGGCGGCGCCGCGGAGCTCGGCCACGATCGGGTGGACCAGCGATTCGAGGAACTCCAGCTCCGCCCTGTCCCCGAATGCTTTTTCAGCGATCCATGACCGCAGAGGCGTCCCATCCGGCGCCAAACAGGCCTCCCCCCACCTGGCCTTCAGGGCCTCGACCACCTCCGGACGACGCAAGGCCTGATGGGCCAGGGCGTCGGCATCGACATGCACGAAGCCCAGCTCGACGAAGCACGCGGCGGCGGCGCTCTTGCCGCAGCCGATGCCTCCCGTGAGTCCGATCACCATGCTTCCGAGGCTGGAGACGAAGCCGGGAGGCGCAAACCTCAAGCGGGGCTGGGTGCGGATTCGGCGCCGGGCACGGTCCCGGCGGAGGGCTCACGGGGGACGGGAGCCACCGGTGTTCCGACCACGGGGGTCTGGATGGCTCCGGTGCGCAGGATCTCGGTGACGTGCACGCCGTCGAGGGTCTCATGCTCGAGCAGGGCCTCGGCCACCTTCCGGTGCGCCTCCCCGTGTTCGGCGAGGATGGCCTCGGCGCGGGCGTACTGTTCCTTGATGATGGCGGCCACGGCCTCGTCGATCCGGCGAGAGGTCTCATCGCTGTGCGACTGCGTGCGCGCGATCTCGCGGCCGAGGAAGACGGTGTCGGAATTCTCGCCCAGCGCGACGGGGCCGAGGTCGCTCATCCCCCACTCGCAGACCATCTGCCGGGCCATGCGGGTGGCCTGCTTGATGTCCGAGGAGGCCCCGTTGGAGATGTCTCCCGTCACGACCTTCTCGCCGATGCGGCCCGCCATCGCCATGCAGACGTAGTTGAGCAGGCGGGTCTTCGAATAGCCGAGGATCTCCTTCTTGGGCATGAGCATCGCCATGCCCAGGGCCCGTCCGCGGGGGATGATGGTCACCTTGTGCAGGGGCATGTGCCCGTCGTCGATGACGCTCTGCACGACGGCATGGCCGGCCTCATGGTAGGCGGTGGCGCGGCGGTCCTCCTCGTCCATCACCTTCTTGCGTTCGCGGCCGAAGGAGATCTTGTCGCGCGCCTCCTCGACGTCGGACATCTCGACCTTGTCGCGGTTGCGACGTCCGGCATGGAGGGCCGACTCGTTGAGGAGGTTGGCCAGGTCGGCGCCGGACATGCCGGTGGTCATGCGCGCGACGCGCGCGAGGTCGACGGACGGGGCGAGCTGGAAGCGCTTGGCGTGCACGGCCAGCACGGCCTCGCGGCCCCTGAGGTCGGGCAGGTCGACGAAGACCTGGCGGTCGAAGCGGCCCGGGCGCAGTAGGGCCTGGTCGAGCACGTCGGCGCGGTTGGTCGCGGCGATCACGATTACGCCGGCCTGGCCGTCGAAGCCGTCCATCTCGACGAGCAGCGAGTTGAGCGTCTGCTCGCGCTCGTCGTTGCCGCCGCCGAGGCCGGCCCCGCGCTGGCGGCCGACCGCGTCGATCTCATCGATGAAGATGATGCAGGGGGCCAACTTGCGCGCCTGCTCGAAGGTGTCGCGCACGCGGGCCGCGCCCACGCCGACGAACATCTCGACGAAATCGGAGCCGCTGATGCTGAGGAAGGGCACGCCGGCCTCGCCGGCCACGGCGCGTGCCAGCAGGGTCTTGCCGGTGCCGGGAGGCCCGACCATCAGGATTCCCTTGGGAAGGGAGGCGCCGATGCGCGTGAAGCGCTTCGGGTCCTTGAGGAAGTCGACGACCTCCTTGACCTCCTCCTTGGCTTCGTCGCACCCCGCGACGTCCTTGAAGGTGGTGGTCTCCTTCTCGGTCGCGTTGAGGCGAGCCCGGCTCTTGGCGAACTGCATCGCGCCGCGGTTCGCGCTCTTGAGGAACCGGTACATCATGAACAGCACGACGCCGGACACCAGGAGGGTGGGCAGGACGTTCCACAGGAACATGGTCCAGCCGGTCTGGGCGGGGACGTCCTTGAACGCCTCGACGGGAACGGAGGAACGCAGGGCCTCGAACTCCTTGTCGGTGAGGCGGCCGGCGGCCGAGAAGCGCGACTTCTCGCCCTCGGCGGCGCCCTTCACGATGAGCTCACCGGTGATTTGATACCAGCCCTTGCCGCCGGCGGGATCCTCGCGCACGGAGACGGTGCGTATCTTCTTCTCCTGGGCCATGGTGAGCACCTGGGAGACGTTGAACGGCTGGACGGCGGCGGGTTCGGGGCCGGCGAACTGCAGGAGGGCGACGACGGCCAGCATGAGGAGCAGCCAGACGAGAACGGGCTTTCCGCTCATTCTCTGACCGCCCTTGTCATCGTCGTTCTGGCTCATCGGACGGACCAGACTACCCGGCCGGGAGGCCAAGTCAAACGGAGAGCCCCACTGCAAGGGCCGTCCAGCCGATGGGCGTCGGAGGGTGGAAGTCCCGGCACCCAGAGGATTTCCTCACCGGCCAGCACCACGGGCAGGGAGTCGCGGCTTTCCTCGGGCAACTTGCGATTGATCAGGAGATCAGAGAGCTTGGCCCCGCCGGGCGCCCCCAGCGGACGGCAACGGTCTCCCGCCGACCGGCCACGCCAGACCAGCCCCGCCGACGGCGCCCTCAGATACACTTCCTCCGTGTTGGAAATCGCCCCGCCGGAAAGGGCTCTCCAAAGCGCGGCGTCCACGTCTGCGATCTCGGCCAGCAGGCCGCACTCGGGGTCGGGCACGCCTAGCCGCAGGGGCCTGAGTCCGCCGCCCCATGCGGACGGCTCGGCGCTCCGGGAGAGCCTGCCCGCACGCAGGCGAAACACGCGGCCGCAGAGCGAAAACCGCGCCTCTCCGCCCTCCAGCGCCGCGGCCACGACGGGCGCGAGGGACTGCGGCGAAGCGTCGGTCCCGGAAACGAGCCGGAGATGCTCCGCCAGGACGGCGTGGGCGAGCGCTGCGGGACGCCCGCGCAGTCCGCCGAGGTCCAGGGAATCCGAACCGGGAACGCAACCGAGCTCCCGCGCCCACGCGAGGAGGGCGTCATGCGAATCCGCGAGAATCCGTGCGGAAAGCGCGAAGCCCGCGGCGTGGCCCTCACCGAGCGCCGCGTCCGCTCCGCCCTCCACCCAGGACCGTACGCGGTTGCGCGCGGTCACAGGCAGGGCGTTTGTGGCGTCCTCACGCCATGTCACGCGCGCCGCGATGAGGGCGTGCGCGAGGTCGCGCTTGCGCAGCCCGGCGGCCACCAGCGGACGCCACCTCACATGCCCGTCGCGGAAGCGCCGGCGGACGCGCGGAGAGCCCAGCCCTCCGGGACCCGCGCCCCGGGCCAGCCGTAGCAGCACGGTCTCGACCACGTCGTCGACATGATGCGCGGTCACCAGCACGGCCGCCCCAGCGGAGGCGCGGATGCTCGAAAAGAAGCCTTCGCGGGCGTCACGCAACGCACCCTCGGATGCGGGCCCCTCGGCGTCGCGGCGACCGAGCCGGCAAGGCAGGCCGAGCGAGGCGCAGAGCCCGGCGACAAATTCCGCGTCGGCCGCGGACGCGCGGCCGCGCACCCGGTGGTCGAAATGCGCGACGAGGAGCCGGCCGGCGAAGGCCTCATCCGCGCTCAGGGCCAGGAGCAGGTAGACCGAATCCGCGCCGCCCGAGACGCCCACCAGCAGCGGTCCGCCGGGATCGTCCGCGAGCCGGGGCAGCCGGGGCAGCGAAGCGGCCGCGGCGCGGAGGACCTCGGTGCTGGGCGGGCCTGCGTTCACGGAAGCACCCTAGGCCGCCGGGGGCGGCTGACAAACCCAACCCGCTCAGAGCGCGATCGTGTCCTTGCCGTACCAGCGGCGCAGGGCCTCGGGCACGCGCACCACGCCGTCCGGGCCGACGTTGTTCTCCAGGATGGCGGCGAGCACGCGGGGCAGGCCGAGGCCGGATCCGTTGAGCGTGTGCACGTGCTCGGGCTTGCCGTCCCTGGGCCGGAAACGGATGCCGGCGCGACGCGCCTGGAAGTCGGTGAAGTTGGAGCAGCTGGAGACCTCGAGCCAGCGCTTCTGCCCGCCGGCCCACACCTCGAGGTCGTACTGCTTGCTGTGCGCGAAACCTATGTCCCCCGCGCAGATGAGCAGCACCCGGTAGGGCAGGCCGAGTTTCTGCAGGAGGCGCTCGGCGTCGCCGCGCAGCGACTCCAGCTCGTCGAAGGACCTGGACGGATGCACCCACTTGACCAGCTCGACCTTGTCGAACTGATGCAGGCGGTTGAGCCCGCGCACGTGCGCGCCCCAGCTACCGGCCTCACGGCGGAAGCAGGGCGTGTAGCCGCAGCGCTTCACGGGCAGCGCGGACTCTTCGAGGATCTCGTCGCGGAAGAAGTTGGTGACGGGCACCTCGGCGGTGGGGATGAGGTAGAAGTCGTCGGTCTGCGCGTGGTACATCTGCCCCTCCTTGTCCGGCAGCTGTCCGGTGGCGGTGGCGCTGGCGGCGTTGACGAGCAGCGGGGCGTGCACCTCCTGGTAGCCGGCGGCGCCGGCCTCCTCGAGGAAGAACTGGACCAGCGCCCGGACGAGCCTCGCCATGTCGCCCACGTAGAAAGGGAAGCCCGCGCCGGTCACCTTGACCCCGCGCTCGAAGTCCACCGCCTTGGCGAACCAGGGGATGTCCCAGTGGGGCCGGGCGGAGGCCGAAACGAGGGCGGCGACGTCGCCCCACTCGGAGACGACGCGGTTGTCGGCCTCGGTCCGGCCGGGCGGCACGGATTCGTGGGGGACGTTCGGCACGGCGAGGGCGGCGGCGTGCCAGACGGACTCCGCGTCCTGCACGCGCTTCTCCAGCTCCTTCACGCGGGCGGAGGCGGACTTCATCTCGCCGACCTTGGCGACGAACTCGGGCGACCCCTTGGGCAGCGCGGCCATCTCCTTGTTGGCGGCGTTCTGGGCGGAACGCGCGGCCTCGAACTCGGCCAGGGCGGCGCGGCGCGCGTCATCGGCGGCGAGCACCGCGTCGAGGTCGACCTGGAACTTCTTACGGGCCACGCCCTGACGGACGAGGTCGACGTTCTCACGGAGCAGCTTCGGGTCCAGCATGGACGCAGATTGCCCAAGACCACGGCCCGAGGGCAACGGGGAATTCAGCGTCCGAGCCGGATGCGGGCGGCCAGGAACCGGGTCGCCCAGCGCAGCCGCTCGGGATCGATTCCGGAACCGAGCGAAAGAGGGTTGTCACCGCGCACCGAGACCTCGACCTCGTGCACGGATCCGTATCGGCGCCGACCCCGCGCGGGCCTCTCGTGGAGGCGCACCGACTCGACGTCGCGCCAGTCCGCCGAGCGACCCCATCGGAGACCGAAGACGCCGGCATGGACGTGCAGGCGGCCTCCCTTGAGCTCGACGACCTGGCGGCCCGCGACGCTCATGGCCGTGAACGCGATGAGGAAGACGGATCCGACGAGGAAGGGGATGCCGAAAAGCGACAGCCAGAGATTGAACTCCCCCTTGGCGATCTGCGTGCCGTAGATGCCGCCGAGCGAACCTCCGGCCCAGAAGAGGGTGAACGGCACCATGAACACGGCCATGCAGCTGCGCGTCGACAAAGTCAGCCGGAAACCGTCCATTCCCTCGGTGACGGTCACGCCCCTTGGCGGCGCGCCGAGCGGAAGGTCGGCACGCTCCTCGATGGGCAGGGCCTTCTGGCACGCCGTGATCGGGTAAGTGCGGTCGCACAGCCGGCAGACCGCGATGCCGGCGGACGGGGCGACCTCCGTCGTCGGTATCGGCAGTCCGCAGTCAGGACAGTGAAGGTCCATGCGCGGAAGTTAGTCGGCGGAGAGACGGGTTGCCAAATCAAAGGCAGGCCCGTCGCTCGCGCGACGGGACCTGCGGGCTGCTATGTCCGGATCAGACTCGGTTCGCCTCGGGGGCGTGCACTTCGTCCGACCGGAAAAATCTGCGGATCTCGGCCTCGGCGGCGGCCGGGCCGTCGGAGGCGTGGCAGACGTTGCGCATCATCTCGGTGCCGTAGTCGCCGCGGATGGTGCCCTTGGGGGCCACTTTGGAATTGGTGGGCCCGAGCAGCTCACGGACACGGGCGATGACGTTGTCACCGGTCAGCACGGCTACGATGACGGGGCGGGAGGACATGAAGGCCTCGATGTCGGGGTAGAAGGGCTTATCCGCCACATGCGCGTAGTGGTCGCGCAGGACCGCGGGCGTGAGCCGGGTCATCTTGCACGCCTGGATTTCGAACCCGGCGGCCTCGAACCGGGCGAGGACGATGCCGGCGAGACGGCGCTCCATGCAGTCGGGCTTGAGGATGATGAGGGTCTTTTCCATGTCGGCACCTCCGGCAGAGGAGGGTCGACCAACATCTCCGTTTTACCCCGTTTTGACAAGACCGAATCGACAATCGCCCCCCAAAGAAAGCGAATCAGGCCCTGAAAAGCAGGCAAACCGCATGGACGGAGAGCGCCCTGCCCTGCCCCACCGCGTCCATCCCTTCGTTGGTGGTGGCCTTGACCCCCACCCGGGAGGGATCGATGCCCAGGATTTCAGCCACCCGGGCGCAGATGGCGGGCACATGGGCGGACAGCTTCGGACGCTCCGCGATGACCACGACGTCGAGATTGCCGACGGACCAGCCGGCCCTGGCGGCCTCGTCCGCCGCCCGGCGCAGGATGAGGGCCGAATCCATGCCCTTGCAGGCCGGATCCGCGTTGGGAAAAAGCGTACCTATGTCACGCAGTCCGGCGGCGCCCAGGATCGCGTCCGCGGCCGCATGCAGGAGCACGTCGGCATCCGAGTGACCGTCGGGTCCGACGTCGGAGGGGATGGTGACGCCGCCCAGCACGCAGGGCCGTCCGGGCCTGAGCGGGTGAATGTCAAAGCCGGTGCCGATGCGGAAAGGCGGCTGCGTCATGGGTTGAGACTAAGTCCGGACCGGGCGGAAGGGAAGCCCTGGCACAAAAACCCTTGAAAGAGGAGAGGGTGAGGGGCAGTGTGACGGCCTTCGACAGGAACGGCGCGGTAGCCAAGTGGTAAGGCCGGGCTCTGCAAAAGCCCCATGCGTCGGTTCGATTCCGACCCGCGCCTCCAGTCAGAAACAAGCAGGGGCGCCCTGAAGGACGCCCCTGTCGGTCGGCTGCGGCAGGACTCAGCGCGCGGTGCGGCTGAGATTCCCGACGCCGTTGACCTTGGAATTCACCCGGAGGCGGAGCCCGTTGAGCCGGATGAATCCGGTGGCGTCGTCTTGGTTGTAGGCCTTGGTCGGGTCGGCCTCCATGGTCGCGATGTGCGGATTGTAGAGCGAGCGGGCGCTCTTGCGGCCGGCCACGTAGACATTGCCCTTGTAGAGCTTCACGCGGACGGTGCCGGTCACGTTGCGCTGGGACTCGGTAATCAGGGCCTGGAGCGCGAGGCGCTCAGGGGCGTACCAGAAGCCGTTGTAGACCAGCGTGGCGTAGCGGGGCACGAGGGAATCGCGCAGGTGCATGACCTCGCGGTCCATCGTCAGCGACTCGATCTGGCGGTGGGCGAAGTGGAGGATGGTGCCGCCGGGGGTCTCATAGACGCCGCGGCTCTTCATGCCCACGAATCGGTTCTCGACCATGTCGACGCGGCCGACGCCGTGACGGCCGCCGAGGCGGTTGAGGGTCCGCATGACGCCGAGGGGGTCGAGCTTCTTGCCGTTGACGGCGACGCAGTCGCCCTGACGGAACTCGAGCTCGACGTATTCGGGCTTGGCGGGCGCGTCCTCAGGCGAGACGGAAAGCTTGAACATCGCCTTGTTAGAGGGATGGAAGGCGTCCATCCAGGGATCCTCCAGGATGCCGGCCTCATAGGAGATGTGCAGGAGGTTGCGGTCCGAGGAATAGGGCTTCTTGGCGCTGGCCTCGACGGGGATGCGGTTGCGCGCGCAGTAGGCGATCATCTCGGCCCGGCCGGGGAAGTCGCGGCGGAAGGCCTCGTTGCGCCAGGGGGCGATGATCTCGAGGTCGGGCGCGAGGGCGGCGCAGGTGAGCTCGAAGCGCACCTGGTCGTTGCCCTTGCCGGTGGCGCCGTGGGCGATGGCGGTCGCGCCCTCCTTGCGGGCGATCTCGACCATGCGCTTCGCGATGAGCGGGCGGGCGATGGAGGTGCCGAGGTAGTACTGACCCTCGTAGATGGCGCCGGCCTGCATCATCGGGAAGATGAAGTCGCGGGCGAACTCGGCCTGAAGGTCGTCGACGTAGAGCTTGGAGGCGCCGGTGCGCAGGGCCTTCTGACGCAGGCCCTTCAGCTCCTCCTCCTGGCCGATGTCGGCGCAGAACGCGATCATCTCGGCGCCATGACGCTCCTTGATCCATGAGAGGAGGACCGAGGTGTCGAGTCCGCCG
>Ga0169931_10015213_pt1 | contig 10317 bp, 14 predicted proteins | sample Kivu_15m_20L_FD_129675 | JGI IMG/M metagenome (GOLD analysis project Ga0169931, IMG submission 129675) | Freshwater microbial communities from Lake Kivu, Western Province, Rwanda to study Microbial Dark Matter (Phase II) - Kivu_15m_20L... | ecosystem: Environmental > Aquatic > Freshwater > Lake... | reverse complement strand
GGCATTTGAAATTTAAATTAAAGATTTTCTTATTTGATACAATAAAAATTATGTTAGCTACATGGTCTTTAATTTAGTTATTAATGCATATGATATATTCTTATTTATTTCTGCTTAGAATTTTTCCTCTTCTCAGCAGCAGCTGCAACTTCAGAGGGATCCCAGAAAAATTCTCTGCATTTTTGATTGAATTTAGCGTAATAGTATTCTATTTTTTTTATAGATTTGTAAGTTTCTTCATTTAACATGTCTTCTTGATTTGACAAACTTCTGGTGATTTCTTCAGGGTTATAAACATTATCATTTTCTCTTACAGCCTCTATTAGTCTATCTACTTTATCAACAACAGAAGATTTCTAAAAAGGATTTTATAAAATAAAATTTTCTTACTAACATGAAGGCATATACATTCAAAGCAATAAAAAGATCCATGAGATGATACAAAGTTCTAAGCAGTGAGATCTTCATTTGAAAGACTAAATCAAGGTTTTGTTTGAATAAAGCTTCAATTAGTTTTATCACATTTCTCTCCCTTAACACTAGGAAGGCATCTAAAAGTAAATCAAATACTTTTCTGTCAATTATTGATTGAATGGCTTTTTCTTTATTGCTAGGTGAGGCACATTGAAGAACATTACAAAAAATGTTTACATGAGATAGCATTGTATTTATCCAATCTCTCAGCTCTAAATTTTCCATTTTTAACAATTTGCGATTCATCAAAGTTAGAGCGGATGCAAATATTTGAACAATCTCAGAATGCTCCTCATTTGAAACATCTATCACGACTGAAGTGTTAAATGTTTGTTTTGAGCTTAACTCACCACCCTTACTTATTCTTCTTAGCAAGGCCACCTTGATCATATTTACAGCTGACTCATGAAATTGTTCATAACCATAATTTTTAAAAATACTGAACACTTCCTTTAATCTTTCGAAAGGAATTATAGAGATTATATAGTTTGAGTCTAATGTTATTTCAAGGTGCTGAAGAATGTGAAAGATGTTCGTCATGACTAGTCCGTTGCAGTCATGCGTTTTTATAACTTTTTTAAATATTTCTTTAAATTTGTCATTGTTAAAAAGTTGGATAATTTCAGGAACTTTATCCTTATAACTTTTTAATATCTTTCTAAAAATTATAAAAATAGGCTGAACGCAGGCATTATATTCGTAATATCTAAATAATGTATCAAAAAATTTTGTGTATAATTTTTTTTCAACGATGAAGTTCAGGAAATATTCTTGGATCTATTATTAAAGAATATATTCAATTCTTACAGGAATATTTTTACTATTCACAGGAATATTAATAAATTCCTCTAAATTTCTGTGGATATAGTTCAATGCAGATAGACAGACATCCTCATGAATGTCATTTCGCAAAAATGCAAATGCGACGATTAAGCAATTTGTTAATAAATCGACATTTTTCTGTTGAGATGTTTCGATGTCTAAATTTTTTTGCTTATTCTTTTCATCATTTTGATTTCTGCTCGAACCCTTTTTTTTGTTGTATCTTGATCCTCCTCCGTTTTGACTTTGAGTCTTAAAAAAAGCATTTTTAAGGGTTCCAAATATGAATGGAACTAGAATCTTGTCAGTGCTGTCAATTTTATCAGCAGTTTCTTGAAGACGGTTGACTAAAATTTCTTTAAACTTAATTAATTTTCCTTCTCTGAATTCACTAGTACTCATAAAATCAGTTAGTCTCTTCAAAATTTGATAAAACTCGAATTTCTTTTTAGCAGACATCAAAAAATCAAGAAGTTTCTCAATATTATTTTCATTTCTAATATCGTCTTCTATTTTAAAATTATTTTAAAATGAATATTACTTTCTATCAGATTACCCAAGTTATCAGGATTATAGGTAATATCTCCATTTTCCTCTCCTCCATTTTCTCTAAATGTCAAGTTTTCAATTCCATAGTAATTGAAGTTAAGTTCAGAATTTTCTTCAAATTTCGAAAAATCTTTCAATTCCTAAATTTATAAATAGCGAATCTTACGAAAAAATTTTTTAGCATTTTTTGTTTTTCGTAATCTAATTCTGAAGGGGATAAATCATCTGATTTGTAGCAGAAGTTGAAAAGTAAGTTACCTAACTTCTTATGATAATGTCTCGCATAGGTATTTCTTAACATCGTGTATTTTTGCATTTCTCCTTCTCTAGTGGCTCTAAGGAAAAATTCATCATTACATATCAAGAGCATTTTATGATTAGTAAATGTGTAGAAAGAAATATTAATCTTAAATGGAAATGAATTTCTGTTACTCTGATTTACATCAAAAGCTTGGATAATTCGATATACCTTAGTATTCAGGTCTTGCTTTTTGAGTTCTGGATAATACCTGACTTCTTTTACCTTTTCCTTCTTTTTGCTTTTGACTAATGGAATTTTTTCTTGTGTTACTTTGCTATCGTTGATTTCTATTACCATGATCAAATTAAGTTCTGGATAAATAGCAGATAAATATTCTTTTCCCCAGAGAGAAAAGTAATGAAACTCAAAATAAAAAAATATGAAATTTCTACAAAATAATTTTGCCACATCATGTTGTTCTTGATATACATGAGCTGGTCTATCTTCTGTATAATAATTATTACCAATTATAGATGTAGAATTAATTGAAAAATACGTAGAATGATTATTAGAATGCTTTATTTCAACTAAATTCTCAATGCTGTTTTCAAGGAAGCTGTAACTTTCATCTTGCTTTCTGCTTATTCCAGTCATGGTACTCATATTTAGGGAAAATTTTTGCATTTCTGCAAGATTATTCTCAAAGGTGAAATAACCTTCTCTATCTTCTGCCTCCATATTGTTTTCTTCCATGAATGATGCAGTTTCATTACTCATTCCTGATTTTTGTCTGGCATATTTTCGATCTGTAACAATAAAATCTAATTCTTCCTTAGCTTTATTGTTATTGAAAGTATTATCTAAAACTTAATATTGATATACCTTGCGATTTATTGTATTTGTTAGCAACTTCGCTAAAGCTGAAATTTGGTTTTTCGAATTTTAGCATTCCAGATTTATTAACAGGTGCTGGCTCGTTTGAATCCATTGGGATATCTGTGATAGAATCCTCTCGTCTAAATTTAATTGAATGCTGTCTATCTGGCTTGAAATTTTCTTTTGAACTTCTGAATGAACCATTCATTTGATTTTCTTTTCTAATTTTGTCAAATATACCTGCAAATCCTTGCAATTCTTTATCTCCATCGTTCGGTAGGCCGTCTATATCAGAATAATAATCCTCTTGGTAGGCTCTCATCTCCTTGTCTAATTTATCAAAATGTTCAGCCAATTTTTTTTCCTCTTCGGTCTCTCCGATTCCGGCATCTGTTGGGACAGGGCCGTCGTTATCTGTATTTTGTTTTTTTCTATCGGTTAAACAGCAACCCATTATTAATTACAAGGATAAAATCATAATAAATTATTTTTTATTATAATTTATAAATTTAGTTATTTTATATAAAATCATTTAAATCAACTTAAATTCTATATTACTCTAAATTATAAACCTTATTTTCCCTAATTTATAATCTTCAATTTCTATTTTTAATTTTTATTAACTTTTGAATATTCATTTTGAAAAAGCTCCTATACCGAGAGTTTTCTTTAGGTATCAGAAAAATAGCGTCGGAGTAATTTTGTAATATTTTTGTCTTTTTCCCATTTTCATAGAAACAAAAAGAGACAGAATCTGATGTTAACATTTTACCCAATCCATCTTTTTTTCCTTCAAACCAAAATCCAACGTAAATCCTTAAAGGATTATTTAAAAATTCAATTCCAAATCCATGTCTATTATCGTTTAAAAAATTTCCGATATATGTTTTATCATTTAAAATATATTCACCATAACCACTCATCATATTCTCATAAAATTCCCCCATGTATAATCCTCCATTAGTAAAAGTATAAATACCACAACCTTGCATAGAATTACTAACCCATTCTCCATGGTACTCAGAACCATCTTTCCAAATATATTTACCAACTCCATGTTTTTGGCCATTTACATAATTTCCCTCATATTTATTACCATCAAATTCTTCTATTCCTATTCCAGATAAATTTTCATCACGCCATATTCCTTCATATTGAATTTTATCTGGTCCAATGCATTTACCGTATCCATTTGCCTTGTCATATTTGAATTCGCCATAGTAAACATTATTGTCGTGTCGTAATTTTCCGTACCCAGAAGCCCTATCATTTTCAAATATCCCGGTAAATTTTGAAGTTGCAGACCACTTTACAATTCCGAATCCCTCTCTTTTAGAATTTATTTTCTTTCCAAAATATTTGAATTTCTTTAATCCTCTGAATTCAGTTGCAACATCTCTTAGAGATTTTCTTTCCTTTTTATTTATTGAATCAAATTCTTTAATATTTATTCTTCCATAATTATAATTTTTGTAAACTTTATGCATTCGAAAAGTACTTTGAATTTTTATAATTTTCTTTTCATGCTTTTTTAAATCTTCTGAAAGTGCCCTCAATTTTGGAAGTACATTATCGTCTACATTTATATTTATTGGATCCTTTCCTGCTATCTATAATGAAGAGATATTTTATAAGTGCAATCTTACTAAGTGTCGCTCTGTATCTTTTTGAATTTCTCTCCAACTGCACATAGTCCCCATTATGACAACAATAAATTACTATTATTTAAAAATAAAATCATTTAATTACTTTGAGAATTAAACTTGTACCTCAAGGAATGGCGGTAGAAATATTTTAATTTTTAATTATAGTGTGTATAAAATATTTATTCAACTTTTTTCTTCTTATTTTAGGTGAGACTTATATCATTGTTTTTCACAATTGTTAATTTAAATTCTATATTTTTTCTGTTTTCTATTAATTTAATAATTAAATATTTTTTTAATTAAAATAATCATAAATTAATATATTAATACATGGAAAGTCAACCAAGATATGCTATGGTAGAAAAAATTCTCGGCAGAACAGGTATATTCATTTCATAACTCTAGGTTCTCGTGGAGCTATTACACAAGTCCAAGTCTGCTTCTTAGATGATAAAAAAAGAAAGCTTGTAAGAAATGTCATGGGACCAGTTAGAGAAAAGGATATTTTGATATTATTGGAATCTGAAAGAGAAGCAAGAAGATTGAGATAAAAAAGAATGATAAATAAATTAAGAAGATCATATCCTCCATAATAATATATTTAATTATGTCAAATTTTCTTTAATATAACTCTGATAATTTAGTTTAAATTAAAAATATATTTATTTATTTTATTTAAATTTGGAAATAAATTTCTTTTTTTAATACTTGGCAAATTGCAGTTTCTTTAATTTTATAAATATTATAGTTCTCAGCATTTATATCTAATTGAAAATTAGAAATCTGAATATAATGAAATTTCGAAATATTTTTCGTATTTTAATAACGAATCGTTAGCATTCTATTGTGAATCATGCTTTTAATTAGTATACATCAGAGATGTTTTAATTTAATAAAAATTAATTTTTTTTTTTTATAAAATAATGTTTTGTCATAACACTCCCAATAATACTGAATGCTTAGAATTTAATTTTATCCACTTCAACGATGTTTATAACATCAACTCATAGTAAAATTTTGTTTTAATTCAGTGAAGTTGAACCAGTTGGAGGAGCAGCAAGATTCGTACACTTGGTAAAAAAATTAAAAGAGGAAAATAAAAACACACTAGTCTTGTTTAGTGGAGATATTTTCTCCCCCAGTATTAGTAGATATTAATTGTTATATAGTGAGTACATTATTCAAAGGAGAACACATGTTGCCTATTATAGATGAAATAAATATAGATGTTGCATGTGTCGGTAACCATGACTATGTACATATTAATTAATTTTTAAAGGATTTTGGAATTGATGAACTTGAAAAATTGGTTACAAGACTAAAACGCAATTTCCCTTGGCTTTTAAGCAACTTTTATCAAAAAGATTCTTCTTTAAAAATTCCGATGGCACCTGGAAGGGAGTATCACACATTAGTTATTAACGAAATAAAAGTAAATTATTAATTGAATCACAATTAGTTAGGATTTATAGGTTTGATTGAATATGAGTGGATTCTGACTCAGAATAAAATAAACAGGGAAGATTTTATTTATGTAGATTTCATCGAAAAAGCTAAAGAACTTTCTTATTTTTTGAGAGTTACAGAGAAATGTGATATGATCATTGCCTTAACTCATATGAGGACTCATAATGAAGAGTAATATGATTATAAAAATGTTCTAAATATAGAATTCTGTGTAAGGAAGTGTTAGAATTAGACTTGATTTTGGGAGGTCATGATCATTTCTTCTTTTATAAGGCAGGGAAAGGAAATGTTACAATTAAATCAGGAACTGATTTTAGAGAGTTAACATTTAATAAAATTAAATTTTTCAAAAAAAAATCCAATGAATTTGAAAACCTTAACGAGAAACGAATCAAATGTTACAGTGAAAAGCTTTCAGAAAAAGATTATTTTGCTCTAATTGATAAACAAGAATACTCTTTTTCTATTGAAACTGAATTAATCAAGGTTCAAAAATTACTACCAGAAGATGATTTAATTAAGGAATTCGCTAATTTAATCAATGAAAAAACTAAAGAGAAGTTTAACACCGTAATAGGTAAAATAGCAACTAGAGTGGATGCGCAATTTCTTTCAGTGAGAAGAAATAGTTTGCCTATCAGTAATTTTGTTACTGATCTTTTAAGAATTTATATGAATACCGACTGTGCAATTTTAAATTCGGGTTCTTTGAGAATTGATTCTTACATAAATGAAGGACAAATTACGTATTTAATAATATTTCAATATTATTTAGATATGAAATTTTAAGGAGATTGTTGCCCGGAGATTATAATGTTGTAAGATTAAAAGCAAAAGGATCACAAATTCTAAATACACTTCAAAACGGAATAAGTAAATTTCCCTCTTTAGAAGGAAGATTTCCCATGGTAAATAAAATTTTTATACTTTAGATTTCAGGATTAAAATTTAATTTCTGCTATAATAGAAAATCTCATGGTTCGCCCCATTTAGATGTAGATTCTGTTTCAATCAATGGAAATAAACTGGAATTGGAAAAAGAATATACCTTGGCGACTCGGGAATATCTTTACTCAGGATGTGATGGTTATGAACAATTGCCTAATTGTATCAATATAGACGACACTACAGATATAACAACACTTTTTGATATTTGTTTAAAATATTTTGAAATAGTGAAAACACTAGATGATAATTTAGATGAGTTTTTTAAAAATGAATATCTAGAACCTGGTATATTTGGATTTGATAGCACCAACAAATCTTTAGTTAACTTTATTAGAGAAACTGTTATTTTCGAAAATGGAACTCCTCAAATTATGATTACATCTCCATCTAGAATAAATATTATAGAGATATAGTTAATTGTAGTAGTTTTACTCATATATTTAATATATAAAGCATCTAATTAGTTTAAAACGTATTGATTGTATTTATAAAAAATTTGAATATTTTATAATTTTTAAATTAAATCTGCTATATTTCTAGGCATTTCATCTATCTGAGTTGCGTAGTATTGTTCAATATTTCTCAATATTTTAACATCTGACTGCTTAACAAAATTTATTGCTACTCCTTTTCTTCCAAAACGTCCTGATCTACCTATTCTGTGAATATACATTTCTCTGTTTATTGGAAGATCGTAATTAACTACAAGAGATACCTGCTGAACATCAAGACCTCTTCCCCAAATATCTGTAGCTATGAGAACTCTGCTTTGCCCTGATCTGAATTCAGCCATAATTTTATCTCTTTCTTTCTGATGCATATCTCCATGCATCATACTTACTGTGAAATTATGCTTGATCATTTGATTGTACAACCATTCAACACTTTTTCTCTCGTTACAAAAAATTACTGCCTGTGTAATAGTGAGATTATCATATAAATCACAAAGAGTAGGAAATTTATTCTCTTCTTTTTCCACATAGACGAAAAATTGTTTTATTCCTTCTAAAGTCAACTCATCTCTTTGACAAGAATTTTTATACTATCTTTTGCCATAAACTTAGTAGTCATCTCAAGCACTTCATTTGGAAGTGTTGCAGAGACAACAATATTCTGAGTACAATAAGGTAAATATCTGTAAATATCATAAACTTGGTCTTTGAATCCTTTTGTAAGCATTTCATCAGCTTCGTCTATAATTAAAAGCTTAATAGATCTGGTTTTGAAAGCTCTCCTTTGTATCATATCAAACACTCTTCCTGGTGTTCCAGAAATTATATGCACTCCGTGGTTAAGCACTCTTACATCATCTTCCACCGATTTTCCACCAATGCAGCATTGGATTTGGACCTTCATATAATCACCTAGAGCTAGCAATACTTTTTGTGTTTGTTCAGCTAATTCTCTAGTAGGAGAAAGTATCAGAACTTGAGGTTCTCTTAAAGATAAATCTATCACTTGTAAGGCTCCGATAGAAAACACAGCTGTTTTACCTGTTCCTGCTTGACTTTGGACTATAACATCTCTTCCTTTTATAATAGGTATGATGGCTCTCTGTTGGACAGCACTTGGTTTGTCAAATCCATATGCGTATATTCCTATGTATTAAATAAATTGTATTTAAATTTTATTACCTTTTATTAAATCATCTCTCAAACCCATCTCGTCAAAAGTGGAATATACTTCTATTCCTTCACTTGTTTGAAAAACATACTCCTCATCTTTAATTTTTTTTAGTTTTTCTTGTTTTTCTTCTCGTTCTTCTTTTCTCAGTCCGTAATTCTTTTTCTTACTACTAGAATCCATTTTGATAATAATTTTTTCAATAAATTTATATATGTAATTTTATTAAATTTTAATGAAAAATGAATTAATTGATTTTTTTATAAAAACTTCAGCTGATTTAGAAAATGTAATTTGGGAATCTAAACAAGTTTTAGCAAGAAAAAGATCAAAAGATGAAAAAGAAGTGATTCTTTTAAGCATAATTTATGAAAATTTAAAAGAAGGCGATGATAAACTCGAGGTGTTTATGAATCAATTGTCAAATCATATCGATGAAAACAAACTGAGTCTTTTAGCTAACTTCATCACAGAAGAAAAAATGAACATTTTAGAATTTTTCACTTCTTTAAAAAATGATAAAAGAGAAAGCTATCCAAAATTGATCGATTTAGACTGGAAATTTATAGCATTAAGTTCTCCTGATAAATTTGAAATCGGTGAAATAACTCCAAAAATTTTATTAAGGCTATTTTTTAACAATGGAGCACACAAATTAATTGAAACAGATTTAGCAAATTTAAAAAAATTACTTGAAGAACTTGATCAAAATCTTAGCTCATTAAATTCCACATTTACAAGAAGGATAGACACTTTTTTAAAATAAAGAAAAAGAAATCAAAATGAGCTGATCAAATATTATAACAATTTAATTTAAAATAATCTATTCAAATTTTAAATTATATTAATTTTTTAATACTCGATACTTTATCTTCTATCAATTTCCTCATTTTAATTTCACTATTAAAATACTCCAAAATTTTATTGTGAATTAGATACATGTGTTCAGTAAATTTTTCTCTGTCTTCTTCAAACTCTTTTTTAAAGAGATCCAATCTCTTTTTAAGATTCTAATAACTTCTCTTAAATTATTTTACATTTATTTTTAATTGAAGTACATGAAGATTTTCTTGTTGGTTGTATAACTTGTCGTTATTAATAACTTTACTTAAATTTTCATCTTTGCACATCTCAACAAAATAATTTTCTTTATACACTATAGTAAACATATAGTAATTATATATTTAAATTACATGGTTTTAAATCAGATGTATTAAGATCCAAATTGTTAATCAAAATAAGAGATTTCAATAAATTTATTTCTCTTTCTAATATTTCATTAATTTTTTTTAATTCTATGATTTCATTTGTGTAATCTTCTAAATTTAATCCTGTAATTTCATTGGGAATTGCAGGAATTTTAACACTGATATTATTTTCGATATTAAATCGAATTGGAGAATCTATTTGAAACAAGGAATTATTCCAAATATTTTTAGTGATATTTATTGATGATTTTAATTTTTCTTGATTGTTTTCTGAATTTCTTGAGTCAATTATTTCATTTTTTTCTTGCGAACTTTCATTCAATATTGTCAAATTTTCATTATTCATTATTTAATAATTTTAAAATTATTAATTATTAAAAGAGAATTTTAGTAAAACTATATTTTATGAATATGGGGATTGGGGATTGGGGATTGGGGATTGGCCAATCCCCAATACACAATC
>Ga0169931_10015212_pt1 | contig 10318 bp, 5 predicted proteins | sample Kivu_15m_20L_FD_129675 | JGI IMG/M metagenome (GOLD analysis project Ga0169931, IMG submission 129675) | Freshwater microbial communities from Lake Kivu, Western Province, Rwanda to study Microbial Dark Matter (Phase II) - Kivu_15m_20L... | ecosystem: Environmental > Aquatic > Freshwater > Lake ... | reverse complement strand
GCTGCGCATGGATCCCAGCACGGGGAATGGCATTCCGAGCAACCCGTACTACGATGCCTCGGAACCGCGAGCGCCCCGATCACGGGTATGGGCCTTGGGGCTGCGCAACCCGTACCGCATGACCCTGAAGCCGAACGACGGCAGCCTCAACCCCGCAGATGGCGACATCGGCACCCTGTACATCGGCGATGTGGGCTGGAGCACCTGGGAGGAATTGAACGTGTGCACGGGGCCCGGCCAGAATTTCGGCTGGCCGCTCTACGAGGGCTTCGATGCATCAGCCTCGTATCACGCAGCGCTCACCGAGAACCTCGATGCGGAGAATCCTCTCTTCAATGGCGTGAGCTGCACTCAACGCTGGTTGCGCTTCATCGACCTGCTGAAGCAGGACACGCCCTTGCACGTGAACGGGCACCCGAACCCGTGCGATGCCGGCCAGCAGGTTCCGCCATACATACCGCACTTCTTCCATAAGCGGCCGGGGATTGATTGGCAGCATGGCAACCGATCGCGCTGCGGCGCCTTCAGCGGCAGCACAGCCATCACGTACGATCTGGACGACGTCGCATCCCCGGTGCCAGGGCCGCGCTTCGGCGGCAACGCCGCCATTGCCGGGCCTTGGAGCAGCTGGAGCAGTTACCCCGCCGAGTACCAGAACAGCGCCTTTCACGCCGACTTCGCCAATGGTTGGATCAGGCGTTTCGTTCACGATGCGCAAGGCGACCCGGTGAGCGTGCATGACTTCGCCAGCGGGCTGGGCATGATCAGCTGGCTGGGCGCCGGTCCCGATGGCTGCCTCCATTACATCAAGTACGGTTCGGGCGCCGAAGTGCGCCGCATCTGCAACACCTCGACGGTGAACCTGCCGCCGGTGGCTGCTGCCTCACAAAGCGTTCAATTCGGACCCAGCCCGCTCTCGGTGAACTTCAGCAGCGCGGGCAGTAGCGATTCGGAGAACGGGCCGCTCACCTATCTCTGGAACTTCGGCGATGGCGGGAGCACCTCTGCGCTGCCCAATCCTAACCGGGTCTTCACCGTGCCCGGCGGCCAGCCCACGATGTTCACCGTCACGCTCACTGTCACGGACAATATCGGTCAACAGGCCACGAAGACGCTGATCGTGAGCGTGAACAACACGCCGCCCAACGTGGCCATCAGCAGCTTCACCGACGGGGCCTTCTACCCGGTAGGCGTGGATACCGTGTTCCAATTGGCCGCGCAGGTCACCGATGCGCAGCACGCGCCCGCACAGCTCAGCTATGCATGGCAGACCACCTTGGTCCACAACGCGCATGAGCATCCAGAGCCCATCAATACCGCAGTATCGGGAAGCACACTCGTCAGCGGCGTGGGTTGCGATGGGCAGACCTACTACTACCGCGTGAACCTCACGGTGACCGATGCGCACGGCCTGAGCGGCACCGATACGCACTATCTGTACCCACGCTGCCAGGCCATCGCGCCGGTGGCGGTGATCCAAGCCTCGAATTTGGTCGGCCCAGCACCGTTGGCGGTGCAGTTCGATGGCACAGGCTCCTATGACCCCGGTACGATCGTGAGCTATCTCTGGGATTTCGGCGACGGGACCACCAGCACTTCTCCCGCTCCGAACAAGACCTTCACCAGCACCGGCGATCGTGTGGTGACCTTACGAGTGACCGATAACGATGGCCTCACGGGGACCGCCTCACGGATCATCAGCGTGATCACCCTCGCTCCACCACAATGCATGGGCCCGGCGGGCGGCCTCTTGCGCCAGTTCTGGTCCGGCCTGGGCGGCGTCAGCATTCCCGATCTGGTGAACTCGCCGAACTACCCGAGCACTCCTTCGGGAAGCAGCGTGATCACCAGCTTCCAAGGACCCACCAACTGGGCGAACAACTATGGCACACGCGTGCGCGGCTACATCGTTGCGCCTCAGACGGGGGCCTACACCTTCACCGTGACCAGCGACGATGCGAGCGCGGTGTACCTGAGCCCCAATGCCGAAGCGCGGCACAAGGCGCTCATCTGCTCCGTTCCAGGCAACACGCTCATGGCCCAGTTCGACAAGTTCACCACGCAGGTGAGCGCGCCTGTTCAACTGGTGGCTGGCGCGCACTACTACGTCGAACTGCTGCACAAGGAGGGCTCGTCGAACGACCACTTCGCCCTTTACTGGCAGACGCCTTCCAACAGCACCAGGACCATCATCCCTGGCAGCGCCCTGGTGCAATGGGCCGATTGCCCGCCAGGTGTGCGCCTGCGCGCCAACCTCGGCGGACCATTCGATGCGAGCACGAACCTCATGCGCGATGACCTGCGCGCGGCGGGCTTCCTGCCCGAGGGGCAACCGTACAGCGCGCTGGGCTACACCTTCGTGAACGGCGGCGGCTCAGAGACCACGACAGCGCAGCGCTTGCAGGAGACCGGCCCCAACGCCGTTGTAGATTGGGTGGTGGTGGAGCTTCGCAACAAGAACAACCCCTCCCAGGTGCTGGCCTCACGAGCGGCCCTGCTGGAGCGCGATGGCGATGTGGTGGGCACCGATGGCCACGCGCGCCTGAACTTCAACCTGAGCAACGACAACTACTTCGTGGCCATACGCCACCGTAACCATTTAGCGGCCATGACCGCCGCTTCCATCAAGCTGGATGCTAACGAGGCCATCGTTGACCTGACCTTGAGCAGCACAGCCACTTATGGGACGCAGGCGCAGCGGCAGATGACCAACAACCGCATGGCGCTCTGGTCCGGCGACGTGAGCCGCGATGGCAAGCTGCAATACGTTGGCAACGGCAACGACCGCGACCCCATCCTCACGGCCATTGGCGGCACCGTGCCCTCCAACACCGTAAGCGGTTACCGCCTCGAGGATGTTGACCTGAGCGGCGTGGTGAAGTACACCGGCGCCTGGAACGATCGCGATCCAATCCTGCTCAACATCGGCGGGTCGGTGCCTACACAGGTGCGCTTCGAGCAAATGCCTCCTTAGGGTCGAATAGGGCCAGTTGACCTCAAGAGGGGTGTTTCGGTAGTTTCGTCGGCTGAATATCAAACGCCGTCGAAACATGATGCCATTTCGCCGCCTTATCGCGCAGTCCTTCCTGGTTGCAATTGCCTGCTCTGTAGGATCCGGGTCGCACGTCAGCGCCCAAACGCTCCCGCCGAATTTCAGTGATGCGCTGGTGATGGGTGGCTGGGTGGAGCCTGTGGGCGCTACCTGGGACGCGAACGGCAGGCTTTACGTGTGGGAGAAGCGCGGCCAGGTGTGGATCGTGGAGAACGGAGTGCGCCTGCCCAATCCGCTGCTGAACATCAGCGAGGAAGTGGGCAATTGGCGTGACCATGGCTTCCTCGGCTTCGCGCTCGATCCGAACTTCCTCACCAACGGCCGCATCTATGGCATGTACGCGGTGGACCGCCACCACCTGATGAACCACGGCACCGGCAGCTACAACGCGAACACGAACGAGTACTACGCGGCCACCATCATGCGCATCACGCGATGGACGGCCACAGGTCCGAATTTCAACGCGGTGGACTACGGAACGCGTTCGGTGCTGTTGGGCGAGACACGGCAGACGGGCGTGCCCTTGCTGCACGAATCGCATAGCACTGGCTCGCTGATGTTCGGAAGCGACGGCACCCTGCTGGCCACTGTAGGTGACGGCGCCAGCTACAACGTGGTGGACGTGGGCAGCAGCAGCGATACGTATTGGTCGCAGGGGCTCACCGATGGCATCATCCGCCCCGCGGAGAACGTGGGCGCCATGCGCTCGCAACTGCTCAACAGCTTCAATGGGAAGCTGCTGCGCATTGACCCGGTCACCGGCGACGGCATCCCCAGCAACCCTTGGTACAATGCGGCTGCCCCGCGCTCACCTCAGTCGCGCAGCTTCGCCCTCGGCCTTCGCAATCCCTATCGTGCTACCATCAAGCCCAACAGCGGAAGCACGAATCCGGCCGATGCCAACCCTGGCGTGGTGTACATAGGCGACGTGCAGTGGGGCACATGGGAGGACCTGAACGTGTGCACCGAGGGCGGCATGAACTTCGGCTGGCCCTTGTTCGAGGGCCTTACGCCGCACGCCGGCTACATGGCCGCACTCACGGCGAACCTCGACATGCCCAACCCGCTCTACGACGGCGTGAACTGCACCATCCAGTACCTGCGCTTCCAGGACCTGTTGAAACAGGACACTCCGATCCACCTGAATGGACACCCCAACCCATGCAACGGCGTGGTGCAGATCCCGAGCGGCATCCCGAAGTACTTCCATGAACGCCCGGTGGTCGATTGGCTCCACGGTACCCAGAGCCGCTGCGGCGGCTTCAGTGGCAGCACCGCGGTGACACACAACCTGGGCGCATCAGGCTCACCGGTCTCCGGCCCGCAGTTCGGGGGCAATTGCGCGGTGGGTGGCCCATGGATGGCCGGGCAGAACATGCCTGCCGGATACCAGAACAGCACATTTCACGGCGACTACGCTGGTGGTTGGATCCGGCGCTTCATGTTCGACGCGCAGAACAATCCGGTGAGCGTGCACGATTTCGCGACCGGCCTTGGCGCCGTGGTGTGGATCGGAGCCGGTCCCGATGGCTGCGTGTGGTACATGCGCTACAACACCAACGAGCTGCGCCGCATCTGTTACACCCTTGCCGTGAACCTGCCGCCCGTGGCCGTGGCCACGCAGAGCGCGCAGTACGGCCCAGGCCCGCTCACCGTGGACTTCAATGGGAGTGGCAGCAGCGATCCGGAGAATGGCGCCATCACGTACCTGTGGAACTTCGGTGATGGCGGGAGCACCTCCACGCTGCCCAACCCTTCGCGCACCTTCAACGCGCCGCCCGGGGTGCCCACCACGTACACCGTGACACTCACGGTCACGGACAACATCGGCCAGCAGGCCAGCACACAAATGCTCGTGAGCGTGAACAACACGCCCCCGGCGGTGAACATCACCAGCATCCCGGTGCCGGCCTACTACCCGGTGGGTGTTGATACCACCTGGCAGCTGCAGGCCAGCGTAAGCGATCTGGAGCACACTCAGGCCCAACTCACCTATGCCTGGCGCACCACGCTCCACCACAACACGCACACCCACCCGGAGGCCATCGATCCGAATCCCTCAACCAGCACCGTGATCAGCGGCGTGGGCTGCGAGGGCAATGAGACCTTCTACTACACAGTGACGCTCACGGTGACCGACGCGGGCGGGCTGAGCACAACCGTGTCGCGCACCATCGAGCCGCGCTGCTTCGCCATCGCGCCCACCGCCATCATACTCGCCAGCGTCAGCAGCGGAACCGCGCCGCTCTCGGTGAACTTCGACGGCACGCAGTCGTTCGACCCAGGGCAGATCGTATCCTACTTATGGGATTTCGGCGATGGCACCAGCAGCACCAGCGTCACACCCAGCAAGATCTTCACTGATAACGGGGATTACCAAGTGACGCTGACGGTCACCGATAATGATGGCCTCACCGGCACGGCCGTGAAGACAATCAACATCCTCAATACGCTGCCGCCGCAATGCCCGGGTCCGGCCGGGAGCCTGCTGCGCGAGTACTGGACCGGCCTTTCGGGCTCAGCCATCACTAACCTCACCAGCAGCCCGCTCTACCCGAACTCCCCATCGGGATCCAGCAACATCACGCTCTTCCAAGGCCCCACCAATTGGACTAACAACTACGGCACGCGCGTGCGCGGCTACATCATCGCACCGCAGACCGGCAACTACGTGTTCACGCTCACCAGTGACGATGAGAGCATCCTGTACCTGAGCCCCAATGCGGAACCGCAGTACATGCAGGCCATCTGCAGCGTACCGGGTTGGACCAACGAGACGGAGTACACCAAGTACCCCTCGCAGACCAGCGCATCCATCGCCCTCGTGGCGGGGCGCTATTACTACGTGGAGATGCTCCACAAGGAAGGCAGCGGCGGCGACCACTTCGCGGTGCGCTGGCAGACGCCCAGCAACAGCACGCGCACCATCATCCCTGGAAGCGCGCTCGCCCGCTGGCAGAACTGCGGGCCCAGCGTGCGGCTACGCGTGAATCTGCAAGGCCCGTACAATGCCGCAACGAATCTCATGCGCGACGACCTGCGCGCTCTGGGCTTCGTGCCCACCGCAGAGCCATACCAGGCATTGGGCTTCCCGCAGGTCGGTGGGGGAGGAGAGAGCACCACTGCGGCGCGCCTGTCCCAGACCGGTAAGAACGCCGTGGTGGATTGGGTGCGCGTGGAGCTGCGCAACAAGAACAATCCAACGCAGGTGTTGGCCACACGGAGCGCGCTGCTTGAGCGCGACGGCGATATCGTGGGAACCGACGGCTATGCGCGCCTGATCTTCAACGTGACCAGCGACAACTACTTCGTGGCCGTGCGGCACCGCAACCACTTGGGCGTGATGAGCCTCACATCCGTGGCGCTGGGCGCGAACGAGGCCGGCGTGGACTTCACGCTGGGCACCACGCCGAGCTACGGCACGGATGCGCGCATCATCTTCACCAATGGCAAGCGAGGCTTGTGGTGCGGCAACGTGCAGCGCGACAGCCAACTGCGCTACACCGGGCAGGACAACGACCGGGACCCCATCCTCTCGATCATCGGCGGCAACGTGCCCACCAACTTCATCACCGGCTACCACATGGCCGATGTGACCCTGGACGGCGTGGTGCGCTACATCGGGCAGGACAACGACCGCGATCCGATCCTCTTGAACATCGGCGGCAACGTGCCCACCAACTTCCGCGACGAACAGCTCCCTTAGAGCCTGCCCACCACGCGCAGATAGGCCTCGAGCGCACGGCCGCGCGGCTCGTTGCTCAATGCGTGCAGCACGGCCTTGGCGCGCGCATCGAGCACGCGTTGCTCACTGTGGTCCTTGGTGCGCCGGGCGAATCGCTTGCTGGTGGTCATGGGCGTTTGGTTGATCGCCCAAAGGACTCTCATCACGCGCGCGTGCGCCATACCGCGATCGTGGGATTCACGGCAGCGAGGATGAACAAGCGTTCGTTGGTCGCTCAGTTGCCGTTGGGGTCGCGGCGTATGAGCAGCACCTGGTGCGAAGCGGCGCCGAGCGACCAACCGGCCATGATCAGCCCGTTGGACAAGGCGCGGATGCCGAGGAGCCGCTCTTCGTCTCCCGTATCCCACGAGCGTTCCCAGATGATCGCGCCGGAGGGGGAGAGCCGGTACGCGAAGGCATCGCTCGCGCCCGTGGTCGCTGAGCGCTCACCGGCAATGAGCAGATCGCCGTTGGGCGCTGCATCGAGCGCGAAGGAGCGGCGATCGAAGAGCGTGTCTCCGATGGCGCGCGTCCAGAGCGAATCACCATTGAGGTTGAAGGCCACGAGGTAGACATGGTCCTTGCGCCGGTTCTCGGTGATGTCCAATGGCACATCGCTGTTGGTGGTGCCCGCAAGCAGGAAGGCGCCGGGGCCGATGGCCATGATCGCCCGGCCGGTCTCGCTGCGCACGCCGCCCCATGAGCTTGTCCACGCCACGTTGCCGTCGAGGTCGAGGCGCGCGATCCAAGCATCGCTGGTCCCGCCGAAATTCTGCTGCCGGCCCGTGAGCATCACATCATTCCCCTGGACCACGATGCCGTGCGCCTCGATGTCGGAGAACTCATCGATCGGCGTGCTCCACGTCTGGCTGCCAGACGGGCCGAAGCGGGTGATGAGCACGTCGTGCCCGAGCCCTTGCCCCAAGCAGCGCACACCCGCCGCAATGCATCCGCCATCGGGGAGAGCATGCACAGCGAAGTACTGCTCATCGCCGGGAATCTGCGGTTGCGCGAGCCAGAGCACGGCGCCCGCCGGGGAGAAGCGCGCCACGAAGCCATCATGCGTGCTCGATCCCGGCGCGATCATGCTCCCTGCCATGAGGCAGCCACCATCGGCCGAGGAGGCAACCGCTTGCACGAAGCTTCGCCCAATCAGTCCGGGAATCGGTTCCCACGCCGGAAAGTTGCCGCTGCCATCCACTACCAGGAAGCCGGCCTGGTGACCGCTGCCCTCGCTGATGGAACGCGTGGTGCCCGCGATGAAGCCGTTGTTCAGCGGTGCCACGCCCGACGCGAATTCCGCGCGCGGGCCGCCGAAGGTGTTCACGAAGCCCTGACCGTGCAGGCGCGCGCAGCAAGCCAGCACAAGCAGAGAAGTGAACGCGATGCGCATGATGGGCCGACGAAAATACGGGCAGCCCCCCGGTTAGCTTCGCGCCATGCGCGAAGAGAAACGAACGTTCCGCTTGTTCATGGCCGGCTGGGCGCCGCTCTTCATCGCGGGCGCCGTGACCGCATGGCAAGGCGACAAGCTCGCTGTGCATGCCGCGATGAACACGTTCCATACACCCGCGCTCGACGCCTTCTTCACGTACTTCACGCACCTCGCCGATGGGCTCGTGCCCACGGCGCTGTCCTTCGTGCTGCTCTTCGCGAAGAGTTGGCGGGCCTTCCTCATGATGGGGCTGAGTTGCGGCCTCAGCGCCTTGGCGGCGCAATCGCTCAAGCACGGCCCTTACAGCCACTTGGACCGCCCTTCGATGTTCCGCGACCAGCTGGCCGGCATGCCATGGGTGGAAGGCATCGACCTGCACTCGCACTTCAGCTTCCCTAGCGGTCACACCACGGCGGCATTCAGCATGTGCCTGGCGCTGGCGGTTGTACTGGGCCGCACACGACTCGCGCTGCCACTCGTACTGCTGGCCACGATGCTCGGTTATGCGCGCATCTATCTGTCGCAGCACTTCCTGCAGGATGTGGTGGTGGGCTCGCTGTTCGGTGTCGGCTTCGGCGCGCTCATGTACCACATCCTCCACCGCAGCCACTGGTCAGCGGCGGAGTGGTTGAACAAACGCCCGTTCCTGAAAGGAGGAAGCGGCGCCCCTCAGCGCTCACCCTCGTAGGCGATGCGGTAGATCTGGTCGGCGCCATCATCGCTCACCAGCAGAGCGCCATCGGGCGCCACGAGCACATCCACCGGGCGCCCCCACGCGCGATTGCCTTCGAGCCATCCTTCAGCGAAGACCTCTTGCTGGGCGCTGCCATCGGCCTGCGGGAAAGCCACCACGACGCGGTAACCGACAGGCGTGCTACTGTTCCAGCTGCCGTGCTCAGCGATGAAGATGGCATCGCGGTAACGCTCGGGGAACATGGCTCCAGTGTAGAAGCGCATGCCCAAGGGCGCCACGTGCGCGCCCAGCCGCGCGGCCGGCGCGATGAAATCGGCACATGGCCGCTGGTCGCCGAACTCCGGATCCTTCACGGTGCCCGCGTGGCAGAAGGGATAACCGAAGTGATCGCCTTCGGTCGCCAGTCGGTTCAATTCGCAATCCGGGCTGTCGTCGCCGAGCCAGTCTCGGCCATTGTCGGTGAACCAGAGCTGGCCCGTGCGCGGGTGCCAGGCGAAGCCCACGCTATTGCGCACGCCATGCGCAACTATCTCGCGGCCCGTGCCATCGGGGTTGATGCGCGCGATGCTGGCGTAGATGCTGTCGTCCTTCAAGCAGATGTTGCACGGCGCGCCCACCGGCACGTAGAGCTTCCCATCGGGCCCGAAGGCGATGAATTTCCAGCCGTGGTGCGTGTCCTTCGGGAAGGCATCGGTGACCACCACGGGTTGAGGCGGATCCGTGAGGCGCTTCTCAATGGAATCGATTCGGAGGATCCGATCCACATCGCTCATGTAAAGCGCGCCCTCGCGGAATGCGACGCCCACCGGCATGCGCAGGCCTTTGGCCACCACGAAGCGCTCATCTGCGCGCCCGTCATTGTTGGTATCGCGCAACGCATGCACCACCCCAGCGCTGCGGCTGCCCACGAAGAGCGTTCCGGCATCGCCCCAGCACATCGCCCGGGCGTTGTCCACATCATCGGCGAAGACGCTCGCGCTGAAGCCCGGCGGCAGCTTGATCTTCTGCAGCTGCGGCGCGCCGCCACGGATCGAAGGGACGCAGACCGAGCCGAGCAGCAAGGGCCCGGCCAGGAGAATGGTGGCGTTGCGCATGCGATCAACGCTCGGCCGGCACCACCATCACGGTGCACTTGCCCATGCCGATCACCTGCTCGCACACGCTGCCCTCGATGGCGCGGAACAATGCGCCGTGGCCATGAGAGCCCATCACCACAATGCCGGCGTGCAGGCGCTCGGCCTCTGAGACGATTGTCTCGGCCGTTGGGCCTTGCACCAACACCGCTTCGCAGCTCACGCCTTCCTCTCTAGCGCGAGCGGCCTGTGCCTGCAGATCAGCGTGCTCCTTGCGCAGCTGATGGGCCAGGTGGTCGCGCACGGATTGCGGGCCTGTGCGGAAGCCCACGAAATCGGG
>Ga0169931_10015211_pt1 | contig 10318 bp, 4 predicted proteins | sample Kivu_15m_20L_FD_129675 | JGI IMG/M metagenome (GOLD analysis project Ga0169931, IMG submission 129675) | Freshwater microbial communities from Lake Kivu, Western Province, Rwanda to study Microbial Dark Matter (Phase II) - Kivu_15m_20L... | ecosystem: Environmental > Aquatic > Freshwater > Lake ... | reverse complement strand
TGACGTGAGATTGATCAAGGTAGGGAAAGGAGAACGAGTAGTCGGTGGTACTACCGTTCCCCGTGTAGTTTGGGAAGTTGAGGCTCATTGGGCAAAGTCACGGAGTTGTTTGATCTGGTCAGCACGTTGGAAGTTGCCACGCTCCATAGCCCTGTTCTCCAGCTTCTTGGAATCACGTTGCTGGATCAGTTTCTGAGCATTGGGATCCTGCTGAACCTCAAGCCATGCCACACGTTTGGCACGGTTCCAGATGTCAGCCTGAAGGCGGTTGTGGGGATAGGACATGGGATCCCTGTAAGCCAGGCCGGAATCCCTATCTGATTCCATTTGCTGAATGGAGGCAATGACATCAGGCCGTTTGAACAGTTGCTCCAACTGAGCACCAACTCCCTGCTGACCAAGAGCGTGTTGGAAGCGAGAGCGGAGGTTGGCAGGTACCTCCTCACCACCACCAGGGAGGGTGGTCACAGCGAGCTTGGTGTCAAAGAGACTCCGTTGGACCAGCTGCTTCACAGGACTGGCATCAAGGTTCATCTGGATCGGAGACACGGCATTGAACATCCGAGTCGTGGGATCCGAGAAGTTGATCCTCTCACCAGTGAAGACATCAGTCTTGTAGGGCAGATCGGGGAAGAAGTAGGGGTTCCGACGTTGGAGGGTCTCAAAGAGTCCAGCATCGAGTTCCCTCATCCCAGGCATGAGCACCTTGCCCATCTGGTTCCGAAGGCTCGACAGGGGGATCGTGTTGTTGGCAAGACCACCAGCGAAGCGAGTAAGTCGCTTGCCATCTCCCTTTTGGACTGCATTGAGAAGCTCACCAAGATCAGAGATTCCAGTGAAGAAGGATTTCTCAATGAAGACATGGCTGATCATGTGTCCTAGCTTGCCCAACTGGTCAGCAACGAACTTGTCACCCATCTCTTGCTGCGTGTCCGCAACATCAGCAACGAAGCTAAGGAAGCTATTGTATGGTTCAAAAGCGTCGTAAGAGACCCAGCGACCAGCAATCTTGATGGACCTTGGACTCCAGTTGAGATGTTGAATCCAGAACTTGCGGAGTTCAGGATCCCTAGGTCCGTTGCCAGTTAGGTTGCCAGACAAAACAAGCACACTCGCCAGACTGACAACACCAAAGCCAACTGCCTCTCGACCACGAATCAGAGCTTGCTGAGCAAGATGATCTTCTACTGTGTTGATGCCATACTTCTTGAGTTGAGGGCTACCGAGGGGTAGGTTCTTGACCTCAGAAACTTCCTGGATCAGTCTGTTCAGAATTGGAGTGTGCTTGCCGAGAAGTTCAATGGAGTTCCACTGGGTCTTTGGAAACAGTAGGAACGGACGCAGCCAAGGACTAGACCTGAAGGCTTCATCAAACTTACTAACCATGTTTGGCATGTCCAAGGTCATAGCCGCTTCATCAGCAGCCCACTGGGCGATTTCATCCTTCAGAGAACCATCAGGATTGAAGACCATGTTCTTGAACTCCTCTTCGTAGCGGAGTACAAGCTCCTGCTGAGTGGGACCATCGATAACCAAATGCTTGGACTCAATCTCATCCATAGCTTTGGTCCAAGCCAGTTGGCGAAGACGAGCCCGACCACTGAGAGCGTGGAAGGCAACGTCGATAGCCTCCATAGAACGAACCGACCAGGTAAGCAGCGGGTTCTTGTTGAGCTTGTGTAGGCCGTTGGCTACGAAGAAAGCAGCCTGCTCAGGTCCAGTTCCACGCTCCTTGACCCAAGCCTCCAGTTCGTTCATCTTGATGTCCGTAGGACTCTCCAGGTAGAATCTGGCAGTGGTCCCAGCATCAGGAGTGTAGTTCCCGGTGAAGTTGGCCTTCAGACGAGCCTTGAACAGTTGGAAGGTTTCACCTAGAGCCTCGTTCATTGCACCCACCTGAGCCAGTGCAGAGCGAGCCCCACGAATGTCCCCAACCCCCAGGTAACCGAGAGAAGTGGCCAAAGGACGCATGTAGGTGGTGAGACCAGTACCGAGTGCAGCCCGAGCAGGAGTGATCGTTGCACTCAAGACTGAATGAGTCATGGTGGTCATGAGTTCCTGGCCAAGAGTGCTGCCTCGACCACCCTTACCAGAACCCTTCATCCAGTTACGGAAGAAGTGATCCACATCCTCCAGGCTCTTGACAGAACCATCAGACATGGAGATGGCCGTCATCACAGCCCGAAGGGTTTCATCGGTGGGGTCCTGCTCAATGACACGCTGAATGAACTCAGCCGTCTCGTTGATGTCAGACTCGATCTCAGCAGTACGTTGAGCGAACTGCTCAGGAGTCATGATCTCTCCAGCATCGGAGCCTTCTTTGATCTTGAGGTTGTTGAGTTCAGCCGAACGGCCAGCGGTGGATCGCTTGGTCAAAACCAGGGCAGTTCGGTAGCGCCGCATCAGCATGTCCAGCTGAGCATCCTTGGTGGTGACATCCACCTGATCAACGATGGACAGAGCACCATTGGCAATGTCCCGCATCTCCTTGGAGAGAGCAGAAATCACAAGGTTGTTCCGATAGAGACTCTCCCGACTGAGGAAGGAGTAGCCATCAGGGGAGGGAAGCTCAGGACCAACGAATCGGGCAATCTCCTCTTCAGGCATAGAGAACATTGGTTTGCCGAGGACGAACTGCTCAGGCATCTCCTCAGCAGCCGCCTTACGGAAGCGTTCAAACTCAGCGTTGTTCAGACGCTTGGTTGCAGTATCCGCCGCAAACCTATCAGATGCCATGATCTCTCGCATCTTCTGATCAGCAAGAGCGGTCCTCTCACCGATTGGACTCTTGTCAATTTCATCAAGCATCCTCTCTGTCAGGATCGGCCTAGGGGAACCATGAGCCTGTTTCCATTGAGAATTGATGTTGACCTCATCCACCAGTGTGGCCGGTGGGTCAGGAATGGCAGAAAGGGCATTGCCTTGGTTGACATCACCACCCTTGTTGATGAAGGGATCGAAACCCTCTACACCCTCTGGATCCCTGGCAAGCCGATTGATCGCCACCTCTGTCTCGATGAACCGTTGTAGGGCTTGTCGGAACTGCGTGGATTCATAGAAGGGGATGCCTTTCGCGGCAGCATAGATCGCCATGTAGTCAAGGCGTTGATCGTCTGTGAGAGCTTCCCAAGGCTTCCCGCTAAGTGGGTTGGCTTGGAAGTTTCTATCAGCATCGGCCCTTGCACCATCCTCAATGCGTTGCAGACGAGACTCCTGCGGAAAGAGGTCTGTGAGCTTGCTGGGGGTGCCTTTGGCAGCAGGCTTACCCTTGATACCCTTGACAGCTTTGAAGCCTGCTCCAAGGCCAGACAGAACTCCATCAGCGATCACCCCAAGGCCAAGACCTTCCAGGGTGTTCATCATGGTGCGCTGGACAGGACTCATCCCCTCGTTGGTGGAGATGGGCTCAAGAGCATCCTCCCATTCTGGCTTGATCTTGACGATCTCAGCAGCCAGGTTGCTCTGGGAGGAGCGGTTGGACGCAGTATCTGAAATGGCCCCTACGGCAGCAGAGTGACCCAGCTGACGGCCAAGGTTGGCCGCCTTACCACCAAAGCTAGTAGCAGGCTTGATTGTGGGACCTTTGGCAATGTAGCCAGCACCAGGGACTGCTTGGGGGAGCTTGCCAGCAGCCTTCCTTGCTACCAGTGCAAGACCACCGAACTCGATAGCACCACGGAGAAGGTTTCCCCAGACGGTTCGGTTGACTGGGGAGCTGTTCTCATCGAACGGAACCCATGCTGGTTTGTAGTTCTCGGAACCTTGCTGATAGAACTTTGGATCAAGGATCTTCTGAGGAGCACCAACAACAGAGTTGGCCAGGTCAGTTAGACCACCAACAGCAGCGTTGCCAAGCTCCTGGAGGTTCTCACCAGGACCGAACTGCTTGGGATCCTTGGTTTGGTGACTGGGCTTGGCAGCTTGCACAGCCGCAGCTGTGGCCTGGGACTGTTGTTGCCGATTGGCATCAACCAGGGCTTTACGTTTCTTAGCCTGTTCCTCTTCGTCAAGAGACTCTTGGCGCTGCTGTGCAGCAAGCTCATTGACTTCTCCCTCAGGAAGTGCGCGAGGATCAGGCTGGTTGAACAGAGATTGGGACATTTCGTGGAGTGTTAGAAAGGTCTATTCAGGAGAGGAGCAGAGATTCCACCGGCTCTACCGTGAAGAATTGCGTATCGCTTACCACCGGGAAACTCAAAGACGATTCGGTCTCCATGTTCAGTACGTTGAGCCCCTACAATCCGAGCACCATTGGCCAGGTAGAGGGGTGTTCCTTCAGGGATTGGCCAGTCATGACCAAAGCTGCCTCTGGCCCTGTGACCAGCGTCATCCTGCTTGCCTGACCGATCCATGGAGGTGCCAAAGTCAGAGATCGGACGGAACTGCCCACGGCTATCCTTGTAGAAGACAAAGCCATCCCAACTATTGACGGTGATTGCTGGAAGACTTGGACCGCTCTGGAGAGTTCCAGGGATCACAGGCTTACCATCGCCATGAGGTCCAGTGGAAGTAGGACCAATTCCGCTGGTGTAGTAGAACAGTTGGGGCTGAATTGCATGAGGCTGCCTCCACGGACTTTGCGAGGCATTGGTGCGTTGGGTCCAAGCAGTCAGGGCTTGATCGATCTGGCCATCAGGGACCTTCTCCAGACCAATCCACTCCTGCCGAAGACCTTGCATGGCAGCGGAACGGCTGTCGATCTTGCCGTTACGGTCCCTATCGACTCGGTGGAGGATCAGGGCATTGGCAAGCCTGTCCTGGTTCTGGGGGCTGTAGAGATCGGAATCCTTCAAACCAGTGGGTCCATACTTGCCCTCCATGAGAGCAGTCAGGGTGGACCGGATGATCTGGTAGCGACCAGTGGCGTGGAGCCTTCCTTCAGCTTGAAGCCGTCGGACCTCACCAATGGTCATCTGGGAGAGACCTCGACCAAAGACCTGACGGGAATCAGCAGAGCCAACGGCAGTACGACCACCATTGGTCCCACCAGTGTTCATGGCGTCATAACCACCAGACCCTTGGGACTCCACTCCGAAGATGACCTCACGAAGAGGCTGGAACGGATCAGGACCATCAGACGAACCAAAGGCTTGGACACCCTTGGCAGGAGAGGGTCTGTAGTCGAGAAGCCTCTGGTATTCAGGCCGGATGTTCTGACGGATCTGCTCCCCAGGCATCAGAGCCTGTGGGATGGAGCGCCCTGTGACCAGGAGTTGTCCTCGGATCACATCAAACGGAGTCACACCCTTCAACTCACCAGCAATCACCACAGCAGAGGTTGGGATGGTGTAGCCAGGGGTTCCCTTGAAGAACTCCTCAGCCTGCTTGAGTTCGGAGTCATTGAAGATCTTGGTAGTCCTGTAGGAACTTGGATTCCTGGTGATCTGCTCCTGAAGAGTCCTAATCCGAACAGAAGAAGCACTGATCTGTGAGCCCTTACCCTGGTTGACGAATCGGTTTCCAGATCCTAGATCTAGTACAAACTTGCCATCTATGGTTTGTCCAGTCATGGCCAACGGCCCTTTGCCCAAGGACTTGCCTTCTTCAATGATGTTGGCCACATCGGAGTAAGCAGCAGCAGCAGCATCACTCGGAGTCATTGTCCGAGCGTACTTTGCGAACTTCTCGTTGAAGATTCGCTGCACTTCCCTACGCCCATACTCAAGGGACGGAGAAGCTGCCTTGTCAGTGGAAGTCTCTTGGAGATTCTGTTGGACGCGAGCTTGAAGCTCCCGAACCATCCCCCTACCCTCCTCAGGCAGCTTGCGGAGTTGCTCTGCGGTGTCAGATACTGCATCACGAAACTTCACTTGAAGCTCAGGAGGAAGACGAAGAAGATCCTGCTGAGTGAAGATACCAAGCGTGATCTGCTGCTGGGTGATCTCCTCCAGAGCCTTGTTACGAGTATCCTGAACAGTCGGGAGATTCTTCAGTTCATTTGGTAGCTCAGAACCGAAGTCAGCAAGCCACTTCTCATTGATGGCCTGCTTCTCTTCATCAGACCAGGGTTGTTGAAGGTTCTGGGCAATGATCCGCTCCTTGAGAGCGTTGGAAGCCTCAGACCTGGCAAAGTCTCGATTACCAGCCTTCTCACGGGCATCAGAGTTCAGTGCATCGTAGATGGCATCAAACTCAACCGGGTAACGATCCTCAAGGGTGGTTGTGGAACCGTCCCTCAGGGTGATGGGAGCAGACCTCAGGGCGTCGAACTGCTGTTGAGTGATTCGACCAGCCTTGGCCAGTTCCAGGGCGACGGCAAGAGCTTCCCTGCGGCTGTTGCCAATCAGAGCAGTGTTACCACCGGACCATCGATCCACCATACTAAGGAAATCAGTACCAATGTCCTGGCTGGTCTGGAAGACTTGGAAGACCTCAGAGGTCCTCTCTTCTTTCATCTCAGCCTGAGCCCGCTTGTTGGCCCTCTCAGCTTCTTCAGACATGAAGCGTTGCTCGATGGCCCTCATGCGAGGGAAGGCCACCTCATTTAGCATGGCAAGGTTCATGCCTGAGAATCGGCTCAGGTATCCCCTGCGAAGCTCACGAAGTACGATTTCACGCTCAGCCTGGTTGCTCGCATCCTCCATGGTGACTTGGCGACCATTGAGGTTGACCGAGAAGGTGGGGAGAGTCTCGGCTAGGTAGACTCCAAAACCATCAGCCAGGTTGACTGCTTGACCTCTCATGTAGCCGAGCTTTTGCCAGCCTGAGAGTTGACGAACTTGACGAACAGGTTCAGCAGGAACACCCTGCTCCTCCAGTTCGATGGCTGCTCCTTGGACGGCCCTATCCGTCTGTTGGAGGGTTTGCTCACCAGCTTTGTAGGCATCGACATCCTTCTGAGGAACACCGTCCTCATAGGCCATAGCCATGCCTTCTTCAATCAGGCGTTCCCGACGCTCCTCTTGAATCTTCATGGCGAAGGTTCCAAGAGTCTTGGAGAACCCAGCCAGCTTCTCAGCGTTCTGCTCAAGGTTACGGACTGTGACCGAATCTTGTTCGGCCATGGCCCTGCCGATTCGGTTGCGATTTTCAAGTGCGCTTTGTTGATCCTCTTGGAGCCAGCGCAGCCGCTTGGCGGACTGTTCCCGCATTGCAGCGGTGGGATCGTAAGCCCGCACAGGATCAAAGGGCTGAGCCTTGGCAGAGCCCTGAAAGGCGGATTGCTTCATTGGTTATCGTTTGGGGACGTATCCTGCGGAAAGGCCAGCCATGACGGCACTGCCAATGGTCAGGAGGGAAGATGATCCACCTCCTCCACCAGTAGAAGCCTGCCTGAAGACCGGAGCAGGAGGTTGAGGTGCCTTTTCAGGGGCAAGACCCAGACGACTGAGAGCATCGTTGTCCGCAGACATCTTGTTCAGTCGAATGGTTTCCGTATCACGGAGGCTCTGCTTCTGGGCAGAGACAAGGTTCTCAGCTAGGATGGCGTTGTTACGACCAAGCTGGCTCAGAACATCATTGGAGAGACGACCAGTGGAGACCCCAGAGACCCCTCTGGCATCGACAGCCCCAGTGGCCTTGAGAGCCTCTACAAGGCTGTCCTGCTTCTCAAAGGACAGTCCCTGTAGGTACTCCCTCATTCGGGCGTTCTCAGCCTCATAGGAGCGGGCAGCAGCCTGCTCATTGAAGCTCATTTGCTCGTTGTAGACCTGCTTAGATCGGTCGTAGATCCGAAGGGCCTGATTGTACTCGTATTCACGGAACTGGAGTTTGTACCACCAGTCCCACATTGCGGTTTCGTTTTCCCATTTGGCTTGCTCCTGGGCAGCCTTGCCAGCGGCCTGTTCGGCCTTACGACCACCACCAAACAGGCCACCAATTAGACTCGTACCAAGACCAATGGCACCAGAGATAGGATCAAAGGCCATAAGTTAGACTCGCGTATAGGTGCGGGGGTTGTAGTTTCCCTCCCAAGTGATCGTGTTCAGACTGACCGGGAAGGGGGAACTGGACAGAACCTTCAGGGTGAAGTTGGTGTTCCGTTGATGGATGGGCAGGCTGAAGACACCTTCCTCGACCATGGGGATGTCATTGAGAAGGTACTGGTTCATGATCTTGGAGCCAGCCACTTCAGACCAGTCATCTCGACCACCAGCTAGGACCTGGAGGGTCACATCACCAGACAGGCCGAAGTTGAACTTGGCTCGACTCACTACGGTGTAGGCTGTGTAATCAGTGAAGTTCTCACGCCTGTAGAAGAACGTGGGAAGCTCCACCTCGTACTGGAAGCTGTAGCCAACGATGACGTTGACGCCCGTGAGGTCTTCACCCTCGACCAGGGCGTAGTTGCCACCTCCATCAGACCCGAAGGTAGTAGGCTGATAGATCACACCAGCGTTGTCCGAGATTGGACCACTGGTGGTGGGGTTGGCCGTGACCAGGGTCAGGTTGAGGCTGGTATCGGGGGTGAACGGGAGGTACACCTTGGTGTCCGAACCAGACACTGCCAGGGTGGCGTTGGTCTTCCAGAGATCCAGGCTGGGCTCCACTCGGCTACCAGAGGTGGTACGGAGGGTGGAGGCAGCAGCGGACTGAACAAGGTTCAGCTTTTGGATCACATAGGAGTTGGCTTGCTTGGTGACCGTCCAGAAAACGTCGTTTTCGATTGTCATGGCCTGGACAAGGCCCGAGAGATCCCAGCGAAACCAAGCCCTTTGGACCCTTTCCCTACCGTTGGAGTAGTAGGAGAACAGCCAGACGGACTTGCTGGTGGGACCTGCAAGAGCCAGTAGGGAACTTTGGGCAGATCCAGCTGTGAGGGTGATGGTGGAGGGGATCCACTCAGGGACAGCCTCCGTCAGGTCTTGGATGAAAGGAGAGTCGTTGGATCCAACGGTCTCCACCTCAAAGACTCGGGTGAAGGATGGACTCTTAGTAACGAAAGCTGTAGAAGTGCCGAGATCAGCAAGATCACACTGGATGTCATACTCGTAACGAGATAGGGTTCGGATACTGACGGTTTCAGGAGTCAGAGCTTCATCAGCACCAGTCAGAAGGAACTGCTCCCCAGAGGAGAACAGGACCAGACCTTGGGCAGCAGGTACAGCTGCTCGGAGGATTCCAGGCTTAGTGGAGGAAGTGGAAACATCGATGGGGTCAGAAGCCACCACCGTCAGAGCGGATTGACCGAAGAAGTTGAAGTAGTCCCCAGCCTGGCTCATAATGACGTTGTCCTGAGTCAGGATGCCCAGGCGGTTCTTGTGGAAGAACATGCTCTGGACCTTGGAGCCCACAAACGAAGGATCAGGGTTGGTGTCCAGATCACCAACGAGGCGGGGCTCATAGGAGACCTGGCGGAACTGGAAGGTCCCATCAGCCATCCGTACCAGTTCATGTGGCATGGTGGCGTTGGTGAGACCAGGGCTGACCAGGGGAGATCGGGTCTCTTCCCAGAAGCCAGTACCTTTGACACCATCGTCAGCCACGAAGCGGACGTAGTAGTCGTCCTCAGAACCACCCGTGTTGGACACCTTCACGGTGTAGTCGTGGGAGCACTGGAGGGGCAGCTGAGAGGCGTTGGGAACGCTCTGCTGCATCACCGACAGGGCATCGTTGGTGATCCCAGCGGAGACCTCGATGGAGAAGGCAGCAGGACCTACGATCAGGAGGCCAGCACCAGCCGCTGTGGCACTCCAACCACCACCCCAAGCATTGATGGGAGTGGCCAGACCATTCAGCAGTGCATCGATGGTGAGGGAACCGCTGGCTGGGGTGTTGAAGGATACTGGAGTGCCGTTGATCCGAAGGGTGTAGGTGGAGTTGTAGGTGAGGGTGTTGACCGTCACGAAGGCTTTGTTACGGACCCAAGAGGTTGGGGTTGCCTGAGCCGTGACCGTCACAGTCCGGTTGGTGACGAAGGTGTAGTCGTTGATGGAGAAGACGTGGTAGTCGTCGGGGCCAGTACCAGTGAGGTAGGAGGCCGCTGCACCAACCATGGTGACTGTCTTGGCGGCACCTGTTTGGAGATCCCAGACATAGAGGTTGGAGCCCTTGATGCAGCCCATGTACTTCTCCGTCTGGTCCCGAAGGATGGGGAACCACTTGGCTCCATCTAGGGTGGGAGGGGCAATGACGGCTCCACCAGTGGTCTTGAGATCAGCGATGAATTGACCACCAGGCCGCTTGATCAGACCGAAGGCAGGATCAGTCGTAGCGTTGATGCAGGAGCGAACTTGATTCGGTTGCTTGCGGCTATCGATCTGTTGAGAGACACCTCCCAGCAGTGGGGGAATGGTTTGGGAAATCAGGGCCATCAGCGAATCAAAGCGGTGTAAGGGTCGTAGCGGGTGTAGCGATCCTGGCCAAGCCCAAAGCCGAG
>Ga0169931_10015210_pt1 | contig 10319 bp, 10 predicted proteins | sample Kivu_15m_20L_FD_129675 | JGI IMG/M metagenome (GOLD analysis project Ga0169931, IMG submission 129675) | Freshwater microbial communities from Lake Kivu, Western Province, Rwanda to study Microbial Dark Matter (Phase II) - Kivu_15m_20L... | ecosystem: Environmental > Aquatic > Freshwater > Lake... | reverse complement strand
GTTAGTTCTGGTAAAGCTTTAAAACTACTTCTTGTTTCTACGTTGAATACGAGTCTTCTTCAGAAGCTTTTTATGCTTCTTCTTAGCCATGCGCTTGCGGCGCTTTTTGACTACTGAACCCATACTTTCCTCCAGTGCATCGTTTGTGTATCTCAATAGTACCATTAATTTAGTAGTTTACCAATTTCATTCTTTTGGATTTCGCGGTTGCACCACACTTCTAGAGCCCCTATGGATAAGCTTAATCGAATGTCCAACTCTAACCCAAATTATATCTACTTTTGAACATCAGGTAAATGCCACATTCGTGACATTCCATCTTAAGGAAATATCAATAATATTACGCTTAGACAGGACTAAACTTTCCGATGTGTATCTCTTCAAATTTTTTTTGATTGGAAAATAAATCTCACTAAGATATCAGACAGAAAATATCATCCTTTCTAGGCTCAAAGTTTAATTCGATCTGAAAGTATCTTGTAGTATGATATTGTGTGAGGTAAATGATTAAAAAAGAGTCTTTATGCGAATCTTAATAATAGCGGACATAACTCATTCATCACATAGAATTCTTCCTTGGTGTAATTTCTTGAGTACCTTGGGCCACAACGTTTTTCTTATTTCTCCAAGAACAACCAGGTCTCAGAAGAAAGCATATGATTATTTCAACAACGGTCTATGGAAACACTTTGAATCTCCACGAGTGTTTAGCCTCAACAATCTGTTGCTCCCGTTTGGCTATCGTTTTCAATATTTGTTTGAATTTTTTATTACTAAAATAACGTTACTTCTAAGTTTCTTTTTTTTGCCTTTCTTTAGAAGGTTCACTGGGACAAAAATACCGCGGGAGGCCTTTGACGCAAATTATTTTTGGATACCTAGTGCCTTAAAGCTTGTTCGTGGACTAGAAAATGAATTTGATATGGTCCTAACTAGTAGTTCTCCTTTCTCCACACACGTGGTCGGAGCTTTGATAAAGAAAGACTTGGGGAAATTGTGGGTTGCAGACTATCGCGATCCTTATAGTCAAAACCATACGTTAAGAGACTTGAATCGTAGAAAGATACTAGAAGTTTTTGAAGCGCAAGTGATGAGGCAGGTGGATCACGTTTTGAGTGTTTCCGTTGAGTTTGCTAGAGACCTTCAAAATTTTTTGAATTCTCCTACTTCTGTTATTCATAATGGTTTTAAGCAATCCTCTTCGTATAATTCTATTCTTCCAAAAGATGATAAAATTCATTTAGGGTACTTTGGAACAATATATATTGGATACCAAAATCCATTCAGGTTAATTGAGATAATGGAAGCTGACATTATGAAGTCAAAGAGTTTTTTAATTCACTTTTATGGACCCAGCACTTGGCAGATGAAGAAAGAATTTCAACGACTAAATATGGAAGTTCCTGGGTATGTAAGACTTGCAGGTATGATTTCCGCCGGTGAGAGCAACAAGGAACAAATATCAATGGACTATCTTGTGCTATTTGACTGGGAAGACACAGATCGAACTGGCGTGATTCCAACTAAATTTATAGAATACCTAGGTGCGGGTCGTCCTATTATATGTTTTGGGCGAACAGTTCATTCTGAGGTGGCTAAAATTTTAAATCAAACGGGTGCCGGGGTACTATGCAATAGTTTTGAAGAGGGAAATAATTTATTCTCATCAATAATGGAAAGAAAAGTTGTGCTACCGAAGAGAAATAAGTTCGCTATCAGCAAATATGAAATGTCCCACTTGGTTTCTAGTCTCGAGGCAATTCTGTACAAAGTTTCCACGAAAGAGTAACCTAATGAAAATTCTGGTAGTAGCACCGTTTGATAGCCTACATGGTAAAAGGTGGGCAGAGCGCTTAGAGAATCTGGGGCATGATGTTTTAGGGTTAGACATAACCCATTCTTCGAGCAGGCAAGTTATCAATAACTTAGAGATTTTCAGTATCCCTGACTCAAAGTATGACTTATTTCCCTTAGTATCTTATCTAGGAAAGATTTTCAGAACTAGAAAAATGATTAGAGAAATTGAGATTAACTATCGTCCTGATGTTATAAGCCTAAACTGGTTATATCATCCAATATCGCTTGCCGTGTCCCTCTTTTCAACCAGACCTATTATTGCTACGCCGTGGGGTTCCGATCTCCTAATCCCAAATCTTAAGGCGTCTGACATTATTAGGAAATCAGGACACTGCTTTCAGATAAGAAAACTTATTAGTAAGTGTTCTTTTTTTACCTGCGACGCAGAGCACATGAAAGAGGCCCTAGTTCGTTTTGGAGCTAAACCTCAGTTAGTTGAACTAATATATTTTGGAGTAGATGTAAATGAATTTAACTCCTCAAAGCGCTCTAACCTATTTCGAAGTAAATACCTTACTGAGGATAGAGACATTCTCATTTTATCAAACAGACAACTTGCACAAGTTTATAGGATAGATGTGTTGCTAAAAGCAATATCTCTTGTTGAATTTAAGATTAAAAATAGATTGGTGCTTTTAATTGCAAGTGACGGCCCTGAAAGGAAATCTCTGCAAAATCTATGTAATGATCTTGGCATTGCATCTTTTGTTCATTTTTTGGGACGCTTGTCTGATGAAGAAATGTTTAAATCAGTTGCATCTGCCGATATTTATGTTTCATCTTCTCCAACTGATGGTGGAATAGCCTCAAGTGTCGCGGAGGCTATGGCAAGTAGCATTGCGGTTATTACAACAGATTTCGGAGACAATCCAAAGTGGGTTTCTGATACGGGTGCAGGTCTAACTTACTCTGAAAACAACGAACTGGCTTTAAGGGACGCGATCAGCAAGGTTGCATTAGACGAACTATTGCGTGAATCGATGGGAGAGAGAGGGCGTAATAAAATTCTCCGAGATAACAATGCCATAACTGAGACCAAAAAACTTGATGCCATTTTTAAGAAATTTGCAATTTTTTAAATTCAAAAACGATGTCAAGGATTTATATTTCTTAAAAAGTATTCAGAAGGTGATCCAAATTAGTATTTAATTTTTAAACCGAAGTAACAGTAGTTAAGTTTGTCTTGGTCGATTCACGGTTATGTAATTTTTACTACAGTCTAGACTTTAAATCTGCAGTTTTACTTCAAATAGAGTTCGGTAAGCATCAAGATAGGAATTTTGTTAATTTCAGGCTTTCTAAATTCTTTAACTTAAGTATGGAAGAGCTCTTTTGAAGTCTTATTCTTAATCTTAAGGCGCTAATTCACTTACTATCAAGGTCTCTTAACATATGATTAATTCTTGTTAATATCTGAGTCTCTGAAATATAATATGCACTCTCTAGAGAACTGGAAGTTGGTGCAGGGCAATCAGGAAGAGTGATTCTTTGTGGTTGTAATTCTAATGAAAAATCAATTCTTTCCATTATTGTGGCTATAATTTCACCCGCCACTCCAGAGCTTGCCCAGGCAAGATCGACTACCAGCAATCTTCGTGTTTTAAGTAGTGATTGTAGAATGACATCAACCAAAAGTGGTTTTACTACCCGTAGATCGATAACTTCTACAATTTCTTTATCTTCCAGCAAATTAACAGCATTTATTGCCAAATTAGTGGCATGGCCAACTCCAACAATTGTAATTTCAGTTCCATGCCTAATTACTCGAGGTGTTTCGAGTGCAAGTGGTTGAAGATTACAGTCAAAATTAACTTCCCCTTCAAGTTCGTATGACCATCTATCTTCTATAAAAATTGTTGGATCTGGTGACCGGATGCTCTGAACCAGTAATTCGTAGGCATCTTGTGGTTGGCTAGGCATAATTACCCTCAGGCCAGGTATGTGTCCTAACCAACTGTGTAGCGCTTGGGAGTGTTGAGCCCCCTGCTCTCCACCTCTGTTGATCATTGCTCTAATAGTGAGAGGTATGGGGGTTTTCCAATCAAGGCTGTATCTCCACTTAGCTGCAGAATTGACAATTGCATCCAAGGCTAAAATCATAAAGTCCATTCGAGGGTGGATTACGACAATAGGTTTTTCCATTAATGCGTAACCTAAAGCCAGGCCAGTAACGCCATTTTCTGAGACTGGAGTGTCAATTACTCTATCCCTACCAAATTTCTTATCTAAATCTTTCATAGAGCTTCCGACGTAAAAGGGGCTCCAGACTCCCTGCCCTATTGCTAATAATTCTTGATCCCGCTCCATTTCGTTTTCTAGTGCTAAACGAATTGCATCCACATACTTGGTCATTTAAGAATCCATTAATACATTCTGTAGCAAGGAGAGTCCATGTGGTTTTTGACCTGAGATAGCACTCTCCCAACTATCTAAAACAAATTTCTCAACTAAATCACGGATGTCGCGAAAGCCTTTCTCATCAATTTTTCTTTCATCTAGTAACCTTCTTAATTCCCTTTCAATCGGGTCGTGCGATTTCCAAAACGCCAAATCTCGTTTCCTATTTAACCCAACTAAATCATCTATCTCTGATCCCACATGCCCGTAGAGTCTATAAGTCAATCCTTCGATTAATGCTGGTTTTCTATCATGTCGCATATCTGAAATGAGCTTCCTTGCAAGATCTTCAACTCTACGCACATCGTTGCCATCTACTTCACTTGAGTAAATCCGATTTGCCTCTGCGAATCGACTAATCCTTGTGAATGGCTGTCTCTCCGAAATGTGCAAGTGGGAAGAAAATAAATTATTTTCGCATATAAAAAGTACTGGTAAACTCATAACTGAAGCTAGATTTAAAGCTTCATGAAACACGCCTTCCTCAACTGCTCCATCACCAAAGAAAACAATCGCGATATTCTCACTATTGCAGGTTTTATGGGCTAGTGCGGCGCCTAGGGCTATCGGAATAGTGCCTCCAACAATTGGGAGCGCACCAATAAATCCCGTTGATCGCGAGGTGATGTGCATTGAACCACCTCTTCCACCGGAGCACCCATCATCATTTCCGAGAATTTCACTGAATAGCGATTTTAGATCGCCACCACTAGCTAAATAGTGACCATGTGAACGGTGGTTGCCAAAAATTGTATCTGTTTTTCTTAAAGAAGTGGCAACGCCGACAGCTATAGCCTCCTGTCCAATAGTCAAGTGAATAGGAGTCTTAAAGCTTAACTTTTTAGACTCCTCGGCTATTTTCATCTCAGCAGCTCTTATAAGCATCATGCCTGCTAGGGACATGTAGTGTGAATTGAAACTACTAATTATAGAAATATCAAACTCCTACCTTGGCGTAAAATTCCTTTACACATTCACATACGTATTCAATTTGATTGTCAGCCAGATACTGATTCATGGGTAATAACAACATACTCTCAATGATTCGATTTGCATTTTCCACGTTTTTGACAATTATGCCGTCGAGCTCAAATTGATGAATGCCTTTTCCTCCCCATTGGATTAGGGTTCCTATGCCTCTTGAATTTAAGAAAGACTTAAGAGCATCACGATTGTTTGCCTCAATCTCATAGTTTTGAAAAGAATCGAAGTAGTCCTCATTCGATTTACAATACCTTTGAGGTAAATTAATTTCTTCAACTTCATTCAATAGTTCGAAATATTTGTCTGCGATTTCTCTTCTACGCAAGACATTTGATTCTAAGTGATTAAGCTTGGCCATTAATACTGCTGCTTGAAGATTATCTAGTCGTGAGTTAAATCCCCATTCAATAACCTCATTATTTCGATTCCTTCCGTGACTTCGCAATCGAAAAATTTTCTCGGAAATCTCATAATCGTCAGTAGTTACCGCTCCGCCATCTCCAAGGCCACCGAGAATTTTTGCTGGATAAAAACTTAATGTGCCCAAATTGCCAAAACTACCTGCCAACTTTCCGTTTAACCTCGCCCCCAGCCCTTGTGCGTTGTCTTCAATCATTAATAAGTCATACTTTTTGGCTATTTGAGAGATTATCTCCAAAGGAGCTGCTCTACCATTTAAATTCACTGGGACTATTGCTCTCGTGCGAGGGGATATCGCTTCCTCTATCGCCTGGGGTGATATGGCGTGGTCGTCTTGTATGTCGACTACGACAGGGGTAGCCCCCACAGCCCAAATTGCATCTGCTGTAGCCACATACGTATGAGCTGGCAAAATGACCTCGTCGCCGCGGCCAACCCCTGTCGCATGGAAACCTAGCCAAATAGCATCAGTTCCGTTCCCGACTCCTACGGCATACTTTGTGCCGACAAAATTTGCTAATGAATTTTCGAAGCTTATTAAGTCATTACGCAAAATAAAGTCAGCTCGTTTCAAGACCGACTCTAGAGAACTCCTATAGATCGGAAAGTCAGATTTGTATATCTCTGTGTAGTCAAAGAAGGGAACTTTCATGAGCTAATTTTCCCCTTTAGGAACGGCATCTTATCTCTAACACGTAAAAATTCATTATTCGCTTTCTCATAGTCGGCATGAGTGCCAATGTCAATCCAGAAATATAGACCATCGCTCCTAAAAACACTTACTTTTTCTCCCCTCTTTATCAACCGATTCGTCAAAGTATTGACGTCGATGTGTTCGCCCTCGTTGATGTAGTCTAAGACTTTTCGGTTATAAACATAAGCTCCAATATTGTCTAAGAATCTAAGAGTTGGCTTCTCTTTGAATTCTAGAACATTATTTTCATGGTCAATTTCGATAGATCCTAAAGGTAGTTTGTAGTCTGTTTGACGTATAGCGATAGTTAAAGCCGCACTCGATTCGCAGTGTTCCCTAAACAACTCATCTAAATTAATAGTTGATAATATATCGCCATTCATTACCAGAAAGTTCTCGCTTAGTGGAGAGATAGCCTTCACTGGTCCACTTGTGCCTAACGGAACATCCTCAACAAAAAAGTCAAATTCAGGTAATCCTTTTTCTGTTATCTTTTCTGCAAGGAAATGCCTTATCATCTCGGCATGGTGTCCAAGGGAAATTGTCACACTGTTGAAATTGTAAAACTTCAATTGCCTCGAAATTATTTCAATAATCGGTATATCACCTATTGGTAACATTGGTTTAGGGATAACAATTGTGTACGGAAGAAGCCTTGTTCCTTTGCCCCCAGCTAGAATGATGGCTTGCCGGGACAATTGGTTTTCCATAGTTTCTATGTTATCGTCAAAAATAGAAATTCATAGATTTCAAGTGTGGTAGTGGTCTACACGTCTCAACATCGAGATATTTTCTTTCATCCAATCTAGAGTTAAACTAAGACCATCATTAAAGCTAGTTTTTGGACTCCAACCAAATGCCTCTCGGGCTTTTGTCGGGTCTGAGTGCAGAAGAGAAATCTCGCTTCCAGATGTCCTTACTCTGGCCTGATCTTGCACCACCTCAACCATTTGCCCTGTTAACTGGCTAACCATTAAAACAATGTCTGAGACCGATACAACTTCACCACTCCCTAGCTGGACAACATCTCCTAACAAATCTACAGACATGGATGCATCAATAATCCCACTCACGGTGTCGCTAACAAATGTGAAGTCACGTTTTGTTTTCAGATTACCAAGAATTATCTTCTGCCGTTTCGAAACAAATTGTGCCAAAATCGTGGGGATTATGGCTCTCTGGCTCTGCCTAGGTCCGTAGGTATTGAAAGGTCTAACCACAGTAACAGGAACTCCAAAAGCGGCGTTATGTGCAAGCACTAGGAAATCTGCGGCAGATTTGGAGGCAGCATATGGCGACTGCGGTTTGAGTTTATGATTTTCCGTTATTGGTACAGTCTCAGGAGTACCATATACCTCACTTGTTGAGATCTGAATAAGATGGCAATTGTGTTTTTTTGCGGCTTCAACAATGTTAAGGGTCCCAAATATGTTAGTTTGGTAATAACTCCTCGGTGCCCGATAACTATAGGGAATCGCAATCAAGGCTGCTAGGTTGAACACTTTATCTTGTCCATTCATCTCATGAAGCATTAATTCAGTATCATTGACGTCTCCAAAAATGATTTCTATTTCAGCGCCAATTTCGTTTGGTAGTTGAGATAACCACCCTATACTTGAGAATGAATTGTAAAGACAAAGAGCTTTGACTTTGTCCCCATTTCGAACTAGACTCTCGACTAGATGACTTCCGATGAAGCCCTCTGCGCCAGTTACAAAGCAATTCATTTTTCTAGTTTAACATCCACTTAGAGGCGTGGCTGCTTATACGTAAAGGTCACTTAGCTCCTAAGGGAAGATGTATATGTAAGCTCAAATAATCTTACCATGGGAACCCCACCGCCTGGGTTCCAAATTTCTAACGGGACAATTTCCTCTGAAATTTGCTTTACCTCAATGCCTAGAGCCTTAGTGGCCCTATACATAGTTTGAAAATAATTTCTGACATAAAATGGTTCTAGTGGCGCGACTCGACCTAAGTGTGCATTTCTAATTTTTCTCCGTGGCTCTACCTCTAATAATAAAACTAACCTTGGCTGTATGTTAAGAATATTTTGAATTACATTAATAATGTCCTTTGGTTTTATGTAAATCAGGGTCGCCCAAGATAATACCAGGTCTACTGATTGGTCACTTATACCAAGTATTTCAGAATAATTATTGGAGAGTAAATTATGGCAAACAAACTTTAAATTCCTTATTTGCTTAACTCTTGCAAAGGAATTACCCAGGTCAATCGCCGGCTTATTCAAATCAAGCCCAATAAAAGATATGTCAGGATATTTTTGTGCTAAATTAATGACTCGCGGTCCACAATTTGAACCAATCTCCAAAACAGATAAGACGTTATAACTTTTAACAAATCCATACCAGAATTGGGAACTTACCAGATCTTTATTCTTTAAATAACCTAAAGCCTCTTTACTGCCCCTGTCTTGCCAATCGTTACTATATAAATTTAAATAAAATAAAATGAATCTTACTATTCGTGCGATTCTCCAGATGATTCTCTCTCCTCGACTAGGCCAAACTTTGACTCTCATTCATTAACCTAGCACCAAATTGTAGAGAAAAGTTTGGAAAACTCCAAGAAAAACTTTACCTTTTTATGGCTCTCAGCTAGTCTAGAGCTGTGTTTCAAAAAACTATAAATCAATTGTACTGATATCATTTTAGTGTCAGTATCTAAAATATGAAAGACTTAAAAATTTCATTAATCCATGCTTCTTACCAATCGAAAGGGCAATCCAAAAAAACTCGAGATACCTGGTTTAAGAAATCTGCCAACCCTTTTAGAATTGAGCATTGCCTTGGTTTTGAATACAGCGATTCGCAGGTCCGTGAGGAATATAGCTTGCCGCGTTGAAAGGAAGCAGGTTTGACAATTGACGGTATGACACGTTTTGTCACAACAATAGACTTAAACAGTCCTTCTGCAGTGCGTAATTGGTATGCTGCTGCTGCAATCAGCACAGGTGATATTCTATTTGTTATATCCGACGATACGATCCCTGACTATGGATGGGATTTACTTATAAACAATCTCGTTGTGAGCCTCAAATACGGCAAAGCTCTTTTTGTAGTTTCGGATACGCGATGTTCAGAAAGTGTTGCTAATCAAGGTGCAGATGATTTGTTGCCACGACACCCCGTTGTTACCCGAAAACTTTACGAACAATATGAATACATTTTCAATCCAAAATATATGTCTGTTGGGTGCGATAACGAATGGCTTTTAGAATCTTTGCAAAGTGGAGTACTAGAAGATGCGAGAGCGATTAGGCTACATCATTCGCATGGTAGACTTTTCGATTCAAGGGGTTTCTTAAAATGTGGATGTGAAACACCTACTGAACCCTTAAGTACTTCACAGATTAGAATGCGTGATACAAAAATACAAACGCAAGCTAACCTTCAACTTGACCAGTGGGGTTTCTGGTGGAGATTAATTGAGTTCTATGCTTCTCTTCCTTCACTTACTGATTACGTTTTCCAAGGGTACGTAAAGTCAAGAAATCAAGGAAAGTTGAGGCCGACCCAAGTTTTGATTTTTATGTGTATCTTTATTGCACAAGAAAACGTTGGAAAACTGGTCCGAAAATTACCATTACTTGCTCTCGAGTTTGGGAGGGGCTATCTAAGGCGTAGAATACGCCAACGCCAATTTAGCTGAGTCATAGATGAGAATCTACTTTTTATAACGACACTACAAAAACTTTTTTGTTTTGTTTAAAATTCTTCCTGAATTATTGTATTATAGGGAATAAGTCACTAAGGAGTTGGAAATATCATTAAGAAAGATTTGATTACTGGAGTTGCTGGGTTTATGTGTTACACATCTTGCGGTTTAGTTTGCATCCAAATATTGCATCCAAGTAAACAATCCTCACTGAGTGCGCTCGAATATCTGTGAATTATGTTCAATTCATGGAGCCGCCCATGAGAATCGAACTCATGACCTTCGCTTT
>Ga0169931_10015209_pt1 | contig 10319 bp, 10 predicted proteins | sample Kivu_15m_20L_FD_129675 | JGI IMG/M metagenome (GOLD analysis project Ga0169931, IMG submission 129675) | Freshwater microbial communities from Lake Kivu, Western Province, Rwanda to study Microbial Dark Matter (Phase II) - Kivu_15m_20L... | ecosystem: Environmental > Aquatic > Freshwater > Lake... | reverse complement strand
TTTAATATAGGTCCAGGACAATCTGTCGTCTCGACTAAGGCTACCCAGACGACCAGTTCGTCCTGGAGCACACAGGCCCAGGCCGTTCTAACAATGACATTCGCTAATTCAAATGATGCTAGACATTTTTTTAACAGTGGTGGCAAGATAAGGATCATAGGCAGTAGATCTGCAGGATCTTCCACGTCTCAAAACAACGCCTGGACTAATTTTTTAGCAAACATTGGAACGATTTCTTTTGGAGCAGCCACTAGTGCTTTCGTAAACTTTTATGATTTGACTCTCTCTTATCAAACTTTTTATCAAACCGGACTTAGCACTCCTTATTCGGCCAACTTTTATAGATTAGAAGCTGCCTGTGATGTCGCAAGTAACACCGCAGGAACGGCCACCCAAGTTCAAATACGAATAACTCTTAGAGATGATTATTCAGATGGTGGTCCGCCTCCTCCCGGCGATACCGTAGACGGCACGCTGACTCTTACAGTTGAAGAATTAAAAGCAGCAGGAGCCTTATATCCCACAGGCACGTTTTCTATAACAAGTCCTTCTTATTCATTATCGGCTATTAGCCTCACATAAATTTTCATACCTATCCGTAGCACCTATAAATAAACTTACCAGTTTATAGGAAAAGATATGGATGATCGATTAACAGCGGCGTTGGATTTTTCCAATTTCCGTCAGACATTTTCTACTCAGCAACGAATCCTAAAAGAAAAATCCGAAGCCAAATTAACCTATGGCTTCAATGGTGGTATATTTAAAATTGATAAAGAATTAATAAGTTTCGTAAAAGCTCTAATAGATTTTGGTAGAGAGACAAACGTGATTATTCTAGATAACAATAATAATCCGATCGTTATAGAAGATCTTGTGAAATTCCAAGGCGAAATAATGGACAGATATTTCACCACGGTCAACGAATACTTTGATTCTATTCAGAAATTAAAAAAAGCTAGATCTATGGAGAAATTACTAGATCTATGACTAGGGGTGTATTAATATTTGCACACAACAATAGAGATGTCGATTATGCATTGATGTCTCTAATTTCTGCCAGCCTCGCTAAAAAAAATTTGCAGTTACCCGTATCTTTGGTCACTGACGATACAACCTTAGATTGGATGAAAGAATCGGACATATTCGAAAAAGCTAATGATGTGTTTGATCAAATCATTATCACCGACAAACCGAAGACTGATAATTCTAGAAAACTTCACGATGGAGCCAACTCTAAATTCGTACCATTCGTTAATCTTAATAGAAATCAGGCGTACGAGTTAACACCGTATGATCAGACCCTGTTAATAGACAGTGACTATTTGATATTTTCGGATAATCTTAATAATTATTGGGGATATAGTGATAGAGTATTGTTGGGAAGAGCTATTAACGACATAGTCGGTCCTCGAAGATTAGGATATCATGATAGGTATGTGTCGGATACAGGAGTTCATTTGTATTGGGCCACTACAGTGATGTTTACGAAAAATGAATATGCTAAATCTTTTTTCGAAGTATTATCTTACGTTAAAGAAAATTATCAATATTTCGCAGACTTGTTTAGATTTCAGGTCAGGAATTATCGAAATGATATAGCATTTAGTATCGCACAGCACATCATTGATGGATTTGAGACAAAATCAGAAATGCACCTTCCTGGAGTTTTTTCATTCATAGACAAAGATGTTTTATACTCAGTAGATAAGCACGGTAAAATGTTATTTTTAGTCAATGTCACAGCCGACGAAAAATATTTTCCAACTACCGTTAAGGATCTCGATGTCCATATTATGAACAAGGCCAGTATCGTTCGTAATGCAGAACAACTGTTAGAACTAATATGAATTTTGGATATTTGTTAATAGTCGATCAACAAGAAGAAAATTGTCCTGATTATGCCAAGATGGCTTATGCATTGGCGTTGAGTATAAAAAATACACAGAAACCGGGATACGATCAAGTGGCCATCGTCATCAACAACAAGAAATATTTGGCAAGATTCAAATCTTTGTGGGTGTTCGATCATATCATAGAATGGTCAGATAAAACTTTCTGGGACGGTCGTAGCTATATGGATAGATTGACTCCTTTCGAAAATACTATCTGTCTTGATGTAGATATGATATTTTTAAGAGATTACAGTCATTATGTTGATTATTTTATAGAAAACTGTGATTTATATGTGACAAACAAATCCTATACATATAGAGGAGAAATAGTTACCGGAAATCATTATAGAAAGACCTTTGAAAAAAATCAATTGCCTAACCTTTATAGTTTTTATACATTCTTTAAAAACAGTGCAGAGATATCGATGGAATTTTTTCCGCTAGTTAGAAACATTACAGAATATCCTAAAGAATTTTCAAATATTTTTCTTAGCGAACATAAACCTAAGATACTGGGCACCGACGAAGCATTTGCTCTATCCGCAAAAATATTAGGAATACAAGATGATATATCTTATGATTTAGAATTTCCAAAAATAGTACATCTAAAGCCGATGATACAAAACTGGCCGTGGCCTGCAGAATTAGTCACCCATCATGTAGGTCTTTATCTTAATAAACAAGGACAATTAAAAATAGGCAATTATTCTCAAACTGGCATCGTGCATTATGTAGAAAAAGAATTCATCAACGACGAAAATTTAAACGTATTGGAGGAATTGGCTTGGAAGAAATAGAATTTTTAGATGAGATAGTATTTCCTGAAACTTCATATATGGCCATGTTTGATTCTGTGTCTGGCGCAGTATTGGCCGTCGGCCCCACCACCGCATTCGGCGATAGTAAAAATGTTATAAAAATAGATTCAGATACTGCAGAAATGATAATCGACGGGGAGATTAATATTTTTAATTGTGCGGTCGATGTTAGAAATCTTACTTTTGAATTGATAGAAAAAAAGACGGTATCGATGATCGATGATGTACTGCACAGAATAATTGATAAAAATTGGTCTTCTATAGATAATCCGGATATATATCTAACTGTCAATGTTCGGCTTAAAAAAATCGTTGTTGAATTAACTGAGGAATTTCATGGAACTTATAAACTGCCTGCCAAATATCAACCATTGATTAAAAGAAATATTATTTGGGATGGAGATACTGTTTTAAATTTTTATATAACAGAATATAATGATCCCAATGTTTTGTATGATAAATTTAATATCTTGTTAAAAGATCTTGTTGATAATAAAATAACGATCAAGTGTAAAAATCTACCAAAAAAATTTAGCATATACACTAGACGGGTTCTTAAAAATTATGTGTTAGAAATGAAATGAAAATAGTAGAATTTGATATTATATTTTTAAGCTATGACGAACCTAACGCAGATCTGCATTATGCCGATCTTTGCGATAAGGTTCCTTGGGCTAAACGTGTCCACGGAATCAAAGGTTCAGATCATGCACATAAAGCCGCTGCTGATTTATCTGAAACAGAATGGTTCATAACCGTGGATGCTGACAATATCGTAGATCCTAAATTTTTCGATCTCGATCTCGATATGTCGGATCCTAAGATCAAAGTCTATGGATGGTGTGGTCGTAATTCTATAAATGGTCTGCGCTATGGCAATGGTGGGATAAAAATTTGGAACAAAGAATTCGTTTTAAATATGCGCACGCACGAGAATGCCAGCAGTGATAGAGCGCAGGTAGATTTCTGTTGGGAAGATGGATACCGAAACTTTCCTCGAGTCTATAGCCACAGCATAATTACAGGATCGCCGTTCCAAGCGTGGCGTGCTGGATTTCGCGAAGGCGTAAAGATGACACTGTTAGATGGTATTCGAGTTCCTGCACAAGAAATTAAAGAACGTATCTGGTGGCATAACATCCATCGATTACGCATGTGGAGCACGGTTGGTGTTCACGAAGAAAATGGAATATACGCGATTCTAGGTGCTAGAATGGGAACATATATGACCAATTGTACAGATTGGGATTACATACAGGTCAGAGATTTTGAAGTTCTGAGAGAAATTTACGAAACCAAAGTAACACATTTAAATGTAGAACACGATGCACAGGATCTAGGATATCATTTACGAACTAAATTAGGATTAGACTGGCCTTGGCTAGATACAAAGCAGAGCAAATATACTTTAGATCTATACGACGAGACTATTAATTTAAATATGACCTATTATCAACAATGTACGATATAATCTTTATTAGTTATCGAGAACCGAACGCAGAAGAAAATTTTGCTAGACTTAAATCTAGATTTCCACGATCCCAACGTGTATCTAACATCAAGGGAATACATCAGGCTCATATTGCTGCGGCTAAACGATCTTTCACTAAAATGTTTTGGGTAGTCGACGGTGACGCAGAGATTGTTGATACTTTTAATTTTGACTATGTAGTTCCTAAAGAAGATCTAGAATGTGTTCATGTCTGGAGAAGCCGCAATCCAGTTAACGATTTAGAATATGGGTACGGTGGGGTAAAACTACTACCTAAAATTCTCACGCAAAATTTAGATGTAAAGACAACGGATATGACCACTAGCATCAGTCGATGGTTCAAAGCTATGCCTGAAATCAGTAATATTACGGTATTTAATACTGACCCATTTAATACCTGGAAAAGTGCTTTTAGAGAATGCTGCAAACTATCAAGTAGAATCATAGATAGACAAGATGACATTGAAACACAGGATCGATTAACCGCTTGGTCTACTATGAATGACACGGCATCGTTTGGCATTTATGCTTTCTTAGGTGCTCGAGATGGAAAGACTTACGGTGAAAATAATAAAAACGATCCGGAAGCTTTAAAATTAATCAATGATTTTGATTGGTTAGAATCGGAATTTAATAAAGTTAAAGAATCTATAAATGGACGATAGGATCAGAATACAGAAATTCATTCCTATAATGAATGAGATATCGCCGACCTTCTGTATGGCCAAGTGGCATCATACTACTATCTATCTCCAGACTGGCGAAACACACAGTTGTTATCATCCAGCGCCGCATAAAATTCCATTAGATGAGATTATTATAGATCCTAGTGCTCTGCATAATACAGAACAAAAGAAACACGAACGGCTAGAGATGCTAAATGGACAAAAGCCCAGCGGTTGCCAATATTGTTGGAACATCGAAAATTTAGGAGAAGAATATATCAGTGATAGGCAAGAACGAAACGCCAGTATCTATACTCCGGAAAGATTCTCTTCAATTAAAGCAGATCCAATAGCAAATGTAAATCCGCAATATATAGAAATTTCTTTCGGTAATGAATGTAACTTTAAATGCGGATACTGTCATCCTAAACATAGCAGTGCGTATTATAAAGAAATCAAAGACCACGGTCCCTACTCCATGGTAAAAAATCATCGAAATGATATCGATTGGTTTAAAATATATGAAGAACAAGATAATCCGTACGTAGATGCATGGTGGGATTGGTGGCCAGAAGTAAGGAAAACCTTGACCATACTGCGTATCACAGGAGGCGAACCGTTGCTACAGGCCAGTACCTGGCGACTATTAGAAGATTTAGAAAAGAATCCTTTGCCCGATCTTGAACTGAATATCAATACAAATTTTGGAGTCAAGCCTGTTTTGATCGATCGATTGGTATCTAAAATTAATTCTCTGCTGTCTAATAATTGCATTAGAGATTTTAAAATTTTTACCAGTTTAGATACCTGGGGTATTCCTGCAGAATATATTAGAACAGGATTAGATTTAACAGTATGGGAACACAATCTAGATACTTATCTTACTAAAACGCAGATGCCTATTACTTTTATGATAACATTCAACATTCTTACTGTAACTAATTTTCAAAGTCTATTAGAAAAGATTTTAGAATGGCGCACAAAGTATAACGGATATGAACAGAACAAATGGCAACGTATTCGATTTGATACGCCCTATTTAAAAGAGCCATTACAGTATGATATGAATATTTTACCTAAAGATGAATTTATGCCCTATATGAAAAATCATTTAAATTTCATTGCGGACAATCTAGATGACAAGGATCGAAGTAAATTTACTGATTTAGAATATGCAAAATTTGAAAGAGTTGTGAAATATATGGAATTAGCAATATATCCTTTAGAAAAACTTAAAGAAGGACGAAGAGATTTTTTTAAATGGTTTACTGAATATGATCGCAGACGTAACACCGATTTTGAAAAAACTTTTCCAGCTATGATAGATTTTTATCAGCAGTGTGCTTCGATCTAAATATCTTTATTTTATCATATAGAGTATCGTAGGGCCGAGTAAAAAATACATTTCTATTATGTAAGAGTATTTCTTTATCCTTTTGATATAATTCATCTATCTCTGTCAGAGATTTCGACAGTGCATTTTTTACACTTCTTTCATAATTTTTCCATCTTGAATCATCATCTTTTTCTTGATCATAGCTATAATCTATCCATTTCGGTAATTTAAAACCATATGATATGATGTCATTGATCATTCCATGATATCCATATGGCAAGATAAAGTGTCCTTTGATTAATGGATCCCAAGTTTTTTCTGTAATAGTTCTGGTATGAAATCCTGTCGTGATGGTTTCTACATAGATACTGATGTAACTAGAACTGTAATAACGATTAGCCACGGGCCACCAAGTACCTCCTTGCCCTTTTAAAAGAACATCGATTCCAAATCGTTGTTGCGGTTCTAGTATTTGTTGCATTTGTGGATCGCTTATATAACCATCATACAACGATAATAATTCTTTAAGTTTCGATCTTGCTTTAATTCTAGGATGATTTATTTTTATAGGATCTCTGTAAACTCTGTTTGGTGATACGAAGAGTTTCATTTCTCCGGATTTTTCAATATTATCTAATTGAAACATTTCAATATTTGCGCCCCAGGTCCAAACTCTGTTGTGTAAAGAAAATTTATCGTATTCTGTAAAATAACATTTTTGCCGGTTCCATAAAAAATCATAAAAAATATTAGATTTATTTTCTAAATTGGTATGAACGATAACTACATTTTCAGTTAATTCCTTCCAAAGACTTAATTGGTAGTTGTGTTGATCGTAAGCATCGGTACTTTCATCTACATGAAATAAATTTAAAATTACGATAGTTTGATCATTATACATTGGACGTATGTAGTCTATCTGAGATTGTATCTCAGCAATACTAGATTTGTTTATTACCGGTATAACATCACAATCAATCATTTTTCGACTCCATCGCCATTTTCTTCGTTCTAAATCAAACGGAAGGAAATGAGAGTGATAGCTGTGCATTAATTGATCGATATCATCGGTTCTATAGATTTTCATATAATCTTGTAAATTTCAGATTTTTTAATCTGTGAATTATTGGCCATTAGTCTTAATAATTCCGGATCTAACTCATATATACCGAATCTTTTTTTCTTTATTTTAATCTGATCGAGAACAAACGCAGTAAGAATATCATTTGATTTTTTTACTTTTTCGATAGTTGTTTCTTTGAATTCGTGATAAGGAAATAAACGTTTTAAAAAATTAAAATGGTCTAATGGGTTGGGATGCCCGTCGTCGAAATAATTTTCATAAACTTCTTTTTGAGGCTTAAATTTATGTAGATGAATATCGTTATGCCAAAGTAAATTATAAAAACTTGGCAAAGTTATAATGTCTTTGTAAGAATCGCAGATTTCGTCGTAGACTGTTTTTAAATTTTGATTGAAAGTATTTTTTTCACCTTGATCTAATGTAAAATGTATGTCGCACATAGAGAAAAAATGATGCTGACATTTTAAATTTTCTAGGTATCCCTTGATTGAAGAGATAGTAGCACAATCTCTAACTAGATAGCCCAACGGGTCTGCCCATTTTTCCACATAATCGTTGCTGTAGATATTTTGTGTGTAGATATTTCCCGGTGTAGCCCATTCCCCGTCCCGCCATTTATCTTCTCTGCAAACATTTGTCCAGCATACCATTACTAAATCATCTGTAGTAAATTTATATTTTCTGTCAGCCTGTACTATCATATTGGCTATAAATTGATTTCCTGCACCGGATTTTCCGTAATTATAAAATGGAACGCCGAGGTCTTCAGCCACTATTTCTGGCCAACAAGACCAGAAATATTTGGTAAAACTGCAACCGAATGTGAAAAGTCTATTGATTGGTCGATCTATGATCATTTACTATTCTCTCTATTAATGAATTTAGTTTTATTCTGCTATATTGTTGTTTATGCATCGTTTGGTAATTGTGTATTAACAATTCTTGATTTTTAAATCGCCAAGCGATCTGCTGTTTTTTATTCATTCTATCTAGTTGTTTACAGACATCGTTTACGCTGCTTAGAAGTTTTTTATATCTTAAAACATGATCCGGTTCCGAATCAAAACTTAGATCGAACCATTCATCATACAATCGATATCCTAGTTCTTTTAAGATATAATTAGATCCGAGTTGACCGTAAATTACGAATGGCTGGAATTGCGAAATTGGTCTGAACGTTTTTTCACTTAAAAACAATGCGGTTCCGTTGTAATCGTTCATTTCTGTTTCGTTGGCGATTTGAAAAATGGTTTGATTATGTATTTTTACAAAAGATTTGTCTAATGCCCAGTTTATGTCGAAGTCATTTCGGTCTATGGTTAATGGCAAGGAGTTAAACCATTTAATAATAGTATCGTCGGAATAATCGGATATTCCATGATAGCTTTTCCAAATAGTTAAGTCTCTTGGCGGTGGTATTTTATCATGACTGATCAAACCGTTTTCGCTAAAGGGGTCTTGGCATAACAGAAATGTTGCAGTGGTTCTATACTGCCTGTTTCTTCGGCTAAGACTTGAAAAATATTTGCCTTTGTAATTTTTTTCCAATAAGCTAACAGTATTAGAAATCTTATCTTGAACATCGATGCCATCGTGTGAAATAACCATTTCAAATGATGGAAAAGAAAACACTGTTAACGGTTTGACATTATTCTGGCAACAATAAGTTTTTAAAGTTTCTTCGTCTTTTAAATTTGCCGAAACGTACATAATTTGTTTTGGATCGACATTGTATTCTTTACAATTCCAATAAAGCATATCGAACAAAGGAACATGTAAGGTAGGACTATATCCTTCTGTGCTAGAATCGAATATAAAAAATATTTTATTGTCTCTTAAATCCTTTAGATGTTGTTCTTTTAGATAACAGAACAGATCTGTATTTTTGGTATAGCCAGAATATGATATCAGGCCATGCACATATCGAAAATTATTTGCATTTAGTTTTTGCAGAATTTCATCAAGTAAAAGAGTAAAGCAGGTATGGTGGGTGTTGGTGAGATGAGGATTTTCTCTGAATGAATCATGAATCTTTGCCATTAATTTTTAGCCAATAAATAATGTACGTATTTATTGGGAGTTCTTAATGAAGATCGGTTTTATTGGGTTAGGAAAATTAGGGATGCCATGCGCAGAAGAAATAGCCAAAAAAGGTCATGACGTCTCTGGATACGATATCAGCGAAGTTAATTCGACAACAGTCCGGGTGTGTAAAACTTTAAGAGAGACTGTAGAAGATAGAGACATTGTTTTTATTGCTGTACCGACACCTCACGATCTTGCCTATGACGGTCGACATCCTACTTCTCATCTGCAGCCAAAAGATTTTTCATACGATATCGTAAAAAGTTGTCTGTCGGAAGTAAATTCTTTTATGAATCAAAATCAGTTATTGGTTTTAATTTCGACAGTTCTTCCAGGAACCACCAGAAGAGAATTTGTTCAATTAACAGATAGTACAAGGTTCATCTACAATCCATATCTTATCGCGATGGGCAGTGTTTCCTGGGATATGGTAAATCCTGAAATGGTAATGATAGGTACGGAAGATGGAAGTACTACCGGTGATGCCGGGCAATTGATCGATTTTTATAAAACCATAATGGAAAACGATCCCAGATATGAAGTAGGCACCTGGGACGAGTGCGAATGTATCAAAGTTTTTTATAATACATTTATTTCTGCTAAGATCGGATTGGTCAATATGATACAAGATGTAGCTGTCCGACAGGGAAATATTAACGTTGATGTAGTCACGTCTGCTCTGTCACGATCAAATATGCGTATAACAGGTCCCCAGTATATGACTGCCGGGATGGGGGACGGTGGTGCTTGTCATCCTAGAGATAATATAGCTTTGAGATATCTAGCGGAAAATCTAGATCTAGGATATGATTTATTTGATTCTATTATGACGGCCAGAGAAATACAGGCAGAGAATCTCGCTAAAGAATTAGTTAAACACGCTAAAAATAATAATATGAAAATTTTTATCCACGGTAAAGCATACAAACCTGGCGTGGAATATT
>Ga0169931_10015208_pt1 | contig 10319 bp, 6 predicted proteins | sample Kivu_15m_20L_FD_129675 | JGI IMG/M metagenome (GOLD analysis project Ga0169931, IMG submission 129675) | Freshwater microbial communities from Lake Kivu, Western Province, Rwanda to study Microbial Dark Matter (Phase II) - Kivu_15m_20L... | ecosystem: Environmental > Aquatic > Freshwater > Lake ... | reverse complement strand
CGCGCCGGGAAAGGCGCGCGGCGCATTCTCGAGCTGCCACTGCTCGTGGGCGCCGACGTCAGCAAGGATGGCAGCCCGAACTCGTGCTTCCCTGGCGAGATCGACGAGGTGCGCATCTCCACCGTCGCGCGCTACGACGCCGACGTGCGCTTCGAGCCCGCGCGGCGGATGGAGAGCGACGCCTCCACCGCGCTGCTGCTGCACATGGACGGCGACCTCGGCCCGTGGTGCCCCGACGCCAGCTCCGCTCGCGCGCACGCGACGCGCCTCGGCGACGCTCACACACAGCCTTGATCGCGCGTGCGCGGCGGGAAGTTCCTTCCATCCCCGCGGATGAAAAGCATGGCAACGCACGCTTTTGGCTGAAATTTCGATCGCTCCTGTCGAGTGCGCGCCGCGACACGCCCGAAAAGGCCCGCGGGGAAGAAGACGGCCACGCCCGCACGGGTGGCCACAACACATGGGGTCCGACAAGGGGCCCCCGGGAGAAGCGAACATGGCGCAAGCGCGCAGTCTTGTCGGGGAATCGAACACTCACGCCACGGGGCAGGCGACCAGCCGCCGCTCGTGGCGCACCTACGTGCTGGCTCTGGCCCTGCCCTTCGCGGCCGCCTGCTCCTCGGGCTCTGGCGGCGGAAGCACCGCGCCCGCGGACAGTGGGCCGATGATGCTGACCTCAGGCGCCACGACGGCGCCGGAGACCGGCGGCGAGGTGCTGGCTTCGCTGCAGCTCACCGTGCCCTCTCCGGCGAGCTACATCGTGCGCGGCACCGTGCCGGTTCCCAAGGGGACCTTCCCGCGAGCGGATGGCCGCATCCCGCTCTCCATCCGCGACATCGACGGCTTCGTCGTGCCGACGCAGGTGGAGATCGTCTCGCGCTATCCCAATGACGCCGACGGCGCGGACGTGGTCGAGGTGCTCGCGCGCGTGCGCCGCCCGGTCGGCGTCGCCGCCGGTACCAAGGTGCGCTACGACGTGGTGGACCACCCGCACACCGACACCAAGCTGACCGCCAAGGCCGAAGTGCTCAACCTGCTCGCCCAGCGCGATCAGGTCTCGCTCGTCGCCAAGGACGTGTTCGGCAACGAGTATCGCTTCTATCCGCTCGACGGCGTGCGCTCGGCGCCCGTGGCGAACTCGGTCAAGTCCATGCGCCGGGGTCCGGCCGCGGTCGAGACGCGCACCTACGGCGTGATGAAGCCCGTGGGTGCGACGCTCGGCGCCCCGACGGGCGCGCTGGCGCACTTCTTCGGCGTGCACGCCTACACCACCGTGTGGTCGGGCGAGAACTTCCTGTCGCTCGACCTGCGCGTCAACAACGGCGCGAGCGGCGCCAACAAGACTGCGGGCTTCACCGACGACGACCCGCTCGGCTTGGTGTACTTCCGCTCGCTCGAGCTGCAGGTCCCGGCCGGCTGGTCGATCCTCTCCGACATCTCGGACCCCTACCAAGGCACGCCGCAGACCGTCGGCAACGTGACCCGACTCGAGCTGATCAAGCCCATGGCCGACGGCACGATGCACGTCATGCCGGCGCAGGCCATGTTCCACCGCCGCCTCGCGCTCGCCCGGCCCACCGGAGTCGCCAGCGCAATCTCCTCGCTCGAGAAGGAGCCGGTCGGCTTCTGCGTGAAGGGCAGCTCGCCCACGGGCCTCGCGCTGTGGTCGTGGTGGAACCCGCAGACCGCGCGCTACTTCCCGCAGCGCATGCCGCTGCCGGACCTCTCGCACCTCGGACAGACGTCCATTCAGGGCAACGTCGCCGCGTTCCACAACACGATTCGCGGTCACCTGCAGAACGGCACGGCCACCGGCGGCTACCCGTGGAGCTTCCCCAACTTCGGCTGGGCGCACATCTACGGCGTGCAGTACGGCGGCATGACGAGCGGCTCGGAGATCTGGTTCTACGACGGCTTCAAGACCGCCTCGGCGAGCTCGCGCGAAGGCTATCGGAGCTACGAGTTCTCGCACCGCATGTACAGCGAGCGTCAGCCGCAGCTCTTGATGAACGCAGACGGCGAGCAGACGCGCGTGGAGCAGTGGGTCGTGCAGTCCCCGACGCTCACCTACACGCCGATGAACTACTTCCAGCGGCTGACGAACAACTCGAACGACCCGTTCGGCATGAACGTCTCGCCCGCGTACCAACGCAACCACGTGGCCGCGAACAACCTGAAGCCAGCCTACGAGACGGACATCGTCACGAGCTCGCCGATCGACTTCCAGCACTACATCCGTTATCTGCGCTCGCCGATGGTGCTGACTTGGCTCGGCAACGACTCGATCGCCAAGGATGACCTGCGCATGGCCGCGGAGTGCTTCCGCATGTCCTTCAGCGAGCACTACAACAACTCGGGTGGATACTCGATCCCGTCGACCTTGCGCGCCAAGATGTCGCAGGTCAACAACCGTCCACACAAGGGCTTCTCGTTCGGTCGCGGCGAGTCTTGGGGTCTCGTGAGCGCGATCTGCGCCTACTCGATCTCGGACTCGGCCTTCCGCGCGCGCTACCGCCCGTGGTTCGCCACCACTGCGGACGTGATCGCCAACGGTCAGTCCTCGTGCAACGGCTTCATCCAGGCTTGGGCCAACACGAAGATGCTCGCCGGTCAGTGGCAGGGTCGGCAGTCGATCGAGCAGGCCATCACGGAGAACATGCTCTGGGGCCTCAAGGAGAGCGTCTTCCGCGATGTCGACCCGACGCGCGTGGCCAGCATCGAGAACGTCCTCGTGGCGTCGACCACGGCCATGATCGGGCCGATGGCGTGGAACGGCACGGGCCCGTGGTCGCACCTCGCGGTCGCTCCGCTCGACAACACACAGCAGCCCTTCTGCGGGTCGATCCCGACGGGGGGCGGCGGGAACGGCAACGACAACTATCAGACCCCCTCGTCCTACGCCTACGGCTACATGCTCACGGGCGACACGACCTTCCTGACCCGCGCCGCGCAGGCGCAGGCGGGCGGCTCGGCGAACCTGCTCACGGCCCTCAAGGGTCAGGGCTACAACAACCTCGAGAACAAGGCCGCTCTCATGAGCGTGCTGCAGTAGCTCGAAGCAGCGGAACGACGAGCGCGGGGCGGCGAGTCACACGACTCGCCGCCCCGCGCCCTTGTCGTACCGCGCGTTCTCAGCCGAACTGTATGCCCTGCGCAAGCGGCAGCTTGTCGGAGTAGTTGACCGTGTTGGTCTGGCGGCGCATGTAGGCCTTCCACGAGTCGCTGCCGGCCTCGCGGCCGCCGCCGGTCTCCTTCTCGCCGCCGAACGCGCCGCCGATCTCGGCGCCGCTCGTGCCGATGTTCACGTTGGCGATGCCGCAGTCGGAGCCGGTCGCCGCGATCCAGCGCTCGGCCGAGCGCACGTCGCGCGTGAAGATCGCCGAAGAAAGTCCCTGCGGCACGCCGTTGTTCTTGGCGATCGCGTCCTCGAGGTCCTTGACGCGGAGGATGTAGAGGATCGGCGCGAAGGTCTCCTCCTGCACGATCGGCCAGTGGTTTTCCGCGCGCACGATCGCGGGACGCACGAAGTTGCCGCCGGCGAGGTTGCCCGCGAGCGCGAGCTTCTCGCCGCCGTACAGCACGGTGCCGCCGAGCGCCTTCACCTTGGCGAGCGCGCTCTGCATCTCCGCGACGGCCTCGGGAGTCACGAGCGGGCCGCACAGCGTGCCATCGACCATCGGATCACCGATGCGGATGCCGCCGTAGGCCTTCACCAGCCGGCGCTCGACCTCGTCGGCGACTTTCTCGTGCACGAGCAGGCGCCGCGTCGTCGTGCAGCGCTGGCCGGCGGTACCGACCGAGCCGAACAGCACGGCGGGCAGGGCCAGATCGAGGTCCGCGTCGTCCATGATCGCGAGCGCGTTGTTGCCGCCGAGCTCGAGGATCGTGCGACCGAAGCGCTGCGCGACCTGCCCCGCCACCTTGCGGCCGACGGCCGTCGAACCCGTGAAACTCACGAGCGGCACGCGTGCGTCGTCGAGCATCGGCGCGCCGACATCGGACGACGGGCCGACCACGAGCGCGGCGAGCGCGCCGAAGCCCTCGGCTTCGAGCACCGGCCGGATCACGTTGGTGAGACCGATCGCGCACAGCGGCGTGTGCTGCGAAGGCTTCCAGATGCAGGCGTCGCCGCAGATGTAGGCGAGCATCGAGTTCCACGACCACACGGCCATGGGGAAGTTGAAGGCGGTGATGATCCCGCACACGCCGAGCGGGTGCCACTGCTCGCGCATCGAGTGCCCCGGGCGCTCGGAGTGCATCGAGAGACCGTAGAGCATGCGCGACTGGCCGACGGCGAAGTCCGCCATGTCGATCGCCTCCTGCACCTCGCCCCAGCCCTCCTGCAGGATCTTGCCCATCTCGAGCGAGATCAGGCGGCCGAGCGCGTCCTTCTTGGCGCGGATCGCCTCGCCCATCTTGCGCACCACTTCGCCGCGCTTCGGCGCGGGCACCGCGCGCCAGCGCAGGAACGCCTCGTGCGCCGCCGCGAGGCAGCGGTCGTACTCCGCGCGCGAGGCCTGCCGGACGCGCGCGATCACCTCGCCCGTGGCGGGGTTGCGGCTCTCGAGCAGCGCGCCCGAGCACTCGATCCAGCGGCCGTCGTATGCACCGGAGTTGGTCCCTTCGATGCCCAGTTCCTTGAGGAAGTTCGTCGTCATGGCTTGGTGGTTGTGGAGCGCGCGAACCGCGCGGCGAAGGAGGATAGCAGCGCGGGTCGCACCCCGCGAAGGCTCGGCCTTGCGCACGGGCGGCGCGGCCTCCAAAGTGGGTCGAGACATGCGTTCTCGCGTCCTCGTGCCGCTCGCGCTCCTCGCGCTCGTGCTCGTCACGGCGGCGACACGCCTCACGGGCATCGACTTCCTCGAGCCCCAGTGGACCGAGCAGGATTCGCAGCTCGTCCAGCACCTGCGCCACGAGCGCACGGGCAACGCCGACGAGGAATCCGGCTACGACGACGCGTATCCCTACGTGCTCCCCTACTTGCTGCGCGCGATGCCGCAGCTTGTGCACGTGGAGACGGAGCCCGCGGCGCTCGAGCAGCACATTGCCGTGTGCAAGTCGCTGTTCACGGAGACGCGCATGTTCGTGGCGCTACTCTCGTGCCTCGCGATTCCGCTCGCCTACCTGCTCGCGCGACGCTTCGTCTCGCCGCGCTGGGCGCTCTTCGCGAGCGCTCTGTGCGCCGCGAGCCTGCTGACGCACTACTTCAGCCAGCAGGCCCGCCCCCACGCAGCGGCGGCACCCTTCATGCTGCTCGCGGTCGTCGCGGCGCTGCGGCTGCGCGAGCGACCGACGCTTGCCAACTACGCGCTCGCGGGAATCGCGGCCGCACTCGGGATCGGCGTGCTCCACAACGGCGCTGCCGTGGTGCTCGCGGGCCTCGCCGCGCACTGCTTCCGCGACGGCGAGCGGCGCGCGCGCGACCACTGGAAGCTCCTCGTGCCCGTGGCGCTCGTCCTGCTCGGCGTGCGTCTGTTCTATCCGTTCTTCTTCGCCGATTCCGGCGGCACGGAAGCCGCGAAGCTCGAGTCGAGCGAAGCGGGAGTCACGTTCGGCCGCCACGTAGTCGACTACGAGCAGTTCACCTTCGGCGGCGCGCGCACGATGCTGCGCACGCTGGCCAACTACGAGCCCGGCTTGCTCGCGTTGCTCCTGCTCGCGAGCCTTGCGTGGCTCGGCCGCAAGCGGCTCGCCGACGAGCCTGCACCGCTCTCGCGCGCCGCGCTGGTGGTGCTCGCCTACATCGTTCCCTACGGGCTCGTGCTCGCGAGCTTCAACGACACGTTCGATCGTTTCTTGATTTCGCTCGTTCCCTATGTCGCCGTGTTCGCAGCGTGGGGCCTCGAGCGCGCGACCAGCTCGAGAGTTCTGCCGCGCGCCCTGCGCTACGGAGCAGGCGCGCTCGGCTGCGCCGCGCTGTGCCTGCAAGTCGCCGCCTGCGCCAAGCTCGCGTGGCTGCGCGCGCGCGACGACGCGATGGAGCAGGCGAGCGCGCATGTCACGGCGAGCTTCGACCCCGCGACAACAACGCTGTTTGTCGCACCGACGCTCGACTTGCTCGTCGCGCGCACGGAAGAGAGCCTCTTCAACAAGCGCGGACAGCGCCGCATCGCCTACTCGCGCTGGGCCAAGTACCAAGCGCACCGCCGCGAAAATCCGCCGCCTCCGCCGTATTGGGACGTGCGCTACTTCGGCGCCTCGACGGAGCTCGGCTTCCGCACGGCGGACTCGATCGCCGAGCGGCCGGACGAGTTCCTCGACGCGCTCGGCCCCGGCATCTACGTCATGAACGCCGGCAAGCTCACGGGCCACCCGTCCGAGCGCGCCTTCTACGACGCGGTCGCGCGCCGCGGAGCTCTCCTGTGGCGCCGAGCGCCCCATGCGGATGGGCCGTGGCGCTCGGTTGGGCTCGACTTTCAGCCCATGGACGCGGCACCCGACGTGATCTGGCGCGTGCTCGCCGCCGAGGTGGTCGGGCCTGCGGTCGAGATCTACCGCGTCCCCGCGCCCTAGGCCAAGCGCGCGCCCGCGTGCCGAGCGGCGCGCGGTTCGCTATCCTCTTCGCCCCCATGGGCGACAAGATCATCTTTCAGCTTCAGGATCTGAAGAAGTACTACGGGCAGGTCGAGGTGCTGAAGGGCATCACCCTGTCCTTCCTCGAAGGCGCCAAGATCGGACTGATCGGCCCCAACGGCGCCGGCAAATCGACCTTGCTGCGCGTCATGGCGGGCGAGGACCAGCAGTTCGAAGGCGTGGCCCAGAAGGTCGGCGACTACTCGATCGGCTACCTGAGTCAGGAGCCGCCGCTCGACGAGACCACCGACGTCGCGGGCAACCTGAAGGCCGCTGTGAAGGAGCTGCACGACCTCGAGGCGCGCTACAACGAGGTGTGCGCCGACATGGACGGCAAGGAAGAGCTGTTCGCCAAGCTGCAGGAGGAGATGGACCACAAGGACGTGTGGAACCTCGAGAACCGCCTCGAACAGGCCGCCACCGCCCTCGACCTGCCGCCGATGGACGCGGACGTGAAGAAGCTCTCCGGTGGCGAGCGCCGCCGCGTGGCGCTGTGCAAGCTGTTGCTCGCGCACCCCGACATGCTGCTGCTCGACGAGCCCACCAACCACCTCGACGCGGACTCGGTCGAGTGGCTCGAGCAGCACCTGAAGGAGTACCAGGGCACGGTGATCCTCATCACCCACGACCGCTACTTCCTCGACAACGTGGTCGGCTGGATGCTCGAGGTCGAGCGCGGCCGCGCGATGCCCTACAAGGGCAACTACTCGGACTACCTCGGCGCGAAGCAGAAGATCCTGCAGGAGCGCGCGTCGAAGAACGAGCAGCGCGAGAAGCTGCTCGCCAAGGAGCGCGAGTGGCTCGGCCAGTCGCCCGCGGCGCGCCGCAAGCGCGCCAAGTGGCGCGAAGAGCGCTACAAGCAGCTGATGACCGAGCGCGCGGAAGACGCGATCGAGGCCGTCGAGCTGCGCATTCCGCCCGGCCCGCGCCTCGGCGACAAGGTGATCCACTTTAAGGATGTCTCGAAGAAGTTCGGCAGCCGCGTGCTCCTGAACAAGCTCTCCTTCGAGATGCCGCCGGGCTCGATCCTCGGCGTCGTCGGCGCGAACGGCGTCGGCAAGTCGACCACGCTCAAGATCATCATGGGCAAGGAGAAGCCCGACAGCGGCACGGTCGAGCTCGGCTCGACGGTCATGCTGCGCTACCTCGACCAGTCGCGCGCGATCCTCGACGACCAGAAGTCGGTCTACGACAACATCACCGAGGGCAATCCGCAGATTCCCTACGGCGGTAAGATCCTCGACGGCCGCGCCTACGTCGCGCGCTTCAACTTCAAGGGCGAGGACCAGCAGAAGCTCCTGGGCGAATGCTCGGGCGGCATGCGCAACCGCGTGCTGCTCGCGAAGATGCTGCGCGAGCCGGCCAACGTCATCCTGATGGACGAACCGACCAACGACCTCGACCTCGAGACGCTGCGCGTGCTCGAAGAGGCGATCAGCGAGTACCCGGGCTCCGCCATCGTGGTCAGCCACGACCGCTACTTCCTGAACCGCGTCGCCACGCACATCCTGGCCTTCGAAGGCGAAGTCGAGGAAGGCAAGGGACCCGAGGTCAACTTCTTCGCCGGCGACTTCGAGGCCTACCACGAGTGGCGCGAGGCCGAGCGCAAGCGCCGCGGCCTGCGTCCCAAGTCGCGCGCGGGCAAGTACGCGCAGCTGCTCCGCGACTGAGGTCGCGCGCGCGAGTCGCGTCCGTGGCAGAGCATCCGTTCGACCTCTCGACGACGGCGCGGCTGGGCGATCCCTGGCTCGCGCCGACGGACGATCTCTCGCGCGCGTTCCACCTGCTCGACCACTACGAGCCGGTGGACGCGGCGCAGGAGGATTTCCAGCGACGCATGCTCGACCTGATCGAGCGCCACCCGCACGACGCGCACCGCCGCACGCTCCTCGAGGGCCACCTCACCGCCAGCGCGCTCGTCGTCGACGCGCGCTTCGAGCGCGCTCTGCTCACGCACCACAAGAAGCTCGGCCGCTGGCTGCAGCTCGGCGGCCACTGCGACGGCGACGCGAACCTCGCTCACGTCGCGCTGCGCGAGGCGACCGAGGAGAGCGGCATCCCCGACCTCGCCGTGCTGCCCGTGCCGATCGACCTCGACATCCACGCGATTCCCGCGCGCGGCGCGGAGCCCGAGCACTTCCACTACGACACGCGCTTCCTCGTGATCGCCCCGCCCGGCGCCGTCGAGGTGCTCTCCGACGAGTCCCACGCCCTGCGCTGGCTCGCGAGCCACGAGCTCGGGAGCCTCTCCGCCGACGCCTCGCTCCGCCGCCTCTTCCAGCTGGTGTTCGGGGCCTGAACGACGCGTTCGGCGGGGTAAAATTGCCCCAAAATCGCGCCTGCGCCGTAACGTGAGGCCCTTGGCGGCGGATCGGGGCAGAAGAGCCTGCGGTGCGCCGCAGGCCCCCACCATGCTCCACCAACGCGCCCTCGTCCTGCTCCTGCCCCTCGTCGCGAACTATGCCTCGGCCCAGACGCTGATGGCGTCCCATGCAGGGAGCGCACAGGCGCGCTCCGGCACGGCGATGACGGCGTGCCCCGACTGGAACGGCGACGGACTCGACGACGTGATCGTCGGCGAGCCCGGCTTCAACGCCGGTCGCGGTCGCATCGTGTGCCTGTCGGGCGCCTCGCTCGGAAGCACGACGGCGGTTGTGCTGTGAAGCCTCGCGCCGACCTCGACGCAGCTCTCCAGCGACGCCAACTTCGGACGCTCGCTGGCGCTGCTCAACGATCGCGACGGAGACAACCGGCCCGAAGTCGTGGTCGGAGCTCCGTACCAAGACGGCCTCCCCGGCACGGACTGCGGCGCGGTGTGCGTGGTGCGCAGCAACGCGGGCACGCCGACCCTGCACCGCGTGCGCCTCGGCGACGCGGCCGGGGACCTGTTCGGCTGGGCCGTGTCCGCCCACGACGACCGCAACGCCGACGGCGCGCGCGAGATGATCGTCGGCGCTCCCTTCGGCGACACGGCGACGCTCACCAACTGCGGCCGCGTGTACGTCGTGAGCGGCAACGCGCTCTACAACAACCTGACTCCGCTCTCGCTCGCGACGAACACGAGCATCGCAGCGAATGCATGGCTCGGCTACACCGTCGCCGGCAACCTGCGCTGCAACCTCGATTCCGCGGCCGACTACATCGCGGGCGCTCCGAGCTATCCGGGCTTCAGCGGGGCAGTGGCGGGTGGACAGGCCGCGCTCTACAGCGGCCAGAGCTACGCATTGGTCGGCACCATCCCCGGCGCCTATGCAGGCGCGAACCTCGGGATCAGCCTGAGCGCCGGCCTCGACTTCAATCTCGACGGCTTCTCGGATGTCCTCACGGGCGCTCCGGGCACGGACCAGAACGGCACCAACTCCGGGCGCGTGCTGCTGATCGACGGGAGGAACCTGTTCTCAGGCTCCGCGGTCGCCCTGATCGACTGGAACGGGCCGAGCGCCAACCTGAACTACGGCAGCGCCGTCGGACTCATCGACGACATCAACAACGATGGGCGGCCCGACATCGCCATCGGCGCGACGGGCTACCAGAATCCCGTCGGCAGCGGCAACGAAGGCGCAGTGTTCCTCTACTCGGGCGAGTCCCAGTTCCCGATCGGCACGCTCGTCGGTCCGCCGAGCGGCGTGCTCGGCGATGGCATCGCCACGACGGGCGAGGACTTCGATGGCGACGGAGCGAGCGACCTCCTCGTCGCGGGCGCGAACGGAGACAGCATCGTGACGAACGGCGGTCGCGTGTTCGCG
>Ga0169931_10015207_pt1 | contig 10320 bp, 5 predicted proteins | sample Kivu_15m_20L_FD_129675 | JGI IMG/M metagenome (GOLD analysis project Ga0169931, IMG submission 129675) | Freshwater microbial communities from Lake Kivu, Western Province, Rwanda to study Microbial Dark Matter (Phase II) - Kivu_15m_20L... | ecosystem: Environmental > Aquatic > Freshwater > Lake ... | reverse complement strand
CGGCTCGACCAACGGCGGCGCGGGCATTCGGCTCGCCTACAAGACTGCACGCGAGCACATGGTCGAAGGCGGCGTGAACCGCGTGATCCTGTGCACGGACGGCGACTTCAACGTCGGCACGACCAGCCGCGATGAACTCGTAAAGTTGGTCGAAGAGGAGCGCAGGAGCGGCGTGTTCCTGAGCGTGCTCGGCTTCGGCACGGGCAATCTGAAGGACTCTTCGATCGAGCAGCTCGCCGACAAGGGCAACGGCGCCTACGCGTACATCGACAGCGCCGCCGAAGCGCGCAAGGTGCTCGTCGAACAGATGAGCGGCACGCTCGAGGCGATCGCCAAGGACGTGAAGATCCAGGTCGAGTTCAACCCCGCGCGCGTGCAGGCCTGGCGGCAGATCGGCTACGAGAACCGCGCGCTCGCGCCTCAGGACTTCGCCGACGACACCAAGGACGCGGGCGAGATCGGCGCCGGGCACACGGTGACCGCGCTGTACGAGATCGTGCCTGTGGGCGTGCCGTTCGAGCTCCCTGAGGTCAGTGCACCGCAAGGTGAGCCCGCGCGTGAGGCCGAGCTCAAGGGGTTGGGCTACCTCGGGGCGCCGTCGGAGCCTCGCGAGGTCGGCGAGCTGCGCTACCAGACGGCGCAGCAAGGCGCAGCGACTTCGTTCGGCGACGAGCTGTTGCACGTCAAGCTGCGCTACAAGGCCCCGGACGGCGAGGTGAGCCAGCTCATCGAGAAGCCTGTCGCCGGCGCGGCGGCAAGCTGGAACGAAGCCGCACCCGACGCGCGCTTCGCGGCCGCGGTCGCGGCCTTCGGCATGAAGCTGCGCAGCAGCGAGCACGTGCGGGAACTGAGCTACGCCCAGATCGAGCGCCTGGCGACCGACGCGCTCGGCCGCGACGAGCGCGGTTGGCGGCGCGAGTTCGTCGATCTTGTGCGGCGCGCGGGCGCGATCCAACGTTGACGGTGGGTTGCACGGCGCCACCGCAGTTCGTCCCACGCATCCGGCGCCCCGCGCGCACCGGATGCGTGGGACGAATCGCTCTAGCGCCGCACAGCCTTCAGCGCACGGCGCCGGTGGCTGGATCGATGTCGAGCCCGAGCCGCTCCTGCGCTTCGACGTAGAACAAGAAGCCCATCATCATCTCGTCGAACGTTTGCTGGCCGAAGCGCACCGTCGCGTCGGGGTCGGGGTTGTAGGGGTTGAAGCGCGAGTTGTCGAAGTGCGCCAGCACGCTGACGCGCGTTCCGGCCGGAAACATTTGCGCGCCCGGACGCCAACGGTAGGCCTGCTGCCAGTCGAAGCTGTAGTTCGGCACGCGCAGCAGGATCTCGTCGCGCCCGTCGGGATAGCTCGCCGTGAAGGTCATGTCGCGCCCGCGCAGGTGCATGTGCACGAACATCCCGACACCGACCGCATCGGCGTCGAAGCGGCGCTGCGCCTTCACCGGATGCGCCGCGGCGTGCGGCGGGATCTCGAAGCGCGAAGTGGTGATCTGGAAGTGGCGCATGCGCTGCTGAACCGGAGCACGCGGAAAGCGCAGCGCCACCGACAGCTTGGCGCGCTCGGGCGCACCCGTGGTGACGAAGTGCGTCTGCAAACCCAGCAGCGATCCCGCCGGGATGAACAACGCGACGCCGGGGCCGCACTGCATCGGCGCGCCGCCCGGCACGTAGCCGGTGAGGAAGTTCTCGGTCTTGAACGACTCGCCGAACTTGAAGTAGCCCAGGTTCGCGTGGTGCACGACCCGCGCGTTGTCGGGCGAGATCTCGAGCGCTTCGACCCACGTGTCGTGCGCGAAGATGTGGTTGAGCACGATGTAGCGGTACGGCACGTAACCGTCCGCCGGCAACTCGCTCGCTTTGGCTTGTTCGAGCACGAGATCGGGCTTGCCGATGCGCCAGCGGCTCGTGTCGAACACGCGCGGCGGCGGCGCCTGCGAGAGATCACCTGCTGGCGCGCCGGCGAGCGCCCAGCCCACAAGCATGCTGCGCTCCTCCGCGCTGAACGCCGGCGCGCTGTCGAACACGCCGTGTTTGGGCGACGCGAACCAGGGCGGCATGCGGCGCTCGTCGACGACTTCGGCGATCGTCGCCGCGCGGCGCGCGACGTCTTCGTACGTCAGCAGCGAAAACGGCGCGGCGGTTCCGGGGCGATGGCAGTCCTGGCAGGCGCGCTGGACGATGCCGGCGATGTCGCGCGACCACGTCAGATCACGGCGCGACGCCGGCGGACCGAGGGCCTCGAGCTCACAGCCTTCGACCGCGGTCTCCCCCACCTGCACCTCGCGCCCGGCGAGCAGGTCTTCGATGGCGAGTTCGAGATCCGCGCGACCCGCGTTCGGATTGACGCCGCCGAGGCGGTACTGCGCGTCGAGCCGGCCGCGGTACACGAGCCGGCCCTGCGCGTCGAGCAGCATGAAGTGCGGCGTCTTCTCGGCGCCGAAGGCGCGCGAGACTTGGCCGTCGAAGTCCTTCACGAACGCAAACGCCGCGCCGCTTTCGACCTGCAGGTCGGCGATCTGCGGCACGCTGTCGAGCGGCCCGACATCGACGAGCGCGAAGCCGACGCCGCGCGCGCGCAGCTTGCGCTCGAGCTCGACGAAGCGCGGCAAGTAGCGCCGCGCGAGCGGGCAATCGAGCGTCGCGAACATCACCGCCAGCGGCCGCTGTGCGGCGAGTTCCTTCAGCTCGCGCGTGAGGCCGCGCGTGTCGAGGAAGCGCACGTTCGGGAGCGGCGTCCCGAGCGCAACCTGGGCCGGCGCGCTCTCCTGCGGCGGAGCGCCGAACCAGCAAAGCGCCAACGCAAGCAGCGGGCTCGTCATGCCCGCCAGTTCTAGCCGCCGCGCGCCGCGCTGGGAATCAACCCCAGCTCTTCTCCCACTCGTTCATCTCGCGCATGCGTTGCTCGACGAAGCTCGTGATCTCCGCCGCGTGGCGCGCGAAGCCCGCGTCGTCGCCGAGATCGAATTCGAGCCCGATGAGCGTGTGCTGGTTGAGCGGCGTGCGGTGGCGGATCGTCGCGCGGCCCGAGCAGTCGATCGCACTGCCCGGCAAACGCAGCGTGAGCTCGAGCGCCGGGACTTCCGCGATGCGCGCCGAGCTGTCCTTGGTGAGCACGATGCCGATCCCCGAAGCGCTGATGTCGAACACGTGGCCGGAGACTTCTTCTCCCGCCCAGCGCGCCTTGACCTGCACCTTGCGGTCGAGCGACGGCACGACGCGCACGCTGCGCCGGCGGTTGAAGTGGCGCGCGTAGAAGCTGTCGAGCTGCGCGTAGAGGTTGTTGACGTTGACGAACTGCAGCCCGTAGCGGATGTGGCTCTCGCCGTCGCGCGAGATGTTCGCCACCCGCGCCGCGGTTTGGATCTCGTTGCGCATCATGCTGCCGATCGACAGCTCGACCAGGTCGTCGACCTTGAGGTTGCGGTCGTGCGCGAACGCGATGCGAATGCAGGCGCCGCGCACGGACAGATCGACCAGCTCCACGTGCAGCGGATCCCACTTCGGCGCGCACAGCGTGGCTTCGAGCGACGTCGACTTGGTGTTGCGCTTGCGGTACTGGGCGCGCTGCTCCGCGCGGGTGGCGGGCGTCGCGGGCGTCGGCGGCTTCTTCTTGAAGAACATGGAGCGTGGCTCCGGAGCTCTTGGTGGGGGTCGGGTGGCAACTCGCAGGGGCTCGGATCTAGACCGTATCGCGCATTCGCGGCGCGGAACTTGAGCCGACCCTGCGGGCGACCGGCGTTTCCGACTATCGTCAGCCCCATGCAGCGTTTTCAGCGGGTGTTCGTGGGCGGCGCCTGGCGCGCGATTCCGGGCGGGGCCGAACTCGAGGTGCTCGACCCCACGCACGAGACGCCGATCGGGGCCGTGCCTCGCTCGGGGCGCGCCGAGGTCGACGCCGCCGTCGAGGCCGCGCGCGCGGCCTTCGGCCCCTGGTCGCGCACGCCGCCGCGCGAACGGGCGGAGCACCTCGCGCGCCTCGCCTCGGCGCTCACGGCGCGCCGCGACGAGTTGGCGCGCACGATCACGCGCGAACTGGGCATGCCCTTCGAGCTCTCCAAGCGGGTGCAGGCCGGCCTGCCCGCCGCGGTGCTGGCGAGCTTCGCCAAGCTCGCCGCGGAGTACGAGTTCGAGCGCCGCGTCGAGAACTCGAGCGTGCTGCGCGTGCCGCTAGGCGTGGTCGGCTGCATCACTCCGTGGAACTACCCGCTGCACCAGATCGTGCTCAAGGTCGGCGCCGCGCTCGCCGCCGGCTGCACGGTGGTCGTGAAGCCCAGCGAACAAACGCCGCTGTGCGCCTTCGAATTCGCGCAGCTCATCGAGTCCTGCGGCCTGCCGCCGGGCGTGTTCAACCTGGTGTCCGGCACGGGCGCCGAAGCGGGCGAAGCGCTCGCGTCGCACCCCGGCCTCGATGCGCTTTCGTTCACCGGCTCGACGCGCGCCGGCCAGCGCGTGGGCGAGCTCGCCGCGCGCAACCTCGTGCGCGTGTCGCTCGAGCTCGGCGGCAAGTCCGCGAACTTGATCCTCGACGACGCCGACCTGCCGCGCGCGGTGAAGAACGGTGTCGGCGCGTGCTTGCTCAACTCGGGCCAGACCTGCAGCGCGCTGACGCGTTTGCTCGTGCCGCGCGCGCGGCTCGAGGAGGCGACGCGCCTGGCCGTCGAAGCGGCGCGCGGGTTCGTGGTCGGCGATCCGTTCGACGCCGCGACACGCCTGGGACCGCTGGTGAGCTCGGCGCAGCGCGAACGTGTCCGAGACTTCGTGCGCAGCGGCGTCGAAGAAGGCGCACAGCTCGTGTGCGGCGGCGTCGATGCGCCCGCGCACTGCTCGCGCGGTTGGTTTCTCGCTCCGACAGTCTTCACGCGCGTCGAACGCAGCATGCGCATCGCACGCGAGGAGATTTTTGGGCCTGTGCTGGCGATCCTCGAGCACGACGGCGACGAACACGCGCTCGAGCTCGCCAACGACTCGGACTACGGCCTGGCCGCGGCCGTGTGGTCGAACGACGCCGCGCGCGCGGAGCGCGTGGCGCGTGCGCTGCGCGTCGGTCAAGTCGAACTCAACGGCGGCAAGTTCAACCTGCTCGCGCCCTTCGGGGGCTTCAAACGCTCGGGCCACGGCCGCGAATTCGGAGTGCACGGCCTCGAGGAATTCCTCACAACACAGGCGCTCCAGCGCTGAGTTCGGCCCGAGAATCAAACGTGCACGTGAGGGTCATGCTCCACCCGTTCGCGAAGGAAACGTAAGGGCGCCGCAGAACTCGCCGCACAGTTAAGTGTTCCTGAGCAGGTCTGCGCGCGGCGGCCCTCGTCGCCGGGCGCGCACTCCGACGGAGGCGAGCGGCAGGCTCGTCCCCGGTCGCTCCCTCGACCCACCTCGTTTCTGGCAAGCTTCGACGGTGGCCCCACCGTCTCCACTGCAATGCGCAACACGCTGCTCCTCGGACTGCTCGTGGCCGCGACCATCCCGCACCTCGCCTCGGCGCAAGGCGGCCCGCCGCCCCCGCCGCCGCCGATCGGCGGCCCGTTGCCGCCGCCTCCGCCGGCCCCCGCGGGCAACCTGAACACGCAGAACAAGGTCAACCTGGGCAAGGTGCTGTTCTGGGATGAGCAGCTGTCCTCGACGAGCACCATGGCCTGCGGCTCGTGCCACATCCCCAACGCGGGCGGCTCCGATCCGCGCACTGCGGCCCAGCCCGCCTCCGCGCGCCACGCCGGCCCGGACGCAACGCTGCTGACCGCCGACGACATCCTGGGCTCGCCCGGCGTCGTGCGCGGCCTGGACACCGACACCTTCACGCTCGATCCCGCCTTCCGGCTCGAGCGCCAGGTCACCGGCCGGCGCGCGATGACCACGATCAACTCGGCCTACGTGCCGCAGCTGTTCTGGGATGGCCGCGCCAACGGCACCTTCGAAGACCCGGTCACCGGCGTGCTGCTGCTCAACGGCGGCGCGGCGCTCGAGAGCCAGGCCGCGGGCCCGGTCGTGAGCAGCGTCGAGATGGGCCACGACGGCGTCGACTGGACGAGCGTCGCCGCGCGCATCGCGCCGCTGGCGCCGTTGCGCCTCTCGCCCAGCGTCCCGGCGGTGCTGACCAACTACATCAACGGCCGCACCTACGAGCAGCTGTTCCTCGAGGCCTTCGGCACGGCCGGCGTGACGCCCGCGCGCATCGCCATGGCGATCGCGACCTACGAGCGCACGTTGATCGCCAACCAAGCGCCGATCAGCCAAGTGCCCGGCTCGCCGGCCGCCGCGCTAACTCCGCTGGAGAACCAAGGTCGGCAGATCTTCGGCGGCATCGGCCGCTGCGCCGTGTGCCACGGCGGGCCGTTCCTAACCGACAACAACTTCCACTACACCGGCATCCGCCCGCAGAACGACGACCTGGGCCGCTTCAACGTCACCGGCAACAACGCCGACCGCGGCCGCATGCGGACGCCGACCTTGCTCAACGTCGAGTCGCGCGCGCCGTACTTCCACAACGGCCGCTTCGCGACGCTCGAGGAGGTGGTCGACTTCTACGACCGCGGCGGTGACTTCAACGCGCCCAACAAGTCGCCCGCAGTGGCGCCGATCGGGCTCACTCCGGCGCAGAAGACCGCGCTCGTCGCGTTCCTCAAGCGGCCGATGAACGACCCGCGCGTCGCCGCGCAGACCGCGCCCTTCGACCGCCCGGTGCTGTACGCCGAGTCGGTCCGCACGCCCGATCCGATCGGCGTCGGCACCGCGGGCACGGGCGGATTCGTGCCGCAGATCGTGGCCCTCGAGCCCGCGCACTACGAAAACGCGAGTTGGACCGTCGGCCTCGACCGCGGCAACGGCGGCAAGACAGCGATCCTGCTGGTGGGTTCCTTCGGCAGCAACGTCGCCGTGCCGTTCCAGGGCGCGCAGCTGTACGTCGACTGGGCGAGCCCGCTCACCAAGCGCATCCGCTACGGCGCCATCAACGGCGTCGGCGCTGGGCAAGGCTGGGCTTCGATCGACGTCGACCTCGGGCAGGATCCGCTGCTCATCGGCCTGCCGCTCTACGCGCAGTGGGTCGTGGTCGACCCCGACGGGCTGGGCCGCCGCCTCTCGGCCAGCCAGGCCGTGGAGATGACGATCTTCTGATCGGTCTCTCGCGGGGGAAAACGCGCGCCCGAATCGCTGCATCCGCAGGCTCTACCACGCGGCGGAACAGGAACAGCGAGCTCGGAACGCGCGTCCCTGAACGGCCGCCGCTGCGACCACGCGTCGCGGCGGCGGCCGTTTGCGCGTAGGCTCGCGGGGTGCGCCGCCCGCGACTGGAACCCGAGACGCAGTTCCTGCTGCTCGCCGCAGCCATCGGCGCAGCCGGAGCGCTCGCGAACGCCGCGTTTCGCCTGCTGATCGGCCTTTCGCAGCGCGCCTTCGCGTCGGGAGCGGGCTCGCTGTTCGAACCGGTCGGCCCGAGCCTGTGGTGGATCGTCGTGATCGCCACACCCGCGCTCGGCGGCCTGCTGGTCGCGCTGCTCGGACGCGCCACAGACACGGAGGTCGGCGGCTACGCGTTGCCGGGCTTCCTCGAGAAGCTGCACCGCCGCACCAAGGACATCGACTTGCGCGGGACGCTGCTGCGCACGTGCGCCGCTGCTCTGACGCTGGGCTCGGGCGGCTCGGCGGGCGTCGAAGGGCCGATCGCGACGCTCGGCGGCGGCATGGCGGCCTGGATCGGCCGCGTACGCCAGCTCGGCGGCGAGCGCCTGCGCGTGATGGTCGCCTGCGGGTCGAGCGCCGCCGTCGCCGCCGCGTACGGAGCGCCGATCGCGGCGGTGTTCTTCACGCAGGAGATCGTGCTCGCGGGCAACTACGACCTGCACAACTTCGTGCGCGTGGTCGTCGCCGCGGGTTCGGCCACGGTGGTGGCGCGCGCCATGCGCGGCGACGCGCCGATGTTCGAAGCGCCGGCCTTCGAACTCGCCTCCTCGAGCGAGGTGCTGCACTACCTGCTGCTGGGACTCGCCTGCGGCCTGTGCGGCGCGTGGTTTTCGCGCCTGTTCTTCTGGATGCAGAAGCGCTTCGCCGCGCTGAGCCTGCCGGCGCTCTACAAACCCGCGCTCGGCGGCGCGCTCGTCGGCCTGCTCGCGCTCAGCGGCGTGGGCGTGCTCGGCACGGGACACGAGGTGATCGAAACGCTGCTCGCGAGCGAGGGCTCGAACGGTTGGCGCCTGCTCGCGGGCCTGGGCGTGCTGCTGTTCGCCAAGATGCTCGCGACCTCGATCACGATCGGTTCGGGCGGCGCGGGCGGTGTGTTCGGACCGTCGCTGTGCTTCGGCGCCGTGCTCGGCGGGCTGCTGGGCGGCGCCGCGGACCTGCTGCGCCCCGACTCGAGCGCGAGCCCGGCGCTGTATTCGCTCGTCGGCATGGGCGCCTTCCTCGCCGCGACCGTGCGCGCACCACTGACCTCGATCTTCCTCGTGTTCGAGATGACCGGCTCGTCGTCGACGGCGGTGCTGCCCACGCTGGTCGCGGTGGCCGCCGCGCTGTTCGTCTCGCGCCGGCTGGAGCGCTACTCGATCGACGAAGCCACCCTGGCGGCGCGCGGGATCGACCTCGGCCAGCGGCGCGAACAATCCGCCCTGGGCGGCGTGCTGGTGCGCAACGCCATGAGCCGCGGCTTCGACGGCGTCGCGGCAAGCGCGACCGCGCCCGAACTCATGGCCCTGATCAGCGAGTCCAGCGCCAACGCCTTCGTCGTGGTCGACGAGCGCGAAGAGATGGTCGGAATCCTCGCGCTGCAGGACCTGCGCGTGCTCGACGCCAAGACCGCCGAGGCGCTCGGCCCGCTGACCATCGCCGCCGACCTGTGCGAGCGCAACGTCGTCACGGTGTTCGGCGACGAGTCGCTGGCGGCCGCGCTGACCAAGATGGACCAGGCCGGCTACCGCCAGCTGCCGGTGGTCGAGCGCGATGCGCCGCGGCGCGTGGTCGGCATGCTCGAGCGCCAGCACGTCCTCAGCGCCTACCGCCGCCTGCTTACCGACCCGGGCGGCCGGGCGGCCGACGCGGGCCCGCGCCCGAACGAAAGCGGCGATTCGCTGCGCTTGTGAGCCACACACGCGGCACAGGCGGAACTCTCGCCGCCGTCGCGGCACGGGCGCTGCGGTCCTAGAATCCCGGCCTTCGAAAGTGCGCGGCGAGCATGCGCATCCGCTGAGCGCCGCACCGACCCGGGAATCGTGACGCGGGGCCATGAGGGCCCCAGGACCACGCCACCTTGACGTCCGCCAGTTCCTCCGCAGCCTTCCTCGCCCCCACCGACACCTTCGTCCGCCGCCACATCGGCCCGCGCGAGGACGACATCCGCGCGATGCTCGCGGCGCTCGGCGCCAGCTCGCTCGAGCAGTTGATGGACCAGACCGTGCCGGCGGCGATCCGCCTGCGGCGCGACCTGAAGCTCGGGCCCGAACGCGCCGAGCACGAGTTGATCGCCGAGCTGCGCGCGCTCGCCTCGCACAACCAGATCTACCGCTCGTTCCTGGGCCTGGGCTACCACGGCGTGATCGTTCCGCCGGTGATCCAGCGCAACATCCTCGAGAACCCGGGCTGGTACACGCAGTACACGCCCTACCAGGCCGAGATCAGCCAAGGCCGGCTCGAGGCGCTGCTCAACTACCAGACGATGGTGACCGACCTCACCGGTCTGCCGCTCTCGAACGCTTCGCTGCTCGACGAGGGCACGGCCGCCGCGGAGGCGATGAGCATGTGCCAGGCGATCGGCCGCGGAAAACGCGACGCGTTCCTGGTGAGCCCGCGCTGCCACCCGCAGACGCTCGCGGTGGTCGAGACGCGCGCCGAGGCGCTCGGTTGGCGCGTGATCGTCGCCGACCTCGAGAGCTTCGACTTCAAGGCGCGCCCGGTGTTCGGCGTGCTCGCGCAGTACCCGACCACGGACGGCGAACTCGTCGACTACGAAGCGCTCGCCAAGCGCGTGCACGACGCCGGCGCCCTGTTCGTCGTCGCCACCGACTTGCTCGCGCTCACCTTGCTGCGCGCGCCCGGCGAATTCGGCGCGGACATCGCCATCGGCTCGGCGCAGCGCTTCGGCGTACCGATGGGCTTCGGCGGCCCGCACGCGGCCTTCATGGCCACCAAGAACGAGTACAAGCGCGACATGCCCGGCCGCATCATCGGCGTGTCGCGCGACTCGCGCGGTATGCGCGCGCTGCGCATGTCGCTGCAGACGCGCGAGCAGCACATCCGGCGCGAGAAGGCGACCAGCAACATCTGCACGGCGCAGGTTCTGCTGTCGGTAATGGCCGGCATGTACGCGACCTACCACGGGCCCGAGGGCCTGCG
>Ga0169931_10015205_pt1 | contig 10320 bp, 10 predicted proteins | sample Kivu_15m_20L_FD_129675 | JGI IMG/M metagenome (GOLD analysis project Ga0169931, IMG submission 129675) | Freshwater microbial communities from Lake Kivu, Western Province, Rwanda to study Microbial Dark Matter (Phase II) - Kivu_15m_20L... | ecosystem: Environmental > Aquatic > Freshwater > Lake... | reverse complement strand
CTATCTTTTATTTCAATCCAAATTCTATATGCTTGGGGATTGGGGATTGGGGATTGGGGATTGGGGATTGGGCCCAATCCCCAATCCCCAATCCCCATATATGTTTTAAAATATTTTTAATAAACGCATTTTTTGGATGCCAAACAAATGAATTTAAAAATAAATATAAATGTAAATTAAAAAATAAATATAAATTTATATTTATTAATATTTTAAATTATGCTATTTATAAATATAGAAATAATGACTGTCAGATATTCTTTTTTATCAAACTTAGACATAGTAGGAATTAGCCCTCAAATTTTATATGACGGAAAAACAAAATACAAATCAAATTTAGGAGGAATTTTTACCATAATAATTTCAACATTAGTGATTCTAGCAATAATTGGTTTTGGTGAAGACATTTATAAAAGAAAAAACACGTCAATAGCTCTTAATAATGAATTTATCAGTCCATTTATGTTAACTAATACAACAAGGATAATAGGATTTAGGTTATTCTTGGATGGTTTAAAAGATGTTCCAGAAATAGATAGACTAATCGACCCCTTCGATCTCACTTCAGTAGTTGAATCAACATCTACAAATGCCATAGTAACAAGGCACGAATTAATAAATTACACTGACTCTAGTATTTTCAAAAATAATTACTTGAACGTGACAACCTTCATTCCAAACCCTGCTCCTTTCTATTGTCTAAATGACACATTTTCAGTTGATTTGAAAGGGAAATATGGGTCTCCAGTAAATAGCCATATGCATCTTAGAATTGCAGTTTGTAAAAATACAACTGAAAATAATAATAAATGTTTTCCTGATTATGAAATTAGAAAAAGGCTTAAAAACTTTTTCGTAAGTTTTGCGTTTGTTAACACTTACGTTGACGGAAAAGATTTCGAGTTTCCTGTTAAAAGTTATCTTACTTCAGATACAATAAAATCCACAGCAAACGCTTATACAAGAAAAATTTAAATTTTCGAAAATCTTGAATATTCAACAGATTCAGGTTTGGTAATGTACTCTATCAAATAAGAGAAATTTAACAGACTTTCTACAAGTTGGTCTGATATTTCGCCTGATCTTGAAACACCAATTCTTACAAATATTTTGAAGGGATGTCGCATATTAAAAGCACCTATGAAAGAAGGTACATTAAATTGCAGAATGTTTCTGCAAATGTTGGAGGAACTATTAATTTCTTAATGATATTTATAGGGTTTATTCTTTCTTATTACTCCGAAGTCCCTTTTTTGGAGTCAATATATGAAAAAATTTTCAATCACAACTCCTTAAAGGTAAAAAATAAACAACCTACTTCTTTAATAATTCCAAACACTGAATTTTCATCCATACTTAAGCTTAACGTAACTAACCCTACTAATCACAACTTAAAGTTAAATAAAATTGAGGAAAAATCTACGACTACTAAAAATTATTATACTATCACGAAGCCTAAGAAGCATAATCTATGTGAGATCATTTTTCGTAAACTTATCAAAAAGCAGAAACTTCCTTTCTACGACAAAATTAAGAAGCATTATGAATCAAACTTAGATGTCTCTAAGATTTTGAAATTTTCACATCAGATAAACTTCTTGAATGAACACTTTTTCACTGAAAAAGAAAGAAAATTAATTTGGACTTACGAGAATTGGAAGTTTTATGCTGATCAAGAATCCAGCACTGAATTAAAAGAATCCATAAAATCTAATACAAACTCCAAAGAATCGAATGAAGAAATCGCAAGGAAATTAAATTTTAACAATGAATTTTTGGATTGTATCATAAGGAGGGAATGAAATTCTTTCTTATATTTTTTATTTTAGATTTAGTTATTAAATTAGAGACAAATTATTTTAAACTATGTTATTTTATGTTATTTAAAAAAATATAAAAAGAATAGTCATACTTATCCTAATTAGAATTAAAAAATATCAGAGAATTCAAAATTTTATTCATAAATCCGTGAATTTCTTTAAAACGAAGAAATCATTACAAATTTATAATAAAACATGTAATATTGAAATAAATTCTTTTAATAATTTATAAATTACAACTAGAAATTTTTAAAGGTTGAAAAAAATAGTTTATAAATATTTTGATAATCTCATGGAAAGTTAAAAATCAAAATATATTTATAATTATTTGGATGTATTTCCTTTAAAATATCGACCAGTATCGCACCTAGCTTATAAAAATTCAATTTTATTTCCTGCAAAACAGATAATTTAAGAAGATCTCTAAATTCATCTTCATCATAGATATCATGTGACTTTACATTCATGATATGTACAAAATCTCGATTTTTATAATTAATCAAATCTAATTCAGTATTGATACCTCTCTTAAAAATGATATGGTTCTCAGCTATTTTCTCTTCTATGGTGAATTTATTATTTCTAAACCATCTATCCTTTCTAAAATTCTTGTAGAGAAAAGCTAAGAGAATTTTACCCTTCATCATTTTACTAAACTTAAAATTGTGTTCGTTATAAATGTGAATCTCCTCTCCGAAGTATTTACTTTCTATATGAATTTCAATTCTCAAAGGATCAATGATTTTTGGAAGTTTAATCATAAAACTTTCGCAATTGTCTTTATGAATTTCAGAATGAATTTTTCTGCAAGGTTCATCGCAGTAAAATTGATTCTGGCAGCTTCTACAAAAAATGTTGATAAATACATAAAAATTGCAATTTGAGCATTTTACTACTACCTTAGGAAATTTTTCTTTAGAAACGGAAAGCTTTGTGTTTGTTTGGAAAATGTCTACTATAGCATCTATTCTGTAATAAAAAATTTTGAGAAATTCAATTAATAACTGCTGTAATTCTCTTAAATAAAAGTATTTAGAAGGGAATAGTCCCAATTCGTTTTTCATCATAATTCCATTTATAAGATGCTCAAAAAATTCCTGAGGACACGGTGGAAACAAAACGTTTTCTCTCATAGAAAAATCATTTATTTTATTCACATTCGTGTCAAAATAGGGTGGTAGATGTTTTTTCAATTCTATGTGCCAGTCGTTTTTCCTTTTTGGTTTAAATATTAACCATTTATCCCAGAGAGTTTCTAATAAATTGTCTCTGAATATTTTAACGTCGATTTCGTCATTGTTCTCTACAAATTCTAATTTTTTCATTTTAATTTAAATTAATAATTCAAAAATTCTTATAACTTTTTCTCGAATCATAATCAGATAATTTTGAGAAAATTCCTATTACTATATTAATAAAATTTAAATATGTGAATTAAATCTTTCTATATGATTTCATCTATTATTTTTTAATATTTTTTAAAAAAAATAATTTTATCATTCAATAAAAATATGATTTAAATTATATCAATTCGTAATAAAACAATAAAAATATAAAACTATATATTTAAAAATTAATATGGAAAAACAAATACAACAGAATAATCACGAGTTCTACAAGCAAATCGTAAAATTTATAAAATTAAAATTTACAGAAAATTTTTCCACCAGGATGTCAGACTTCATATCATCAAACTTCCTCTTCGAACGATTTATATTTCGTATACAGCGCAAATATGACTGTGAACATATTTTATTTAAAGAATTTTCAACTAAAATGCATCTTTAATCCTAAAATAGAAAAATATGTGAAAAGTGTATGCCTGAATAAGGGTAAATCTAAGGAACTAGCAGTTTTCTATGATTCAGACGTCTTAATTTTTGATGTTGAAGAAGAAAAAGTAAAAGAAACTTTCAAAATTCTAAATTTAAAATACATGGAGTTCAATTCAGATAATAAACTTGTTCTGATTACAAGATTCGAAGAACTTCTGATTTACGATATGAATAAAAAGAAATTAGATCAATTGAAAGGTGCAGAAAAAGTTTTGTTAGCCAAATGGTATCCTTTTAACGTAATTTAATCTAATTTATATGACTATTAATAGAATTCGGAATTGATTTATGCTACTAAAGAAAACAAATTGTGCCTGAGAAATATAAATGAGAAAAAACCAAACATTATCCAACTAGATATTGATCCAAAAACTTTAATAAATGAATTGTCCTGGTACAATATAGATGAAAATTATAAATATTTGCTTGTGGGAACAAATAATGGAAGAGCCTTTCTGGTAGACTGGAGTCAAACTTTAATTTTAATGAAGTTTGAAAAGTTCGGGTCAGGTAAGAAGTATACTAAATTCATTTAGCAATCTTAAATATGATATGGTTAAAGTATGAGCCAGGAAGTTTTATTACAATTACAGAAAAATCAAATCGTGTTGCATTCTGGAATGTTTCTAAAAAAAGTTACAATGACATAGCAAAATTTTCTGAGTGTCCAATTCTGTTTTGTCAAGGCCTTAATGATCCATCTAGAATTTTGATGACCTTAGAAAATGGATCTATTGCTATTTATGACGTAGAAAAAAGAAAGACTGTTTTCAATCTTGAGCCAAACCACTCTGAGACAATATTTGATTTAAAATACAATCCTTTATTATATTGGATCTTTGCTACATGTTCTTATGATTCTACGATTAAAGTATGGGACATATCACAAAATAAGATAATTTGTAATATCGATATTGATTTCATAACTAAAAATAAGGAAAAGAAAATAAATCCTGAACTGAAAACAAGTGTTTATTCTTTTACCTGGAGCCCTATAGATAAGGATCTCTTGATCTCAGGGGATGCTAGTAATAGTTTAAGATTATGGGACATAACAAAACAAAAGATGATTTCATGCATTAAACTGAATTCAAATATTAAAGAAAGTCATATCGTAGGATTAGACTGGGATCACAAAACTAATAACATAATTTCTACATGTTCTGATGCAGTTTACATAATTAATTTTGCAAATTCAAAGTTGGAGATTTCCAAACAAATTCTAATTAACTCTGCTATTTACCAAATTAAATATAATCCATTTAATAATATGGAATACGCTGTAGCTTGTCATGATGGCAAAATCAGATTTTTTAATGTGGATGCTGATCAGCCAACGAAAAGTTTAAGTGGGCATTCACAAAAAGTGTTTGGAATATATTTCAATAAGTATATAAAGGGATTGATGGCCTCTACATCAGAAGATTTTTCAGTAGGAATCTGGGATCTTGAAAATTCCAAAAGTTTTTTTTTAAAAGGTCATAAACACAATACACGTTATGCAGTATGGTTTCCAGATATTCATAAAATTATTATAACAGGTTCATGGGATGGTGATATTAGAATTTGGAATGTTGATTCAGCAACTTGTATAACTGTTATAACTGAGCACTATTCAGATGTTTATGGTCTTGATATATGCCCTAATCATCCGTATCTTCTAACTTCTTGCTCAAGAGATAATTCTATAAGATTCTGGAAATTGATGGGATTCTCAAATAAATTAATTGACAGCATCATAAATTTTACTACCGATTCTTTCACCGATGACATCATAAATAAAAATATGGATTTAATTACAAAAGCTGATGTTATTTCCAATAAATATTATGTAAATCTCACATATAATTTAATTTAGTTCCATGACGGTCTAAAAGACTTTTGGGACTTGTTAAGAGTAGCTACAAAAGTCAAAGAATATTCAAATGAAAACAATAAAATCTTCTATATCACTGATTTATATTCAGCCTATAAAGTAAAATAAATGTTTTATTATTTAATTCTTCTCTTAGTCCAAGGCTCAAAAGTTAGAATTCACTTATTATTCTAAAACTAAATTTAATTTTTCTATAAAAAAGGAAGAATTATTAAAAGAAGCCATAGATTTATCAGCCAAAGCAGGAGATTGGGAGAAATTTTGTGAACTTTCGACTGAAATCAACGATTGGGAAAAAGCTATAATGGCTGCACCGAATGTTTCTATTTCTTATTGGAAAAAATTAACCAAGAGATACGCAGATTATTGCAATAATAAAAATCTACCCTCTAAAAAATTTGCATCTCTATTGTCGAATCAATTAGTGCCGGCTATTAAAATTTTTATGGATTCTGGTGATTACGAAGATGCAAAACTAATTTGGCTTACAAGAGGAAATCAACCTGCACTTCCGAAAGAAAATGCATATTTAGATTACGAAAATCCTGAAATTTTTAATTTGAATACTGAAACGATTAATAAAATAAATTATAAGCTGAGTAATTTTACTCGGGAGGATGATTTATCACAAATAGTATATTCTATAGCAAAGGATCATTTACAAAAAGGCTTCCCAATCTTAGCAGCAGGAACATTCTTGTCTATTAAGGACACATTCAATACATTTAAAATTTTAATTCGTGCTGCAGAATATGAAATAGGCTATATGTTAATGATTATTTTAAATGAAAGAGTTTACGAAGAAGAAATAGTTACCTCAATATGTATGAAAGAATTGAAAAAGAAAAATATGTAAAAATAAATAAAATTTTATATAATTTTAGATCGAATATCGCTTCTCTTTTGCAAAATACAGATAACATTTCAATAAAAGCAACTATAGCCTTTATAGTCAAAAACCACATGAATACTCATGATGGTTCTATTTTTAGGGATGTAAGAATAAACTAAATCTAATTTTAATAGTTAAAACTTGATGAAAACTCTCTATTAGACAGTCTAATTCAGGTCGGAAATGAATTTCTTGTATCTATTTGCAAAAATAATATCAACTCAGCTTTTAATTACTATTATCACAAAACTCACGATTTAGCATCTGAATTAAAATCAAGAATTGTTAAAATTTATAACATTGAGGAATTAATGAGGCTTAACTTCTATTTTATGGCTATTAATAGCAGTCAGTAAGACATTAAATATTAAAATTTAAAATTAGGATAAACGAAAAGATATTGATGAGAAGGTTAGCTGTTGGTGCCTATTTAGAAACTTTAAATAAAAATTTCAAATCTTGCATGTTTTATCTTTCTGAAATATCGCGATTACTAAAAAAGAATTCTAAATTAGATGAAGACGAAATTATATTTGTTTCATTCGCATCAAGTTTTGTAAATTTAGAAAAAACCAAATTTGAGGAATTTTCGATTGATATTCACAAAACTATTTATGATCTTCAAAATAATTTCAAAGACTACATTGGCATTCAATCTGAATTCGAAAGAGAAGGTTCCTCTGAAGTGCTTAGATACCATTGTGGAGATTACGGATACTTTTTCAACATTAGAGAAGAACTGCTACCTGTAAATATAAACAATCAAATTGTGTCGAGCTTTAATGGAAATATAATTAAAGGGATCACAATAAGCATGAAAAACTCTCTGAATTTATCTTATAGCCAAGCTCTCGAATGGTTTAAGTTTAATTCGGTTTCTCCATTTTTAGATGAATTAATCTTATTTAATCCTTATTGAAATAAATTTTAAATAAATTATATTAAAATTTTCGGATAGTTAGGAATTTTATTTTTTAAATTTTGATATCAAAGTTTTTAATAATTTTAAAAATAAGTTTAAATGAAATTAAAGAATTAATAAAATTACTTTAAATTAGGGTCACAGAAAAGACATCCTGTATATTCGGTCTCTCCACTTAGGAAAGGGTTTTCGACTTCAACTTCAACATAGTAAGATGAACAAGACTGGCACTTTAAGTTTTTATTGACTTTTATTTTAATAGCGTCACTGATAATTTTTTTCTAAAAGAAGTTTTAGGAAAATTATTATACCCTCAATTTACAATTAGTGCATAAAAGCAAATTTTTGTCAAACTCGTCAAATTCTACGTACATTTTTCCTTTGTTGCATGATGTACAAGTATTAACATCAGTTGTGATTTCTGAAATACTAAAATAAATTAAGTATATAAATGTTACCTCTTTTTAACAGTGTTCTGGATTCTCAAGGCCTCGTTTTTACTTTTTATTGTCTGATATACCTTATTCATTTCCATTAAATCTATGTCAAAATATTTCTTAAAGCTGTTTAAAATTTTTTCATAATTTTGACGAACAATCAAAAACTTTTTCTTGTATAGCTCAACAGTGTAGGATAATGTTTCTTGATAGGATTTAGTTCCCTTTGCTACCTGATCGACATATTTCTCTATTTCTGATCTAATTGTAGGTTGACAGATTTCTTGTTCAACAGCTGACATGGATTCAATTAAGGCTTTTCCAAGTTTTGTTGGGGTCAATCTTCTATTAGAGTCAACTTTTACATAACCTCTTTGAGTAATATTTTCAATATGAACTGGCATAGATGCGTCTGTTCCTATCTTATTATGCTCCATCATTTTGATAAGATCAGATTCGCTTAGATGATCAGGAGGTTCTGTCCAATTAGAATCATAGGAAATATTATTAACGTTAATAATTGAATCTTGTTTGAGAATTGGGAAATCTTTGACATAATTTTTTCTTTTCCAAGTCATGAAAACCAAAAATCCATCTTTAGTTATAACAGAAGAATCCGCCTCGAAAATTTCTCCATTGATGTCTAACTGGAATATCTTTTCTTCATATTCTGCAGCTTCAGCTAAACTTGCGAAGAAATTCATGCAGATCAATTCATATAATTTCCAGTAATCAGCACTTAGATCTTTTTGAGAAGCTACCCTACTAGGAGTAATTGGAGGATGATCACCTACATCGACACCTCTCAAAGTTGGTCTTTTAAAATTCTTTAACAAATTTGTAATTGATTTTCCGAAGCTAGGATGATCAGCATAGTCCTTTAGTGCCTTTACGAAATCAAATGAGCCAGCGTATTTAGTAGTCTCAGTTCTTGGATAAGTAATATATCCCATGGTATACAATTTTTCAGCTACGACCATAGTTTGATGAGGAGACATTTTAAGAAAGCTTGAAGCAATTCTTAATAGCTGCACTGTATTCATTCCTGCAGGGGGTTGTTTGTAATTCCTGTTAGTAATTACATTGACTACTTTGCAACTTGTTGCATCTTTTAGTTTCTTTAACAATTCAGTCATAGAGTGTTTATCATAAAACTTTGTCTTGTATGGAATTTTATGCCTAAATTTCATGTGTTCTATTTCAGCATACACTTTGAAATATTCTTTGGATACAAATTTATCTATTTCATTCTGTCGATTCACACAGAACCATAATGTTGGTGTTTGACACGGTCCATAGGAAAGTAAAGTAGTTCCAATATTTTTAATTCCTGGTAGCACAGCAGAAGTAAGGAATCTTGTAAAACTTACTCCAATTTTAAGATCGATTACTTGTCTTGCATCAACTGAGAGAGATTCATTTTTATTAGGAGGATCTTTCATACTGTTGAAGGCAGCTTTTAAATCTGTTTTAGTTAAAGAAGAAAATTTTGCACGATAAATTTGTTGATAGTGTTTCTTATTCATAAAAGGATAGACATTATGGATTACTTCATAACAAATATTTTCTCCTTCCTTATCACAATCTAGCCACAAGCACAAAATATCTTTTCCTTTTGCGAGCTTTTGTAATAGGAATGGGATCTTAGTCTTTCTGTTAGCCTCCAATTTTGCTACAGGTACATCGTATAAATCTAAATAGTCAATAGCACTCCAGTTGTTATGAGCTGATTGAAAATCAGATGTGTAAACATGACCCATAACTGAGCTTACTGTAAATCTTGCTTTAACATTTCCGAAGTACCCATCAAATCTGAAAATTCCTTTACCTCTTCCCATTTTAACACTTCTCACCTTCCCTCCGATAGCCTCTGAAATAGTCTTAGCAATTGATGGCTTTTCAGAAATCATTAAAATATTGACAGTGTTGTCATTGATTTGGGAATAGTTATTTTTATCTTTTCTTATCATTTCTTCTACATAATCAGTAAACGAATCTTTATTTGAAAAGATTAATTTTTGTTTATTAGAGCTTTTATATTCCCTATTGACCTGCCCTTGTTTAAAACTTTCCTTCTTATTATTGCCATAGTTTTCATTTTCATTTAGATTTATTTGTTCTAATCTATTGAAAGTATTTTCAAACCCGTAGTCGTCATCCTCATCGTAATTATCTAAATCCTCATCACAATTATATTCATCTAGATCATTATCATTTTCGAAATCTCCTTTAAATTCAGATGCATCAGCAGTGTGTTCACCTTCCTCATAATAATCATCGTATTCAATGTCTTCCTTACTTACCTTAACTACGTCTGAAACATCTTTTATCTCAACTCGAAATTTTTCTGGCTTGTTGTGATTATAATTTGTTTTATTTTCTACTGCCTCTTGTTTGTAAGGTGGATAATAGTTATCAGAGCCCTTATAACTTTGCTTACTGCCGTATTTCTTGCTTTGATTCTAATCTTCAACCTTATTGTATGAATTATTCTTGTTGTAGTAATTTCCACTACTTGTTTCCTTAGTTTCTCTTTCT
>Ga0169931_10015203_pt1 | contig 10320 bp, 7 predicted proteins | sample Kivu_15m_20L_FD_129675 | JGI IMG/M metagenome (GOLD analysis project Ga0169931, IMG submission 129675) | Freshwater microbial communities from Lake Kivu, Western Province, Rwanda to study Microbial Dark Matter (Phase II) - Kivu_15m_20L... | ecosystem: Environmental > Aquatic > Freshwater > Lake ... | reverse complement strand
TCGGCGTCCGACTCGTTCGGCTTCCGTTCGACTTCGACCTTCAAAAATTGCGGGCAGGCCTCCAAGCAGCAGCCGCAGGTCATGCATTCGCTGAGTGGATAAGCCGTTTCCTGCTGCTCACGCGATTGGCGGGGGCCGGCACCCATATCGGCATAGCCGTCGACAGGGACCCATGCCTTGACTCGCTGCAAGTTACGGAACATCCGCGAGCGGTCGACGACCAGGTCTCGCAAAACCGGGAACTTGGTCATCGGCTCGAGCGTGATCTCGCGAGGGTTGTCGTCCAGCAACCGGTCCACCAATGCCGAGCAGCTTTGCCGCACGCGACCGTTGATGACCATCGTGCAGGAGCCGCAGACTTCTTCCAGACAGCCGCAATCCCACGCGACCGGCGTTGTTTCCTTCCCTGTCGACGTCCGTGACATCGCCGCAATCTTTTGCAGCACGCTGATCACGTTCATGTCCGGTTCGTACTCGACGTTGAACGTCTGCCAGTAGGGAGCAGCACCCGGGGCGTCTTGCCGCTGTACGCGAACCGTAAAACTCTTCGGTGTATTTCCGTAGGCGTCTTTGATCATGGCTGGTTACTGAAAAACGATAGGGGAAGGATAGAGTTAAAAAATCGCGACCTCGAAAGAAACCGATCAAGCGTGGGCGGGTTCCCGCTTCTGTTTTGCTTGACGCTCTTTCCAGACTTTCTCAATCATGTCAGCGCCGACCAGGCCATAGAGCCGCGGTCGTGGCGGAACACTCGAGGTATCGACGTCTTCATAAGTGATTTGTGGGTGGTTGCCGTCGTAGCTGCAAACGGTCGACTTGAGCCACTTCTTGTTGTTCTCAACGAAGCGGTCGCACCACTGTTCGGCCTCGGCTCGTTGCCCAGCTTCATCGGTTGACTGCAACGAAGGCATGGCGAAGTCTGGCTTAAAGTGAGCACCACGGCATTCGTCGCGCTGCAGGGCTCCCTTCACGATCGCCTTGGCGACCGGGAACATATCGAGCAGGGCCTTGGTGAACATGACGTTTTGGTTTGTCCACTGCCCCGTATCCGAGAGACTGCAGTTGCGGGCCCGGTCATGAAGTTCCGAGACCTTTTCGTAAGCTGACTTAAGCTGGTCGTTGCGGCGCACGACGGTCGCGGCCTTGGTCATCACATCGCCCAGTTCGCGGTGGATCAGGTACGGGTTCTCGTTGCCACCGGAACGTTTCAGGAGCGAGTCGTGCCGTTCCTGATGTTGCTTGACGGCTTCAGCCATCAGCCCCGTCTGATCAGCCGCCGATCCCTTGAGGCTGCTCAACTTGTTTTGCAGACACGGGCCGAGGAACAGCCCGCTGAAGATGCAGCTCAGCAGCGAGTTGGCACCGAGCCGGTTCGCGCCGTGGTAGTGGTAATCACACTCGCCGATCGCGTAGAGGTTCTCGATGCTGGTTTGTTGATAGCGCGGGCTGCCAGCTTGCAGGCCGCCCTCGGCGTTGGCTTCGTAGTCAGCCCAAAGGCCGCCCATCGAGTAGTGCACCGCGGGGAAAATCTTCATCGGGTTGGTTCGCGGGTCGACGCCCTGGAACTTCTCGTAGATGTCGAGAATGCCGCCGAGCTTGCGGTCGAGTTCTGCTTTCGGGATGTGCGTCAGGTCGAGATAGACGCAGAGCCGATCCTGCTCGACGCTGCGCCCTTCGTTCACGCAGATATCGAAAATCTCGCGGGTCGCAATATCGCGAGGTACGAGATTGCCGTATTTTGGATACCGTTCCTCGAGGAAATAGTACCGTTCCGCTTCCGGAATCGACTTCGGTGGTCGCGAGTCATTGGGCGTGCGGGGAACCCAAACGCGACCGCCTTCACCGCGAGCCGACTCGCTCATCAGCCGCAGCTTGTCAGCACCGGGAATTGCAGTGGGATGCACTTGAATGAATTCAGGATTGCCGAACTTCGCGCCAGCTTGGAAGCAACGGCTGGCGGCGCTGCCAGTGCACATCATCGACATCGTGCTGCGGCCATAAATCAAACCGGGCCCGCCCGTTGCGACCACGACAGCATCGGCCGGAAAAGCCCGGATTTCCATCGTCGCGAGATTTTGAGCGACCGCACCGCGGCAAGCGCCACTGCTGTCCTGCACCGGTCCAAGGAAATCCCAATACTCGTACTTGGTTACCAGCCCGGCCGATTCCCAGCGCCGCACTTGCTCATCGAGTGCGTAAAGCAACTGTTGTCCCGTCGTCGCGCCGGCAAATGCGGTTCGCTTGTAGAGCGTGCCGCCGAAGCGGCGACGATCGATGTAGCCTTCCTCTGTGCGGTTGAAGGGAACGCCGAGCCGATCCATCAGTTCGATAACTTTCGGGGCCCAGTAAGACATTTCCTTAACCGGCGGCTGGTGCTGCAGGAAGTCACCGCCATAAACCGTGTCGTCGAGGTGCAACCATTCCGAGTCACCAAGCTGCCGAGTCTGGTCGTTGCAGCTATTGATACCGCCTTGGGCGCAAACGCTGTGAGAACGCTTCACCGGCACGAGGCTGATCAAATCAACCGGAATACCGAGTTCACACAGCTTCATGGTGCAGGAAAGCCCCGCCAACCCGCCGCCGACCACTACTACTCTTCGCTTGCTCATACCTGTGCTTAATTTCGCTCTAAGGAATTTCGGTTGTCACTGATAACCCAAGCTGACTGCATCGGACCAAGTCCAGCTTAGTGTTTGCCACCTTTTTTCAGCGGCTGGGACAACTTGTGTTCGTCCGCATAAATCGAACCGTCGGCCGCTCGTTGCTCGTACATCTCAATCTCGCGCTTCTTGGCTTTGTCAACGTCGACCTGCCAGAAACCGAATAAGGCTGACATCCCGACGAGCGCGATGATCACGCCAAGCCCCAGGCAAATCTTGCTTGCCAACTCTTGAGCCTTGGGCGTAACCCAAACGCCCCAAGTGATCCCCATCGTCCAAATGCCGTTGGCAAAGTGGAAGACACAGGCCAGCAAGCCAACGAGATAAAACAGCATCACCAGCGGATGCTGCAAGGCACTCGCTGCGGTGGAGGCAGCGTTGTACGGCCGGAACTGGGCAATCCCGATGGCGTCGGCTATCGAGTCCCGGAACCACTCGGCGTGAATCAAACCGTTGAGGTGGAGGACGTGTGCGAAGATGAAGACGAAAGCAATCATCCCCGTGATCCGCTGGGCAACGTAGCGATAGTTACCTCGGTACGGATAGTTCGAGACGTTATTTTTTGAGTAGTAGATAAAGACGAACCCGAGCAAGGCGTGAAACAGGATCGGGATGAAGATGAAGGTCCACTCCACAATGATCAGTGCTTTGCCCAGACTGTGAATTTGGTAGACGATGTTTTGAAAGGATTCGACCCCATTCATGATCGACGCGTTGGCCAGCAGGTGAATCACCATGTAAAGGCCGACGGGAATCAATCCGCACAACGAGTGCAGACGGCGAATCAAAAACTCATGTCGCAGAAAAAAACTCTCAGCGGGTTTTGACGGAGCAGCGTCCAAGGCCAACTACCTTTCGCGAATACCGAACTGTCGAACGCACCCAAGCCCGCTCACTGAAGGTGAACCGGGTGGGGCCGGTAAAAGCAGGTGGGAGCCACATTGACTCTCATCGCTGCCAGAGCACAGGCGATTGAACTCAGGCAATGAACAGCCAGCGGCTGGTCGTTGCAAGGAATTCTCCCTTCTGCCACTCAAAAAATGCCTTTCGATTTTAAGATTACGGCAAGGATCCTAAAAGGACCGATCAAGCCCCGTTTCCGGCCGATAGGCCTCCGCCACTAAACTTTCTCCACAAGCAGGCAGACCAGGAATCGCTCATCACCAGTCGCCCAGAGGCCGCGCGAGAAGCGGAAGCCTGGCCTCTCGACCAATCTTTTTTATCGGCAGCCGAGACCCAGTTGGACCACGCTGGTGAAACCGCACCCGTACAATTCCCATTAACCTGAGGCGGGGCGGACTTGAAACGGCTGTCAGCCCGCTTTTTTCAGAGTAAATTTGAACGATTCCTGCCTCATCCTCAGGCATTGAACCGACTCTCCCAACTGCTGTAAAAAGCTATCCCAGCCAAAAGCATTCAATTAACGTTCAAACGCCCTTTTTCATTTTAATAACTACGACCTATGAAACCTTGGCTAGTCGTTGCAGCATCGACCGGACTCATCCTCTTGATAGTGCTGACCGTCCTGTATGGCGAGTCACCCAAGAAAGTCGAAAAGAATGCCGTGCCCAAAGATTTGCCGAAACCGGTCGTCGGGGGCTTGGAAACAGAAGGACCGCTCACGACTTCGACTGCACCGAAATTCTTGCCCGCAGAATTGTCCGGTCGCCTCGCCCCAGCGGCACTCGAAATCGAGTTGTCTGGCAATCGAATCCAAACCACTCCGATCGAGAACCCCGTCAATTCTAAAGTCGACAACGCGACTCGCTGGAGCGATGACGATCTCGTACTGGGCGTTACTGTGAACCAGTCGGCGAGAGCTTACTCGCTAAAACAACTAGCCGCAGCGACGCAGTCGGTTGTGAACGATGTGGTAGGTGGAGAGCCGCTTGTCATCACGTGGAACAGCGAGAACCAAAGCGCCATTGTGTTTCACAATCCCGTGAGTGAACTGCCTCTGGTTTTTCGGCCTGTCGGCCAAACTTGGAAGACGGACCTCGTTTTTCTTGACCAAGCTACCGAGAGTCTGTGGAGCCAATCGCTGGGACAAGCCATCGACGGACAACTTCGCGGGGCAAGTCTCAAGGCAATTCCCTCGGTCGTTTGCACTTGGAAGGCTTGGAAAAAAGCATTTCCCGAGACGACATTGGCAAACTTGCCTGAATCCGGGCCTGACAGTGCAATTACGACGAGGGCTCAAGCTCGAACCGCTGTGCGAAGCAGCGGAAGCTTGCTGGTCATTGGGCCCAAAGGCGAAATTGAGATTCCCCGCACCGAGTTGCTTGAATCGCGAGTCCTCAACAAAGAACTCGCTGGTGACAAGATCGCCATCTTCTATGACGAGGACTCGGACGCCGCGCGTGCTTTCAACTCTCTACTGGTGGTCGCGCCGGCACTTGAGTTCGAACTTCGCGGCTTGCAATTCGCTCCGCTGCGACAAGATATCGGATGGAACATCCACAACGGCGGGGCCGAAGGAGAAAACAATCCTGCTCGCCGCTTGCAACCGCTGCTTGTTATAGAACTTCCGGAGCCACTCAAAGCAATCCGCAAACCGGTTTCTGGCGGGGCAACACAGTGAGCCCTCTCTTTTAATGAGAGACTATCAACAGCTGCCTTGGAGCCTGAAGCACCGCAGTTGATCGAGCTTTGAGGCGGCTCGCGACAAGCAGCGCCAGACCTCGGTTCAGTTTCTGCCCGTTTGTGACTATGATGTGCGGACTCCTTGGGTATGCCAGGGCATCCGTCTGCTGCTTGTCATTATTTCGGTTTGCAGCGACAGGTTCTGTCCCAGTTGAGTTACCTCAACAGTTCGTATTTGACCACTTTCTTTTTTTCAGCGAGTAGCAGTGTGAGCCGAGCCGAAACGCAACCTTGGCCGATTGGTGTTTTTGCCAGCATCGATGCGGGGCTGGGGGTTCATCTGGATGTTGCCCAAGAACTAAACATCCCGACCATTCAACTGCATGCTCCTCATGCATCCAGCCGCACGCCGGAGCGAGCCAAGGCTTTCTTGGCAAAGCTAGAGCAACTCGGCATCCGCCTCACCGCGGTATTCGGCGGTTTTGAAGGTGAAAGCTACGCGGACATTCCGACAGTCGAGCAAACCGTTGGTTTGGTTCCTGCGGCCACCCGCGCGGAACGATTGAAGGAAATGAAGGAGATCTCCGACTTTGCCCAACTTCTTGGCTGCCCTGTCGTTGCCTTGCACTTGGGCTTCGTGCCGCACGACCGCAGCTCAGCGGCTTATCAAGAGATCGTCGCCGTCACGCGTGAGCTTTGCAGCTATGTGGCGGGAAATGGACAGAACCTCCATTTGGAAACCGGACAGGAGACGGCCGAAGCGTTGGTCGCATTCATGGACGACTTGGCGGCATCCAACCTGTTCGTCAACTTCGACCCGGCAAACATGATTCTCTACGGGACAGGCGAGCCAATGTCCGCGCTGCGGCTGCTGGGCAAGCGGGTGCAGAGCGTTCACTGCAAAGACGGACTTTGGGCGCGAAATCCGGGAGACGAGTGGGGACAGGAAGTTCCGCTGGGACAAGGGAACGTCGGAATCGAGCGCTACCTGCGTACGCTCCAGGAACTTGGATATCACGGCCCACTGACAATCGAGCGGGAAATCCCACAAGAACGCCAGCGGCAGAAAGAAGAAATCGCCGGCGCAGCCTCGTTGCTCGCAAGCCTGCGGTCCAAACTACTAAACTAGAGCCACGCAAACTTGCCGGCGAAAGTGGATTCGTATCAGCCTCTGCCGACTGTCCAGCGAACCGTCCGCTAATCATCGAGTCACTCGCATGGGCAAAATTCAACTTCGGCTGCTGGGAATCATCGCCGTCAGTCTGATTGTTATCGGGCTGGCTGCTTTGTGGTTCGGTGCGACTCAGCCACTGTTCGCGATCATGCTCCGTGTCGGTTTCGGACTGTTTGCAATTTGGCTGGCGTTGCCACAACTTCTTCGCGGAGAGTGGCGAGCTTCACTGCTTGTGATCATCGGCTTGTTGGGTCTTCTCGTACTGCTCGCCTCGCGACCGCGACTGTTTCCGATCATCGGCGGAATCCTGCTGCTTGCCGGTTTGGTCCAGCTCACGCTGCGCTATCTTAGCCGGATGCTGGGAGTGCCGCAGTCTCTCGGACAGCAACGGCCGGGTTCTGCAAACCGGGCAACATCGCGAGACAAAAAAAACCGGAGTGACTGACGAGGCAATCACTCCGGCTAATCGTTTTTCTTTTTCGAGCGAAACTGGCCGCGCGAAAATTTGGCTTACTTCTGGGCAGCTGCTGGTGCCGCGTTAGCACCGGCATTTTGCTGGTTCGCAACGAGGTCCTTCAGCTTCTTTCCGGAGGACTCGAGCAGCTTGACCATCTCCCAAGCGGCGCCTTTGGCGGGGCCCTTTTTGTCTTCAGAAGCAACGTTTTCACGGGCGTCCCGATTCCGGTCTTTATCCGTTTCGGACTTGCCTAAGTCGATCAAGCCAACGTCGGACTTTTCCATCACGCTACCAAGCACTTGGCCGGCTGCGGTGAAGAGTTTGCGTTCATTCTCTGGAGCAATGGCGTACCAATTACTTCCATTTCCCAGCAGGTTCTGACAGGTGAAGACGTAATTTTTGCAAGCTCGGCGTTCCATGTTCAGATAGTAGTTCGGCATATCGAACAACGGAGCGTCCGGGTCCTTGCCCGGTTGCTGGCCGCCACCACCGGCAGGCGCGTCGCCACCATCCAAACCACTACCACCCATGTTCATCTTTGGAGTGTCACGCCCCTGCCCGCCACCGGCGGAGGAAGGAGCAGAGCCTGACCGCAGCAAAAACGGTCCTTTGTTGAGCAGGTTGATCGCGATGTAGTCTTCCACATCAGTGCGAATCTTGTCGGCTTGCTGAACCAGTGCATCGCCCGCCAGTTTGGTAACGCCTTCCGAGACATCTTTAACCTTGGCTGCAGCAGCTTCAGTGAGTTTCAACTCGGAGAGGGCTTCGACAGCATCCAATCGGAGATTGAACTGATTTTTGTCGTCGGAAAGAATTCCGTAGAGTGCGTTAACGACGACGAGATTCTCGCCTTGATTCCGCAAGAAGCCGAGGATTTGTACGGATCGGCGGCGGAGCCAATAACTTGCATCCGGGTCCCACTGGTCCTGTCCTGCCGCTTTGTTCTCAGCCACTGCCAACGCGGCGGTGGAGATATCTTTTACCAGGTTTTGATCCAGCGCCGGACGAAGGCCTTCAATTTGAGCGACACGGTGCAGGCCAGTGAAAGCCGCGACTCGCAAGTAGAGTGGCAACTGGTCCTGCTTGACCTGCGAGTTCAAATAGGCAACGCATTCGGCGTTTGGCTGGGGTGCATCTGAACCGCCACTTCCAGCTTCTGCCGTGTTGGTCAATCCGATCAAAAGAACCGCATTCAGCCGAGCCGAAGGGTGATAGTTTCCCTCAGCAATTCGCTTCATGGTCGGCAGCAGCAACTGCTCAATGAGATAACGTCGATTTTCGCCGCCAACGTCTGCCGAGAGATAACGCCGGAGAAAATCACTCCGTCGCGCGCCGAGTGCGGAGAGATACTCATCACTGGTTTGTGCCATTTCTGCGAACAGATACTCGGAGAAAAAGCGATCAAAGTTTTCCCCGCGAGCCGTATTCGACTTGAGGCTATCCTGAATCGAACCGCTGTCTTCCGAGATGTTCTTTCGGCCTTCGGCAATCTTGGGTGTAATCTTCCCCCGCTCTTCGGGCGTCTCGCGCCCAGTCAGCGTCGGAACCTGATACCTTTCGGAAATGGGTATCGTTTCGTAATTCTGGGCGACTGCCAGCCCTGTCCAAAGTAGCAGGACAGCGAATGCTGCAGTCATTGCGAAACTCAATCGTTTAGTTGCGAGCAACATCTCGAATACCTTTTTGCGTTTCAGTTGACGCCCTTACCTTGCCCAAGTGGCGTCATTGTTCTTAACCAGCGCACAGTCACGACGCAGCCGTTGGTATCGGGCCCGCGTCCCCCGAACTGCGCGCGCAGAGACTTTGCCGAAGCATTTCATGTCGCGGGAGGCCAGAAAGAGCAGGCTATTGACCGCTGGCGAGAGGCTTCGGCTCATCGTTCAAGAATACCAGCCAAGCTCCGGAAATACAAATTCTGAGCTCTGGATTAGCCGACTAAATCGGCCTATTCGTCGGCGTTTGGACGGTTTAAGCCCGCTCCGCTTGAAAAGACAAACCCTGGGGCCAGTCGAACATTCCGACTAATCGCCCCAATCGGATAGACAAAAAGCGGCTGCTTGGGGGCTTCGCGTTTGTCATCGCGTTCGGCGGAGGTCCCCGAAGTCGCCGATTCTTTGACCTTTGGCCTCCTCTTGTTTTTTCAGCCTTCTGCGTCAGACCACCCGCGCCCCAATGACGATGGTCAAGTGGCACATTTTTGACGATCGGTATGGCGCCGGAACGCTGGCATATTTCACCATCGGTACACGGCTCTTCGCCCCGACAGGGCGCGATATCTTAGCGTAGAGTCAGCGAGGCTCTGCGAGCGCAACCCTACGTACCACAAGCAAAAATCACCGCCAAGGTCGAACCTTCCGACGCCGCCCCGCGGCTCGGACGGTTCGACGCTTAAGCTGTAGGACCGACGCGTTTTTGCTCGTTTTTCTTCCGCCGGAACTCCTCGCGAACAACCAGTTCGTTAACTCACGCGAGCCCCCGGTTCAGCGCAAAACAAATTCTGGGCTAGGGAGTTCGGACTTGCTTCTCATATATTCGCGGGCAGCGAAACAGACTCACGCCACCGTTGACCTTACCAGGAGATGCAACCGATGCTCCCAACGCCCAGCAATCCAAAACTTGCTTTTGCCCTGACTTTGATTTGGGGACTCGTTTCTTTTTGCGAAGGACGACTGCTCGGCCAATCAGCCAGCGACAACAACCCTGCTGGGGACATCACGGCGAAAGACGCTTCACCCGCCCCCCACTCGCCCCCAATTTTGACCCCAACGCAAAAACCTGCTGGGATGTGGAACCAACTGTCCGGGCAACAGTTCGCCAATGGCGAGCAGTTGCCAAACAAGAGCAGCGCGAGAGTCAATCTGCGAATTCTGCCTGTACAAGGAGTGCCGCTGGGATTAACTCCAGTTCAGTCGTCCTCGGCGAACGCGGTCACCCTGCCCGTCTCGGACGAGACAGAGAAAGCAATCGCGGAAGTTCGACTTCGCTTAGGTAGCGTCGGCAATCGCTTTTCAGATTTGCTCAGCCCCGAAGACGAGGCGCGGCTGTTTGCCGAGGCTTTGAACCAAGTGCGACAAGAGCAGCAACCGTCGGCCACTCCGCAATTAACTCAAACCCCGCCACTTCCACAATTACCTTCAGCCACTCCCTACCAAGTTCCTCTCGATCGGCCACGGCCCGGCTTGATCCCCCCGCCTGCGATGCTGCCACCACTCGCTGTACGCCCACCCGCGGCTACTTATCCGGCTCCCCCCGGAACCCAATCCCAACCGCACTGGGCGCCCGTCCAACCAACCCCGCCGCTCCCAACGATTCCAAGCGACCAGCTGACCCGCTGGAATCAGCCGGGGCATCAGCCGGGGCATCAGCCGGGGCATCAGCCGGGGCATCAGCCGGGGCAGCAGCCGGGGCATCAGCCGGGGCAGCAGCCGGGGCATCAGCCGGGGCAT
>Ga0169931_10015202_pt1 | contig 10321 bp, 9 predicted proteins | sample Kivu_15m_20L_FD_129675 | JGI IMG/M metagenome (GOLD analysis project Ga0169931, IMG submission 129675) | Freshwater microbial communities from Lake Kivu, Western Province, Rwanda to study Microbial Dark Matter (Phase II) - Kivu_15m_20L... | ecosystem: Environmental > Aquatic > Freshwater > Lake ... | reverse complement strand
GGCCATGATTAAAGGCTACCCGCCTAACTTTTCTTTCGAAGATTCTTGGGAACTACTCGATCTAGAAGTTCTTCAAGAACTATGGTCAGATCGCCTTTCGTGCGAGATAGGTTTGATTCAAAAACCTTAAGGAATTCATTGACTGCCGGTTGTGAAACTACGCCCAATAACGGTCCGTATTTGTCTTTAAATAGGGAGGTGGCGATCCTGCTAATCGCTTCAGATAACTCAGCTCTCGCTTCATCAAGGGTCGGCTCAGGCCTAAGGCCACTAGTTACTCCTAGCGATGGTTCATCACGGATCGCACGCAGGTAAGGGCCAATTCTTGCCATCATCGTATTCTTTTACTCTGCAATATTCTCTAGACTCGTGGTACTCGCTAAAGACCCATTGCGTTTGCCTGTAAGTTAAATTCTTGAACTTCGGACCTTAAATCATTAAAGGTTCCCACTCCTCTCACTTCTCCATTGGAGAAATAAACGATTCGATCAGCCTGCATAATCGTAGAAAGCCTGTGAGCCACAACCACCATAGTTAACTCTCCCTTCTTCGATAGCAGAAACTCAGAAATCTGATTTTCTGTCTCTGCATCTAGCGAGCTTGTTGCCTCGTCCAATATTAGGAGTTTTGGCCTAGTTAACAATGCACGAGCCAAACCTAATCTCTGTTTCTGCCCTCCGCTAAGTCTGTTGCCTTGCTCTCCTACTGAAGTATGTAGTCCATCTGGTGCAAGTAAAAATTCATCCAACTTTACTGATTTCAAGAGTTCTTCTACGATTTCATCCGCAATTGAATCTGGATCAAAGCCCAAGCAAATATTTTTCTTTAAAGATCCATTTATCAGGTTCGTGTTTTGGGGTACATATGCGACGGCACCAGGCCACTTTAAATAGATATCCGTTGGGCTCATCCCACCCAACTGAATTAATCCTCCTGATGGATTTAGAATGCCGAGCATCAAATCAACAATTGTTGATTTCCCAGAACCCGATGGTCCAGCGATTCCAACAAACTCACCGGGCTCTATTATTAAGTCTATACTACTAACTGTGGTTTTTTTGGCATGTGGATATGTGAAATCAACATTTTTCATTGTAACTTTAGGAATAAAGTTTTGGTACTCCGTGCTCAGTTCATCATTTGAATTTTCTGGTATTTCCTGAACTTTGACGTTTTCGCCTACAAGATATTCATCAATTAGCTTTAGGGTGGGACCAGCTATTCCAATGTTGTTTTTGATGGTCATGAAACCTGTTTGTACTCTTAGAACTGCAGGTCCAATTCGCGTGCTAGACACAAGAAATATGGCTACCACAGCTGTTGCCCGTATTGGAGGTTGAGTTAAAAATTGGACAGCACCAACAATCAATCCGCCTAAGACGAGTGTGATTTCCATAACGTATTTACTCAATAGACTCATGAGTCGAACGCGAGCTGCTGCTTCCGCAATACTAAAACGCATTTGTCCAATTTCTTTTGCATAGTAAGAACGTCTATTTCTGACTAGCAACTCTCGATAACACATAACCACTTCCATAATTTTTTCACTGCCAGATATCTCCAAGTTGGTTGCCTTCTCACCGAGAGATTGGGCGCGCTTGTGCATAAACAAGTAGAGAAATAGTCCGACTAATGAGAAAAGTACGAGGCTGGAAATGGCGACTAATGTGTCTACAATAAACAGGCTAACACTGAATGCAAGAATTAAAAAGACATCAGACAGGAGAATTAGAACAGCCCCAAGTATGTTAGCGGTAACTGATTGAACTCCAGTAGTTAAAGCGTAAACACTCTCCAAAATGGTTCGCTCGCGTAATTTAGAAATGTCTTGATTGAAGAGATTAGCGATCAATTTCTGTGATATCACCGCAGAACGCCTACTCAAAAAAAACATGACTCTCCGAGACAAGTACAATGACATAAAAGACTTCACCAAGAGAATAAAGGATCCGAATAGTCCTAGAACAGTAACTTGAACAGAAAGTCTTTCGCTACCCAAACCAATCAAATCCAACAGAGACTGAGTTCGATTTCCAGGTTTCTTGGATGAAAAGCCACCGACAGCGATTGAGCCCATTAAACCAATTAAGATAACCCCGAAAATATCTGCAATCCCAAGTATGCAGTTAATTATTACAACATAAACTGCTTTAATTCTGTCCCGGTGTTCAATTACCCGAAATCCTTTTAGAATGACCTCAAGCGTGCTGAGCTTGATGTCTTCTTGCACCATGGATGAGGCTCTCGATTTCTAATAGTTTTCCTACCTAAGATTAGCAGAGACTCTCTTGTAGTCCTCCAGAGAAAATGGTCTGCCTTGCAACTCTATTTTGAACATAAATTGGACGCAGTAGTGAACTTATTATATTTCAACTTCTCTTTAACTACACTATAGTGCCACTGTGCAATTGCTGGTTCTAAATTACTCTATGAACCCGCACAGTACTATTTTTTCCCACCAAAGAGCGATTGTTGGCCAACTAAAATCCAAATTTGAATCAGTTACGGTAGTAACTGCGGAGTCAGATATTGGACATAGTGTCGAAGGCGTTGTTATAAAGTCTTTAGATTGGATTCAAGGTAGAGCTTTGAGAAACACGTTTCAACTGTTGCGAATTGTTCTACCGTTTATTATTAAAAAACGAAAAAATCTTATTGTTTTCTGTCATATGACAGATGCCTTTGCGTTTGTATTGGCACCAGTTTGTAAACTATTGCAAATTCCTATCCATTTGTGGTATGCCCATGCGACAAAGTCGGTATATCTCCGCTTTGGATATCATTTTTTTTCATCAATAATGACTTCAACAGTAGGTTCATGTCCTATTAAAGGAGATAAAGTTGAGGTTATTGGACAAGCTATAGAGATCCCTGAGTTCGCGTTGATGGGCGACGAAATGCCTAGGCTTCCCCCTCTCCGTTGGTATCACGTTAGCAGGTTGGATCCATCCAAGAATCTCGAGATAATTATTGGCGCAATTCTAGAACTTAGGACGTTGGGGTATGGGTTGACTCTTGACATCTATGGGGACCCTTCGAGTAAGAAGCACTTGTCATATGCAAATACATTGAAGAGCCTAGCTGCCCAAGATAATTACTCCTCTTGGTTAAAGTTTCATGGGCCAGTTCTTCGTTCAAATTTAAGAAAAATTGCTGCATCGCATGACGGATTCATTCATGCATTCTCAGGTTCGCTTGATAAATCAGTTCTAGAAGCAATAGCATCAAAGAGGTTGGTGGTATCCACAAATTCTGAATATCGGAACGAATTTAAGGTACAAGAGATAACTCTTGACTCTCCCGTCTCGCAACTTGTAAGCGAGATAAGTGCATATCTTGCCATGGACGAATCTGACATTAATAAAGAAATTGAAAAACAATTTGATATTTTGAATCAGAGACACTCTCTTGAGCATTGGGTTTGTAGCGTTCACAACATTCTCTGCAGAGACAGGTCCTAAGTTGCTCATAGTTCATGTAATTACAACGATAGAAAGAGGCGGGGCGGAGAAAGCACTTCTTTCTTTAGCTAAAGAACAAGCAAATAGAGGAGACAGGGTGCTAGTTTTGCCACTTAAAGGCAAAAAAGACTTGTATAAAGATTTTGTATCTTCAGGTGTTGAAGTGAATTTTAGTTTATTGAATATTCATTTAGTTGCACAAGCTCTTATCCTTAAAAGACTAACGAGACAACTGGGAGTAAGGATTTTACACGCCCACTTACCTAGAGCAGAAGTATTAGTCCGGCTTACAGTCAAACCTAAACAAAGAATCTCTTTTTTTGTTACTCGCCATAATGCAGAAATCTTTTGGCCTCAATCTGGGCAAATTCTCTCGTCTTGTCTCTCGAGGTGGGTATTAAAGTCATGTTCAGCCCTAATCGCCATTTCCGAAGAAGTTAAGGAGTTCATTCTTTTACAAAAAGAGTCGCCAAGCAATTTACCTTTGGTAGTTATCTATTATGGCTACCAAAGAATCTATGAAAATGAAGTTTCACTTTCGCGAGCTAAATCTGTTGATAATAAAAAACTCGAAATCGTAACCGTGAGTCGGCTTGCTCACCAAAAAAACTTGAAACTCGCTTTACAACTAATCCATGAGCTGAATAGTGAGGGTATAGATACTCAACTTACGATAGTTGGTACGGGTCCTCTGGAGAAGGATTTAAAGGGATATTCCGTTACCCTTGGCATAGATGCAAAAGTAATTTTCTTCGGCGGAACCAAGGACGTGTTCAGCACCTTTCATGGCAAAGATATCTTTCTTATGACATCCCTCTATGAAGGATTTGGGCTTGCAGTTCTAGAGGCTATCGACTTTGGACTACCTGTCTGCGCCCCTAATCATTCTGCCTTTATCGAAGTCTTGGGTGATAAAACGAAAGGTTTATATTGCCCAAATGACCTTAAAGACTTGGTTGCAACAGTAAAGCGAGTTGCTCGCGATGATCAATTCCGTCTTGACCTAAAGTATGAACAAAATCTTCGTTTACCACATTTTACTATGAAAAAATATCTAGATCGACACGTAGAGTTATATAATAAAGCGGTAGTTGATTGAGGGAATTACCTTCAACCTCTTACTCCAGAACAATCACCCAGGAGATTCTAATAATTAACAAAAGTTTGTTAGTCAGAACTCAAACTTTGCTACCCGCGCTTAGGATTCATAGTTGGGGTGGTTTAGGTTCCCAGTTATTTGCCTTAAATGCCTACTTTAGAATTAAAGCAAAATTTCCATCGCGGCGTTTAATTATTATTCATCATACAGGTGGTATTACTGAACGGAAATATGAGTTGAACTTTCCTCAGATTCTAGTGCTCGAAAAAAGGGACTACAAAGAAGCAAAAATGGAATCGTCTCATTTAATTAAAAGTTCTTCGAGTTTTAGAAAAGTAGTCGGAAGGGTACTTGGCAATCGCTTATTTGCAATGGGATTTATTAATCGCTTGAATACAGAACTGGAATTAAGCCAACTTAAATTCTGGACTATGCATATTCGTGGGCACTATACAAGATTAGATATTCCACGAAAGAATTTGGAATTGATTGATCAACTCTTGTCGAATTTGGCTTTCAAATTTAAAGACCAAATCGGTGGTGGGGAGGGTCTATACCTTCACCTTCGACTCGGCGATTTACTAACAAAAAAGGAGGAATCCTTGGTTACACCATCAGAACTCAGAAAGGCAATTGATCGTAACCGTAAAGGTAGAAAAATCTATGTCTTTTCAGACAGTTCTAAAGACGAAGTTTTCTCTTTTGTTGGTGAATTGCAGGATTCTTTATATGTGCCTGCAACACACCCCTCGGTTGTCATCTACCTTTGCGTAAAGTCTCCACTTTTTATTGGGACAAACTCCAAAATCAGTTTCTGGATTGCAGCTATACGCGAAAATCGGAATTCCAGAAATAAGTCTATTGTGCCTGAAAATATCCTGAACTGGCTAAGTCAAGTAATCACGAATTTTTCCCACTTGTCGATTACCGAACTATAGATTTTCACTATTTTATAGACTCTACCATTACCAAACTTCAGCAGTAGTAATTCTCACTTCAAACCCAAAGATGTGCATTTTAATTTCTTGTCGAAATAACTTCAAAAACCTGTGAAACCATACTACCTCTCTCGACTATATCTATCTCTAGGAAATAGATATGAATAATTTTCAGCATGGCGATCATAATCTGCTGGAATATTGAAAATGGGGTGTCGATAACCAAACGAATCTAATGAAAATTCCAATTGCAACATCAATCTATGACCCTTAACCAGTGGGGTACCTTTGTGTAATCCCCTCGTATCTTCAAAAATAACAGTTCCACGCTTGGCAGTAAAATTCTTAATCTCACTTTCGGAGAACTTTTCTTTGACCTGTTGTTCGCTAAATCTTGATGAACCTGTCTCTTGTCGCCAATCTATGTGCGAGGTTGCCACAAAACTATGCGGACCCGAATCTAAATCAACATCCGTCAAATAAACAAAAACTTTTATCCATCTGACTCTGTCGCAATCAAAGTGCCAATTTTGCGCACTCATAGCCGAAATATTCGCTACCGGAAAGCTAAACCAAGACTCCGGTAAATTCAATATTGGAGTAAAACCAAGATACCCGCTGACTATATTTAGGATGTTTTTACAGGTCGCCATTCTGTAAGTTAAATCTTGACTCAAGACCCAATCAGACCCAAGAAAGACCATTTCCTTTTCTTTCAGTGTCGAGTTCTTATGTAAATCTTCGATTGGGGCTTCTTCGTTCTTATTGAATCCAAACAGTGTTCTTGCTTCAATTTCTGCATTCTTCTCAAACTTATCCAGCTCTTCTTTCCCAATTGTGCGTGGAGCAATCCAATAGCCATAAGATTTGATGGATTCGATGGCTTCAGAAATTTCGATAGCATCTACATCTATTATTGAGTTACCCATTTCCACAACTTTTCGCGGTACTAAGAATTTCCCAAACTTTGTAACCGCTTCATCTAAGGCTTTCCCGTTGGTCAAAAACGCGGCATCCCTTAGCAGTCTCGCATCGCCAGGTCGCACTTCGCCTGTCTTTAAGTACTTTCGATAGCGCCTAAAAAATGTCGCTACTTGCAACTTAGCCCTGATAATTTTCTTAATGCTCTGAATTACCTCTCTCGTCACCCTTCTATTATAGCCGTCGTAGACCAAATTAAAGCGCCAAAAGGTCGAATATGCCTATTTGGAGCATTCATGGTTTTGAATTTCATGGGGGTTGATACCTTTTGCGTGGGATCGTTTTATTAAATCGTCCAAACCTTGATCCTCAGTCTTTACGTTCTATTTTTCGAACCGCACTGTGTTGTTCATTTTTTGAGCGCTAAATATTTGCTACAATCCTTGATGGTATTGCACCCCTTGGCACGCTATCTTTATATGGTTCGAAAAAGGTTAGTAAGGTACTGTCTTCAGGTAAAATTTCTTGTTACTACTCGGAAACCTTTGTTTCCGCCGGTCCCGCCTCCAAACATAAATTTCAATCAACTTGCAAATCACACAGATGTCGCCCAATACATTGAAACATATAGGAAAGACAGTCATTCAAGGGAGTTACCCTTTCTTAGGAAAATCTCCGCTTTAAACTCTGAATCACGGACCTTAGATTTTGGATGCGGTTTAGGAAGGTTAGCATCTGCTTTCTTGGCTGAAGGAGAAGGGGTTGGACATTATTTCGGTTGGGAGCCTGACAAGAAAGCATTGACTTGGCTAAAGAAGAATTATGCCGATTTCAATCGTTTTCGATTCAATGGATCTCCCTTGCCAAAACATCACACGTATTTGAGTGGCAAGACATCAAACGACACCACTAATCCTGATCTTGCGTTGCCCAATAATGAAATTTGGCATGAATTTATAGGAAACTCTAAATTTGACCTTATTTGGAGTTGCTCGGTATTCACACACATGTTTCCGAACTCTGCTATCGAGATATTGAAATTATTCAAACAAATTGCTAAACCGGGCTCATTAATAGTCAACACTTTTCTTTGTGTTGATACTAGAGCAGAAAAGGAGTTGTTGTTGGGTAATACCGACAGAAAATTACCATTTAGAGTTAATGGAATCAGAACGTTTTCCTATGAAAATCCGTTAATCTGCACTGCTTATCCTCTCGAAACTTTGAATCAAGTCTATGCGAGTGCTGGACTTCCACAACCAGAGATAAGTTATGGAACTTGGTCTGGTCGTGACAACAGAGTTACTTACATGGATTTGGTGATTGTTCAAATCCCCACAATGTAAATACTATTTCTTAGGATGGAATCGGCGTGCGTCTATCTTCATTGTTCTTGAAATATTGGCCTAGTCTCATTAATCATTGTCGCCAAAAGTGACATTTCTAATTTTCTCGGCAGGCACACCTCCGATGATCTCAAAACCATTACTAAATGACTTTGTTACGACAGAGCCGGCCGCTACTACAGACCTTCTCCCCAAGGTGCAGCCGGGTAAGATAGTGGCTCCAACTCCAACAAATGTGCTCTCTGAAAGAAGAATCTCGTTACGTAGCAAGTCTTCATTATCTCCAAATTCTGAGTCCAATTCCCTAATAGAGGATGATTTCGGACCATCGAATATGTGACTACCAGAGCTTATAAATACTCTTGGAGCCAGCAAACAATCTCGATCGATAAAAACGCAACCTGCAATTGTGCCAAATCTATCTACAGTTGATCTCTCTCTTATAATTATGCGAGAGTTAGGCGTAACTTCTATCTTGGAATAGTCTCCAATGAAAACCGAATCTTCTAACTCTAAAGTTCCTCCTCTTGCAATACTTATATTCACACTAATACCCACTTTGACACAACCTTTGACAATCAATCTTGGGGGAATCGGATTGCTAAGGTTTAAGAAAATTTCGCGCAACTTTGGCCCCACGACTCTACTTCCTAAACCGATCCTGAGCCCAGGATAAAAGGACTCCAAAAGTCTATTTCTCCAGACTTCATGATAGTAATTAGTAGATATGCTCTTTGTTAATCTCTGACAGCGAAATATAAAACGTACTATCGTCCTCAAATTCATTTTACTTCCCCTAATAAGACTTTGTTCTTCGAAACTAGAGACATTTTCATTCTATCGCTTCGGAGGAGAAAACTTCTTTTTCGTTAGACGCTGATAGTTGAGCCGCCCGCGGGAATCGAACCCGCGACCTTCGCTTTACGAGAGCGACGCTCTACCGACTGAGCTAGGGCGGCGGAGGGAATTGAATGCTGCCTAGTCTAGAACGACATCTCCATTTGGGGTTGAGATGGTGACTGAGATTATTCCGGTTTCGCCGTCGAAATTGGAAGCATCTAAGTAATTAACTTCAACATCTTTGAAAGCTCCTTTTGGATTGGAGCCTAGCCAAGTTTCAATAGTTTTTTCATCTCCAGAAATATCGATCTGTCTTATCTCCGCTACTGCTTTCCCATCAAGTGATGGGTGGTCCGGAGAGAGCCACTCGATAAAGAATGGGAGTTGGGAATCTTTTATAGTTCCTAGGACTCCTAATTGTTTCCATTTCAACTCAGTTCCATCTGGGCGTTTACGGGAGCCTTCGACAGATCCTCTGCCGAGTCGTTTTTCCACTGGAGAAATGTCATTCGTTGCAACTACCCAACTCATCCAACCTCCCCCTTCATTTGCACGAGTCGTAACTGCCTTACCGAATGCTGATTCCTCGGCAGCGGGATGGTCGAGAGGGCAGACAACTTCCAGGTAGTGACCGTTCTTTAGTGGGAGTGTGAAATTTCGTGTTCCGAATCTTGGATGAATTCCGCCATCGATAAATGCGGAGCCGATTCTTGATCCAAGCCTTTGTACTACGTCTACTAGTTGATCATGGGAAGTGGCGTAAGAAATATGGTCTAGGCGGAAAGGCATAGAGGAATTCTGCCCTACGGATTAGGGTGCTAATTACCACTCTTGCTCTGCACAAAGGATAGACACAGAGTCTCTAAGACTAGAGATTGGGATGCGTTGGTGGCTAGCTTTGCGCGGGAGTTGGATATAAGGCTTAGAAGTTGGGATAGGTCTTCTTCACTTTTCTTTGATTGGAAAGTTTTGATTTGTTCTGATACATCCGCGTTTATCCAGGGTCCGTTCACTAGTAGGCAGTCTCGTAGGAAACTTGTGTAATCAAGGAGATAACTATCGATTTCATCCTTTATCGCTCTAGTTGTCTTGAGTTTCTGATCGCGCTCTAACTCTTTTAGCGCCTTTGATCCGCCCGTTATAAGGCCTCTAGAGGTGCCTTGGTAGATGTTCTTTGCTTCTTGAATTTCTTTCTCTAGCCCTTCAACTAACCTCGCAGCCACTCTTTCTTCAGCCAAATCGATAATTTTTGAGGCGGCAGAAATTGCTTTAGATTCAGTTATTGCATTAAGCAGAATCTCAAAAATGACTCTCCGTGAGTCTCTTAAACTATTATCCTTTATAAAGGCGCGCGCTTTGCCGATGTGGCCTTGCGAAATCCTCGCAGCCTGCTCCGCCTCTTGAGATGTTGAGTTGAGGGTCGAAATTAGGAAGTCCTTTATCTCCGTTGTGGTTGGAATTCTCAGTTGGACTTGGCGGCATCTTGATCGAATCGTTGGCAAGACATCGTCAGGTGAGGGTGCCGATAAGAGCCAAACTGTGTAGCTGCCTGCTTCTTCTAAAGATTTAAGCAGTGCATTTGCTGCGGATTCGGTCATACGATCGCTATCTTCGACCACAATTACGCGCCAATTTGAAGTTGAAGTTGTCCAATTGGCACGCGAAACAACTTCTCTTATCTCATCAACTTTGATTGTTAGTCCGTCAATCTTCATG
>Ga0169931_10015199_pt1 | contig 10321 bp, 9 predicted proteins | sample Kivu_15m_20L_FD_129675 | JGI IMG/M metagenome (GOLD analysis project Ga0169931, IMG submission 129675) | Freshwater microbial communities from Lake Kivu, Western Province, Rwanda to study Microbial Dark Matter (Phase II) - Kivu_15m_20L... | ecosystem: Environmental > Aquatic > Freshwater > Lake ... | reverse complement strand
CAGGAAATGATCACGCGGCATGGTGTCTTCCTCGTGGTGCGGCGGCTGGAAGTGGAGTATTTCAAACCGGCGCTGCTCGACGAATCGGTGGTGGTGGAGACGCATATCCGCCGTGTGACGGGCGTGCAGGTGTGGCTTCGCCAGGTGGTGCGGCGTGAGGCGGGTGAAGTGCTGGCGGTGCTGGATGTGCGGCTGGCCTCGGTGGGTCAGGGGGCCGCAAAGCCGGTGCCCTTGCCGGAGCCTTGGCGTTCGGCACTGCGCGCGGTGGCTGAGGCCGCGCCGGGGTGAACAAATTTCTGCCGGGAAAAGGCCGCTTTTTCCGGGTGTGGTGTGTCAGGTGGCCTCGGCTGCCTTCAATCGTCCCGTCGCGGGCGAAGGAGATGTGGCGTGGATCGTAGCGTGACCACTCAGGCGCTTGGGCAGGCGGCCCATGATTTGTCGCTTTGGGGCTTGTTCCTGCAGGCGGATTGGGTCGTGAAGGCGGTGATGATCGGGCTGCTGCTCGCCAGTATTTGGGTCTGGGCGGTGGTGTTCGAAAAAGTCGTGACCATGCGGCGCGTCAACAAGGCGGCGGATGAGTTTGAGGATCGCTTCTGGTCCGGCGGCAGCCTGGATGAGCTGTACAGCCGTGAGGGTGAGCAGCCGACACACCCGCTGGCCGCCGTGTTCGGCGCCGCGATGCGCGAATGGCGCCGCAGCACTGGCGGCACCGCGATGCTGGGTGGCGCCAAGGAACGCGTCGAACGCGCCATGGCGGTGACGATCGGGCGAGAGATGGAAAGGCTGGAACGCTGGATGGTGTTTCTGGCCTCTGTCGGTTCGGTTGGGCCATTTGTGGGTTTGTTCGGCACGGTTTGGGGGATCATGAATTCCTTCTCGGCCATTGCGGGGATGCAGAACACCAATTTGGCCGTGGTGGCGCCGGGGATTGCGGAAGCGCTGTTCGCCACCGCGATTGGTCTGGTCGCGGCGATCCCGGCGGTGTTGGCCTATAATAAAATCAACACGGATTTGGCGCGCTTTGCCGCGCGGCTGGAAGGTTTCGCGACCGAATTTGGCGCCATCCTGTCGCGCCAGACAGAAGCGGCGGCGAATGATGGCGGGCCGCGCAGCCCGAACCAGGCGGCGGAATAGGCCATGGCGGCATCCCTTTCAGGCGGGCGGTCTTCCGGGCGTTCGCGTTATCGTCCGATGGCGGAAATCAATGTCACGCCGCTGGTGGATGTGATGCTGGTGCTGCTGATCATTTTCATGGTGGCGGCGCCGTTGATGACGGTGGGCGTGCCGGTGGATTTGCCGAAAACCACCGCCCAGCCGCTCAATCAGGAAACCGAACCGCTGACCATTACGGTGAACCCTGAGGGCAAGATTTTCTTGCAGGAAACGGAAGTGCCGTTGGATGGGCTGGTTCCGCGCCTGCAGGCGATCATGCGGGAACAGCCGCAAGGCGCGCCGGAGCGGCGGATTTTCGTGCGTGGCGACAAGGCCATTTCCTATGGCCGCGTGATGGAGGTGATGGGCACCATCGCCGGGGCGGGCTTCACCCGCGTGGCGCTTTTGGCGGAACAGCCGGCCGGCCCGCGCCCGGCAGCGACACCGCCCCCGGCGGGCAGGCCAGCAACCCAGCCGACACGCCCGGCAGCACCGCCTGCTGCACCCAGCCGCCCCGCCCAGCCCCCCCGCTGAAGGCCGGGGAGAAGGAGAGAAAGCCTTGCCCCGGGCCCAGCCCGATAAGCGCCTGAACAAATGGCTGATGCTCTCGGCGGGGCTGCATATGGCGCTGCTGGGCATCGGGGCCTTGTTTTCGCTTGCGCGCCCCATTCCTGAACCGCAGGAACAGGGTATCGCGGTGGAGCTTGTGGCCCCCGGCCCGGCGCAGGTGGCGCGCGCGGATAATCCCGCGCCAGTGCCGGCGCCCAGCCCAACGCCTGAGCCAACGCCGCCGACATCTGAACCGCCCGCGCCGGAACCGCCGCGCAATGCGCCGCCCGAGCCTCCCCCCCCCCCACCGCCGCCCCCACCAGCGCCGGCGGCAGCACCCACGCCCGCGCCGCCGAGCCCGGCACTACCCACCCCCCCCGCGCCGATTCCCGCGCCAAGCCCTGAGCCTTCGCCCGCCCCACGCGTGACACCGCAGACGCCAACGCAGCAGCCCACCCCGCCAAGGCAACAGGCGGCGCAGCCGCCACGCCCGGAACCACCCTTGCCGCTGCCGCCGCCCCCGGTGCCGCCGCCGCCTGAACCTTCGCGTCAAGCGGGCACGGGGCAGACGCCGCCCGTGGCGCGGCCACAGCAAAACAGCACGTCGGTGCAGAATACGCTGGAGCGTTTGCGCAACGCGCAGCAGCAGGATCGCGCGCCGACCGCGCGGCCCAATCCTTCCGGCGCGCCGCGCCAGGGTGGGGGTTCGCCAACCGGGACGGCGGCGCTGACGCAAGGTGAGATTCGCGGCCTCGCGGATCAGGTGGCGGAATGCTGGAATGTGGATGCCGGCATGCTCGGGCTTCAGGATATTACGGTTGAATTGCGCGTGCAGCTTGATCCGCAGGGCAATGTCCGCAATGTGGTGCCGGCGGGAAATATGCCGACAGATCCGCGTGTGCGGTCTGTATTCGAATCGGCGCGGCGTGCTTTACTGTCGCCCGCGTGCAATCCACTGAAAGTGCCACCGGATAAAATGCAAACCGTGATGGCTTCCACTTTTCGCTTCAGCCCGCGCGGGCTGGTGCGCTGAATTCGGGATGATGGGCATGACAACTAGACGCTCCCTTCTGCTTGGTGCCGCGGGCGCGGTCACGGTCTCGGGCCTTACGGGCGCGCCGGATGCGGCCTTGGCGCAAGGGGCAGTGATTGACATCACACGCGCGCGCACCAACCCGATCCCCATCGCCATTCCGGATTTCGCGGGCACGGGGGATGGCCAGCGTTTCGGGCGCGATATTGCGCGGGTGGTGCAGGATAATTTGCGCAATTCCGGCCTGTTTCGCCCGGTGCAGCGCCAGGCCTTCATCCAAACCCCGGAATCCGCCGCGCAAACCCCGCGCTTTCAGGATTGGCGCGTGATTGGCGCGCAGGCACTCACCACGGGCCGCGCCGATGTGCAGGGCAGCAATCTCCGCGTGGAATTTCAGCTGTGGGATGTGCTGCCGGAGGCACGGTTGCAGGGGACCGCCTTCACGACGCCTACCGCGAATTGGCGGCGCATCGCGCACCTTATCTCTGACGTGATCTATGAAAGATTGCTTGGCGAAAAAGGCTATTTCGACACACGCATCGTCTACATCGCGGAATCCGGGCCGCGAGACCGCAGGCTGCGCCGCTTGGCCATCATGGATCAGGATGGCGAAAACAACGCCTTCCTGACCGATGGGCGCGAAGCCGCACTCACGCCGCGCTTTCATCCTTCGGCGGATCGCGTGGCCTTCATGTCCTATCAGGGCCGCGAACAGCCACGCGTTGTGCTGTTTGATTTGAATACGCGCGCGCAACAGTTGCTTGGCAACTTCCAGGGTATGACGCTGTCGCCACGCTTTGCGCCGGATGGCCGTTCCGTGGTGCTTTCCGCCATGCGCGGCGGGGATGCGAATATCTACCTGGTGGATTTGGCGAGTCGGCGCGAAAGGCAGCTTACCAGCGGCAGCGCGCTTGATGTCAGCCCTGCCTTTTCGCCGGACGGTACGCAGATCGTGTTCAATTCTGATCGTGGCGGTGATCAGCAGCTTTACGTGATGGATGCGAATGGCGGCGGCATCCGGCGCATTTCCTTCGGCCGCGGGCGCTATGCCACGCCGGTCTGGTCCCCGCGCGGTGATCTGATTGCCTTCACCCGCTTCGGTAGCGGCAGTTTTGCGATTGGCGTGATGCGCCCCGATGGCTCGGGCGAGCGCATCCTTTCCGAGGGCTGGAAAATGGAAGCGCCAAGCTTCGCCCCCAATGGCCGCATGCTGGTCTTTGGCCGGGAAACCCGCGCCACTGATGCGCGCGGCGGAGGCTATTCGGCACGTATTCATACCATAGACATAGCGGGCTTCAATGAACGCCCCTTGCCGACGCCAACAGATGCAACTGATCCGACCTGGTCCCCTTTGCTTTCCTGAAGCTTTTGGCTTGACCTTAGCGGGTCGAGCCTTTACCGCACCGCACAAAGCCATGATTTTCCTGAAAGGAAACCAGTCATGAAGTTGAAACTCCTCGGTATTGCAAGCCTTGCGCTGCTCGCCGCCTGCTCCAATTCTGATTCCAGCAACAGCTCGGGCACTGGGATGGGTGGGGCGGGCAATATCCGCCCTGGCAGTCAGGAAGACCTGGTCGCCAATGTGGGTGATCGGGTCTTCTTCGATTTTGATCGCAGCAATATCCGCGCCGATCAGCGCCCGGTCCTGGAGCGTCAGGCGCAATGGATGGGCCGTCACCCCCAAGTGCAGGTATTGGTGGAAGGCCATACCGATGAACGCGGCACGCGCGAATACAACCTGGCCCTCGGTCAGCGCCGCGCCAATGCCACCCGCGATACGTTGGTGGCGAGTGGCGTGAATGGCTCACGCATTTCCACGATTTCCTTCGGCAAGGATCAGCCGGCGGCACTCGGTTCGGATGAAAGCGCCTGGGCTCAGAACCGCCGCGCCGTTACCGTTGTTCGCTGAAGGAAGGGGCGCGGCTCAGGTCGCGCCGCTTGAAGATCATGGCAGGCTTTAAATCGGTTTTCCGTCTGGCGCTTCTGAGCCTTGGCTTGGCGCTTGCCAGCCCTGCTGCAGCCCAAATGGAAAGCCGCGAGGGCATTGCGCTTCAAAACCAGATCCTGGATTTGCGGCGCGAAATTGATGCGATGCGTCGCGGTGGTGGGTCTGCGCTACAAGCGCCGAGCGTGCCGTCACGCGGACCGACTTTTTCGGGTGATCTGGTGCAGCAATTACTGGGTCGCGTGCAGGAACTTGAAGAAGAAAACCGCCGCCTGCGTGGGCGCGCTGATGTGTCTGACAATAATGAGCGACAGCTGCGCGCTGAGATTGAAAAACTGCGTGGCGATCTGGATTTCCGCCTGCAAGCCCTTGAGAGAGGGGCGGGCCGCCCAACTGCCCAGCGCCCTCCGGAGCCGGGGCCATCGACGCAAGCACCTCCAACCCCGGCACCAGCCCGGGCACCGTCTGGCCCACCGCGAACCGCTGATCAAGCGATATCGGATGGGGAGGCCGCACTCGCTCGACGTGATTTTGTCGCTGCGGAAGCCGCTGCACGAGAGGCGATCCGCATTCGGACAGGGCAGCGTGCCCTCCTGCTTTTGGGGGATGCCCTTATGGGCAAGCGGGATTTTCAGAATGCAGCGCTAGCTTACGATGAGAGCTTTAATCGTCACCGTCAGGGCCCGCGGGCTCCCGATGCCTTGATTGGGCTGGCCAATGCTTTCCAGGGCTTTGGCGCGAGGCGTGAAGCCTGTGAGACCTTGGATAACTTACGCTCCAGATTTCCGAACTTGGCCGCCCCACAAGCGCAACTCGCCGCAGACAGCCGCCGCCGCGCTCAGTGCCGATAAGATAGCCCCATGGGGATAGCCACCTTCCTGGACTGAGCCATCCGGTCAGCGGCGCCGAATTCGCCGCCGCTATGGCGTCGCTTGGGCCATTTGGTGCGGCGCTCTGCCTTGCCGTGGCCGTCTCAGGCGGACCGCATAGCCTCGCGGCTGCCCTTTTGGCGCGGGATTGGGTGGCAGCGCGGGGCGGGCGCGTGGTGGCACTGGTCGCGGATCATGGGCTCAGGCCCGAAAGCGGGGACGAGGCCGATCATGTCATGGGGCTGCTGGCCGGCGCGGGGATTACGGCGGAATGCCTGCGGCTTCGTCTGCCAAATGGCGTGCGGATGCAGGAACGCGCCCGCATGGCGCGGCTGGCGGCACTGATGGAGGCTGCGGCGCGCCATGGCTGCCCCTGGCTGCTGCTCGGCCATCATCGTGGCGATCAAGCGGAAACCCTGGCCTTTCGGGCCTTGCGCGGCAGTGGCGCGGCGGGCTTGGCGGCCATGGCCGCGCTGCGTGTGGCGCCCGATTGCCTGATCCTGCGCCCGCTTCTGTGTTTTCCGCCTGCTCGGCTGGAGGCGGTGGTGGCCGCTGCCGGGCTTGCCCCGGTGCGCGACCCTTCTAATGACAATCCGCGCTTTACCCGCATCCGGCTGCGCCAAGCTTTAGGCGACCCGGGCGGGGAAGGTGGGGGGATTCGCGCGCTTGCCGAAGCGGCGGGGGCTTTCGCGCGCCGCCGTGCCCAGCAGGAGGCCGCGCTGCTGGACCGGCTGGCGACAGCCGCTGAAATCTACCCGGAAGCCTATGCCTGGGTGGACCCGAGGGCACTTGGCACTGACGCGCTAGGCGTTGCGGCTTTGGCCCGCTTGATCGGCATGATCGGCGGCGCCGCCTGGCCGGTACCCATCGAGGCCACGGCAGCGCTGCTGGCACGCGGTGGCGGGAGCCTTGCCGGCGCCTGGGTCCGGCCCGGCACGGGCGGGCGCCTTCTGGTGGTGCGAGACCCGGGCCTGATTGCCCCGGCCCAGCCCCTCACGCTGCGCTTTCTGTGGGATGGGCGGTTTATGGTAACCGGCCCGGCGCGGCCGGGCTGGCATTGCGCTGCCTTGGGGGCTGCGGCAACCGCGTTCCGGCACCAGACCAAAGCGCCGCTGGCTGCACTTCGTGCCCTGCCAGCGTTTTGGGATGAAAAGGGAAAGTTGGCACTCCTGCCCGGCCTGTTCTATGCTCATGGGGTAGAAGCTTCGGCCTGGCGCTTGGTCTTTGCCCCAAGGGGCGGCGGCCTGCCGCCAGGCTGATCACGCTTTTGCGGCTGGATATTTCACGCGGGACATTCAAGATGCGTGAAGCGTCACTATGTATGCTGGCAGCGGGCGGCGGATAACGCCACCTGGCTCCTGAAAATGGAAGGGTAGCGGTGAATAATTTCAGCCGAAACATGGCTTTATGGGTGATTGTGGCGCTGCTGCTGGTGGCCCTTTTCAACCTATTTCAACCGAGTAGCTCAAGCCGACCGGGGACATCTCAGGTCGCCTATTCCGACTTTTTGAATGAGGTGCAGGCCGGCCATGTGCGCGATGTCACCATTCAGGGCCGCACCCTGACCGGGCAGCTCAATGATGGGCGGCAATTCACCACCTATACGCCGGAAGACCCGGGCCTGATTTCGCGCCTGACCGAAAAGGGCGTGCGCGTGGTGGCCCGCCCGGAGGAGGCCGAGGTCAATCCGCTGCTGCATTATCTGGCGTCCTGGTTCCCGATGCTGCTGCTGATTGGCGTCTGGATTTTCTTCATGCGCCAGATGCAGGGCGGCGGTGGCCGTGCCATGGGTTTTGGCAAATCCCGCGCCAAGCTGCTGACGGAAAAGCAGGGCCGCGTGACCTTTGATGATGTCGCCGGCATTGACGAGGCCAAGGCCGAGCTTGAGGAAATTGTCGAATTCCTGCGCGATCCGCAAAAATTCCAGCGCCTGGGTGGCAAGATCCCGAAGGGCGTGCTGCTGGTGGGGCCGCCCGGTACCGGTAAGACCTTGCTGGCGCGGTCCATCGCCGGCGAAGCCAATGTGCCCTTCTTCACGATTTCCGGTTCGGATTTTGTGGAAATGTTCGTGGGTGTTGGCGCATCGCGCGTGCGCGACATGTTCGAACAGGGCAAGAAGAACGCGCCTTGCATCATCTTCATTGACGAAATTGACGCGGTCGGGCGCCATCGTGGCGCTGGGCTTGGCGGCGGCAATGATGAACGCGAACAGACGCTCAATCAGATGCTCGTTGAAATGGACGGGTTTGAAAGCAATGAGGGTGTGATCCTGATTGCTGCGACCAACCGCCCGGATGTGCTGGACCCCGCGCTGCTGCGCCCCGGCCGTTTTGACCGGCAGGTTGTCGTGCCCAATCCTGATGTGAATGGGCGCGAAAAGATCCTGCGCGTGCATATGCGCAAGGTGCCGCTCGCTTCCGATGTGGACCCGAAGGTGATTGCGCGTGGCACGCCCGGTTTTTCGGGTGCTGATCTGGCGAATCTGGTCAATGAAGCTGCACTTCTTGCCGCGCGTACCGGCCGGCGCACCGTTGGCATGGCGGAATTCGAAGCCGCCAAGGACAAGGTCTTGATGGGGGCGGAACGCCGCAGCCTGGTCATGTCTGAAGCCGAAAAGCGCATGACGGCCTATCACGAAGCGGGCCATGCTTTGGTTGCCATGAATGAACCGGAATGTGACCCGGTGCATAAGGCGACGATCATTCCGCGTGGCCGCGCGCTTGGTCTGGTCATGTCGCTGCCGGAAGGTGACCGTTATTCCAAGCATAAATCCAAGCTGAAGGCGGAACTCGCCATGGCGATGGGTGGGCGTGTGGCGGAAGAACTGATTTTCGGCGCCGATAAGGTGAGCAATGGCGCGTCCGGCGACATCAAAATGGCGACCAATCAGGCGCGCATGATGGTGACCGAATGGGGCATGAGTGAAAAGCTCGGCATGATCGCCTATGGCGACAATAGCCAGGAAGTGTTCCTCGGCCATTCCGTGACACAGACCAAGAATGTCTCGGAAGAAACCGCGCGCATGATTGATGGCGAAATCCGCGGCATCATTGATGGCGCCTATGCGCGCGCCACGAAAATCCTGACCGAGAAGATGGATGAACTCCATTTGCTGGCGAAGGGTTTGCTGGAGCATGAAACGCTGAGCGGCGATGAAATCCGTCAGGTGATCAATGGCGAACCCGTGGTGCGCAATCGCCCGGATGAGCCGGTGAACCAGGGCCGCGGCAGCGTGCCCACAGCGGGCCGGCCGAGCATGCGCCCCGGTGGGCTTTCCCCAGGCGCGGCGCCCGCCACCTGAACCGTGGCATCTGATCGTTGGCTGCATCCGCTGGGCCTGTTGTCAGGCCCAGCCGCGTTTCGGGCCATTGGTGAAGGCCAGGCGCTGCCCTTGCAGGGGGCCGATCTGGCCTTTTCCTTGGCACGGCTGATCGAGGATGGGCGAGAACGCGCGACCCTGCCTGTCGCCGCGCTGCCGGAAGATTGGGGCGATGAGATCGAGGCCATCACCGCGCGGCCTTTGCCCTTTGCCGGGCTGGTTTCCGCCCGCCCGCTCGTGATGGGCATTCTGAACATTACGCCTGATAGTTTTTCCGATGGCGGGCGGCATTTTGATCCCAGCGACGCCATTGCTGCCGGCCACGCCATGCTCGAGGCAGGCGCGGATATTCTGGATATTGGCGGCGAATCAACGCGGCCCGGCGCGGAACCGGTATCACCTGAAGCCGAAATCGCCCGCGTCATTCCGGTAGTGCGGGAATTGGCGAAAGCCGCCCCGGTCAGCATTGATACGCGCCATGCCGCGACCATGCAGGCGGCGCTCGAAGCCGGCGCTGAAATCATCAATGACGTGACCGCACTCAGGCACGATCCGGCGGCGGCTGATTTGCTGGCACGCAGCCAGGCGCCGGTAGTGCTGATGCATATGCCGGGCACCGACCCGCGCAGCATGCAGGCGCAGGCCGATTACGCAGATGTGGTGCTGGAAGTGGCGCGCTTCCTGCGCGACCGGGTGGCGACACTTGAAGCGCTCGGCATTGCGCGCGGACGGATCGCGATTGATCCCGGCATCGGCTTTGGCAAGACCATGGCGCATAACCTTGCCTTGATCGAAGCCCTGCCCATTCTGGCGGGGATTGGCTGCCCCATCATGCTCGGCGCATCGCGCAAGCGCTTCATCGGCACGCTATCGGGGGTGGAGCAGGCCGAAGCGCGGCTTGCCGGCAGCATCGCCGTAGCGCTTGCGGGGGCAGCGCGGGGTGCGGCCATTCTGCGCGTGCATGATGTGGCGGAAACCATCCAGGCGCTCGCCGTCTGGCAGGCTTGCGCGAATGGCAGCGCTGGATGACCAATACCCCCATGAAGCAAATGCATCTTGGCGCCTTCATGCGCCCCGTCAGCATCCACACTGCCTGGTGGCGCCACCCCGATTCAGCGCCCGAGGCGAATTTCAGCCTCAAGCACCTGGTGCACTGCATCCAAACCCTGGAACGGGGCAAATTCGACGCCTTCTTCATGGCCGATCATCTGGCCGTATTGAATATGCCGATTGAAGCCCTGAAGCGCAGCGGCACCGTGACTTCTTTCGAGCCCTTCACGCTGTTATCCGCACTCGCGATGGTAACGGAACGGATCGGGCTGATCGCCACTGCCTCCACCACCTATGACGCGCCCTATCATATCGCGCGGCGCTTTGCCTCGCTGGATCACATCAGCGGCGGGCGGGCGGGGTGGAATATCGTCACCACCTCCAACCCCGATGCGGCGCGCAAT
>Ga0169931_10015198_pt1 | contig 10322 bp, 7 predicted proteins | sample Kivu_15m_20L_FD_129675 | JGI IMG/M metagenome (GOLD analysis project Ga0169931, IMG submission 129675) | Freshwater microbial communities from Lake Kivu, Western Province, Rwanda to study Microbial Dark Matter (Phase II) - Kivu_15m_20L... | ecosystem: Environmental > Aquatic > Freshwater > Lake ... | reverse complement strand
TGAATTTTGTCCATTACTTGTATCTAACTTTGTTCTTCCCTTGTATATGTCCCACCCATTTCTTGTTTTGTATGCATTATACAAACGATCTTCATTTTGATATGGAAAATAAACTCTAGATTTATCGCCCTTATCTACTGGTATTCCATAGTTCTTAGTTATCATCTGTGATGCATATGTTTGTCTAGTGTCTGTTGTTGAGTTTGCTGCTGGTTTATCTTTCTTCTCTTCATCTCTCTTGGTAAAAAATGGTTGTTCTATTTTAAATCTACTTAATGGATCAAATTTTCCCTCAAGGACCCCACCATTCCATTTAGTTCCAGTTTCCCAATGCAAGTGAGGTCCAGTGGATCTTCCAGTGCTTCCAACTTTACCTATGATATCACCTTTTTTTACTGCTCCACCACGTTTGTATCCATCCAACATATGACCATATAAATGATATATTCCCTGATCATCTTTGAATACTAAAAAATTGCCCCATCCTTCAGATCCCAAAGAATCAGAATCTACAATTTCACCATCGCTAATTGCCCTTAGAGGAGTTCCAGATGCAGCTGAAATATCAGTTCCACCATGATGTTTCATTTGACGTGTAAAGGGATCTTCCCTTTCGCCGTAATCAGATGTCTTTGTTATTTTTATACCTGTGTCTGGATCAGTATACTCATATCCACCCCCAGTTAATCTTCTGAGGGCTCTTGTTAATGGATTATTTCTAACAAGATCGCCCAATCTTCTCATTATATTTTTAAAGAAATCAATTACGCCGCCAAGTAATTTTTGTAATATGTTTGGTAAAGATGGTTTCGCAAAATACTTTTCATATCCATCTGCATATAGTTTACCAAATTTATTTTTATTTTTTTGTTCATAATCAAGTTCATATCGATACATCTTCTTGAATAAATCTGGTGATAGATCTGTTACTCCAGGTCTTTTTTTACCTTTAGTAAAAGTAGATTTTTGTGTAAGTCCACCTTCAGCAAAAGGAACTACACCAGCATCTCTTCCAATTAAGGCAGCATCAATTGCGACTGAGGCAGCGGTGCCAAGACCAGGAATTGTACTAGAAGCACCAGAAGCTAATTCAAGTGCAGCACCTAACATATCTCCTTTTGCTGCTCTTTCTGCAGCAAAAAATGCACTAAGACCAAGACCAATCAAAGGTATTTTTTTACCAATAACTTTAGCAGCTCCCTTTGCAAGTCCTTTTTCTGCTACCTCACTACCAATATTCTTTGCAACTCCTTCTGCTGCTTCTTTACCAAGTGTTTTGCGGAGTGCTACCTCCGTTACTTTCTTAGCAACTCCAGAAGATGCTACAGCACCAGCTATCTTCTTCATTCCTTTACCAGCAACAAAGTTAGCAAGGGCAGATCCACCAAGGACCTTTCCGACTACACCACCACCGCCGCCGCCTGTTCCTGGTCTAGAACTACTAGTAGTATCTTTGACTTGAGCATTACCAGAAGAAGAACTTTGCTCTTCTAATTCTGCCTCTTCATTAAGAGCTTCTTGTCTATCCAGATTTTTTTGATCTAAGTCCTTCTTGCTTTTAGCAATCCTAATCATCGTAGATGTTTGAAGATCTACTACCTGACTAATTTTTGCAATTACTGTACCAGTATCTAAAAATCCTTTTGATAAAGCAGCACTTTGTATCCTAAACGCATCAGAAATTTCTGTAACATTTCCCTCTGATACTTCAGATAACTCTGATAGTTTCTGAAAGTGGGTTTCCATTCTTGCGAAGGTTTTTGTCATAGATTTGGCAAGACTAGAACCTCTCTTCTTCTTTGCTTCTGGTTTATTCTCTTCTTCTGTTTCTTTTGCTGGTGGTAATAGTTTAGTTGTAGGAACTACAGCATATTGTTTTGGTGGTGTTGTTGCTTCACCCCATGGATCATCTACAACATCTGTTATTAGTTCTACTGCTTGTTTTACTCTTTTCTTATTCAATCTTTCAGCAAATTCTCGTGCTGCCTGGCGATCTTCAATCTTCTGGTCTACTTCTTCTCTAAATGGTTTCTCAAGGAACTCTTCTACCAACCACTTCTGGTATGCTTCAGCATTATATGCACCACCAGACTTATCCTTCTGATTTAGTTGAGGATACTTACCCCATTTTTTAAGGTTTTCAATTAACCTATCAGCATCAGCATCACCAAGTTTTACATAGGATGTGAAGTTTTCGCTCAACCCCTCTACTCGTCTACCAGTTAGATTACCTTTGAGACGCAACCAAGTTGCCTCGCCAACCCTATCAGCAGACCAATAAGGTTTTTTGGGATCTAGTATTCCTTCTGGCGGTTGTGCTGGGTTCATGATAGTTTATGTAGTTACACTAGTATCAGACCATGGAGGTCTGAAATTGGAACCGTCAAGTCCAGGAGCTGCACTGTTTCCCTTTTGTACGGCACTGTTGGGACCAGTACTGGTTCCAACATTGACAACATCAAACTTTGGTCCATTTGTTCTCGCCATAGCAACTTCTTGAGATGCAGTAGCAGTTTTGTTTGCTGTTGAATTTGGTGGGGCAGATAATGCCGATGATTGATTTGTTCTTTCTTCCAATGCCTTTATAAACGGAGCTTTTAACTGAATATTTTCCTGTCCACTTGTTTCCATTCTAGTATCACCATATCCACCAATTCCAGTCTTTTTAAAAATAACCCACCCCTCCTTACCGCCAGCAGTTTCTCTTCGTCCAGCGTATTGAACTTGCTTATGTTCAAAATTAACTTCAGTTTGCGCTGGCAATCCATAGTTATTAATACTCATAGCCCAACTTGGTAAAACTGAAGTTTGTGGTGTTGGTGATCTCCTCGCTGCAGCTGCAGCAGCAGCTGCTTTTTGTACTGCTAATGATTTTTCAATTTTTGCTCCAAACATTGCTGGAGTGTATCCAGGTTGGGATTGACTACCTCTAGGAAGAGATGGCCAACCAATATCTTTTCCAAGATCTCTTGATAACCCTTCGTAGTCTTTATCTCTCACCATTTGAACCAATCTAGTTTCACCACCAAAAGTATCATTTAAAAATGATCTTTGTATTTTAACTTGATTTTCTTTTGAAAACTTATCTTTACTAGGATCTAATCCAGCAGCTTGTGCTCTCCCTCTGAGATAATCTGGATGTTGTTGGAATTTACCAAGGGTTCCTGTTCCACCATGTTGAGCGATATAATCTGATGAAGCTTTTAATGCTTGATCTATGGTCATATTTTCAAGACCAGGAATCTTTCCAGGTCCATTACCATAATTAACAGAATCCCATGTTCCTTCTGTTGAAGAGATAGCCTCCATTAATGCTTTAATTTCTGGTGGGGCATCACCAGGCAAAGGTTCGCCTGATCCAGGACCAGGGGGATCATCACCTCCACCTCCACCACCACCAAATAAACTCTTCAAAATCTCACCAAATCTTTCCCATCCACCTCTATTTTCGTAATATTCTTCTAAACCTGTTGCTTGAACATCAGCAAATTTATTTCTATTTTTCATGATGGCATCAAGTCTTGCCTTATTCATCATTTCAAATGTTTTCTTGTTCCATGGCAAAACTAGTTCTGGTTTTCCTTCTTCGGCAAGAGATGCAAGCATTGGTTTGGTTGCCATACCACCAAGTCTAAAGGGCACAACACCAGCATCTCTTGCCGCCAGTACACCATCTACACCTAACGATGCTACCGTACCAGCACCAGGAATCATGCTAGCAGCACCTGATGCCAACTCAAGTCCAGCACCTAGTATGTCACCTTTCATCGCTCTCTGCGCTGCAAAGAAAGCACCTACACCTAAACCAAGTAGAGGTATTTTTTTCAGTCCACTTTTTAATCCAGCTTTTGCAAATGCCTTGCCAGTTGCTTTGCCCATAAACTTAGCAGCACCTTTACCACCAACTGCAGCTGCTGCTCGTGTGCCCATTCTTGCAACACCTCTCCTACCAATCTTATTTGCCAGTACCTTAGAACCAAACATCCTACCAAACAATTCACCTCCGCCGCCTTTGCCACCAATCTTCTCAAAACCAGTTACTGCAGCATTTCCAGCACTTGCACTTCCTTCCTCTAATGCATTCTCTTCATCTAATGCTTGTTGTCTATCAAGATTTTTAGCATCTAAATTCTTCTGCTCCTGGTCCAGACGAACCATCGTTGCAGTTTGTTTTTGAATTGAACCAAGTAGTGTATAGAGTGCTTTACTGAGACCGTCAAATCCAGTGGTAATTATTTGACTCTGTTTATTAATAACTTCAATTAGACCTTCTGGAACTGATACTGTACTTGTAAATTTCTCTGATAGTTTAGTAAGTTGAATTTCAATACCAGCAAGTGCAGATGCCATCGCTTCGTTGATAGCAGTACGACTTGATCGACTTGATTTTTTCTCTCCTTCTTCTGCTTTTCTTTCAGTCTTTGGTTTATTACCAACCATAGGACTTTTTGGTTCTACTTCTGGATACTCAAATCCTTCACGATATCTACCTCGTTTAGATTTTGTAGGATCTCTACCAGCAGGAACATCTTTGTCAAAAAAACTTTCTACTCTTCCACGATTCCTAGCAATTTTATCACCACCAAACTCGCTCCCTAATGCTTTGCGGAAGAATGATCCTCTGCCATATCTCTGTGAAAATTCTTCTTGAGTAAGTCCGCCTTCTTCACCTACTCTAAGTTTCTTTTTTGCATACTTTTTTTCAGCACCTGCCATTTTCTCAGCAGACTTTACCTTCTCCCATGAAAGCTGGGCAATCTGAGCGACAACATTCTTATCGCTCCTAGTATCGCTAAGACCTGTTGTTCCAGATGCCATTATCTTTTTTGGTTCTCTTGCTCTTGTTTGAGGTTATCGAGATATTGCAATAGCAGAGAAACATATACCTGTCTCTCCCATGGATATAAATTTTCTATCTCTGTCAAACTATATTTATGGTGCTGCATCAAAGCAAAATTAGTTTTATAATACCCTTCCAGAGTATTGTGGAAGAGTGCTATCCGAAAAAACTTTGTAGTCCTTCAATAGTATAGTCGGAACTCTCCCCAGTTTTTGGATTGACTACACTAAAAGTATGTTGAAGTTTTGGTGCAGTATCAAAAAACTTTTGTACTTTTTCAAACTGTTCGTTAGTAAACTTCTCAACAAACTCAATCTTTTCCTTTCTTGTGGTAGTAGAACTATCATAAACATTATCTTCATCAAATAGTTGATCAATACTATCAGCAAGAATTTCAAAAACATCATCTGGTGTAACTTCTTTTTCTACAATAGATCCCTCCACAAATCTATTGAAACCAGGATACTTCATCATCAAACCAACCTTATCATCAAGCATGATTTTATTGGTATGTCCTTCAGGTTTAACAACTTTAACATCATGTAAATTAATTTGTGTAGTAACTTGTGTTTCTCCATCGTCAAGACATGTTACCTGCATTTCAATTATTTCTCCTACAGATGCAGCACGAATTTGTAAGAAAAGATATTCAAGATCGAATGTTGCTAACTCATCAATCTTTACACCTCTTGTTTGAATACATGCAGATAGAAGATCTCTTACTGCACTTTGAATAGTATCTGCATCTTCACTTTGCAAAGCAAGTAGTAATACTTTTTCTTCTTTTACAACGAACGGACGATACTTGATCTTCTTTCCAGTAGAAGGTATCTCAAGTTCATATGTTGGATGTTCTAGTTTTGGCAAAGCCATAATAATAACCTCGGTTCATAATAATATTTAGTGCGACTTTTTTACTCAATTTTTTGGCGGAAAATTTTTTTCCAAATTTGTGTTATTTAAAATTCAACTTACTGCACCCATTTGGTTTCTAACTGATGCGGTTGGTTCGTTCTTAGTATTGATAAAGAATGTATGATGACGTGTATAATAGAATGATGCACTCACCTTGGTAATTTGTGATGCACCATAAGCAAGTGGTATAGCATCAATTGCATAGGGAAATGCTTGCTCAATATAATATGCAATTGGTGGTCTACCATTAGCAGCATTAGGAGAAATTTCTGTTTTGGTGATAACAATATCACACATGTATTCTTCTGGATATCTTACTCGAATAGATCTATTTTTACCACGAGAATTTTTTGTTATTCTACTTTTTAGTTTAGATAATTCAAATTTTTCGTTACCTAATTCTTTTGGTCCATCTTCAAAAATAAAATCATTCCATTTAGTCAAAAACTTAAGGGGTGTTAGGTCAGCATCACATGACCAACCTAGAGAAAAATCACTATAAACCCTAGTATGTGCATAATTTACAGATCCTGATCCAAGGTAACGCCCATTAATAGTACCAGTAGCACTATTCACATTAGGTAACTGTGCTTCATCACATAATAAACGAATAATTTGCTCGTCCTTTTGACCGTTTGTGATGTAAGGACTAAGAACAGCGGCAAGATTGTTCCCTGCAGCTGCAGGAATTCTAAATTCAATATCCCAGTTGTTACTAAAGGACATACCACCAGCACCAGCGATGGTCTGTAAAAATACGTCTATACTTTTTACTGCTGACACGCTAAATACCTACGTTGGTACAACTATATTTATGGCATACTCTGGGTTATACAAACCAGTCAATCCAGAAAAGTATCGTGGTAACCCAACTCGTGTTATCTATCGCTCGCTATGGGAACGAAAGTTCATGGTGTTCTGTGATAACAACTCATCGATTATAGAATGGGGTAGCGAGGAGGTAATCATTCCTTATCGTGCCCCAGATGGAAAAGTTAGACGCTACTATCCTGACTTCTATATCAAGGTTCGTGAAAAGGATGGCAAGATCGCTAAGTATATTATTGAAATCAAACCCAAAAGACAAACACTACCACCAAATGACAATAACAAAAAAACTGTTGCCTATCGTAATGCTGCACTAACCTTTGTAAAGAACCAAGCTAAATGGTCCGCCGCCCGTGAGTATTGTGAAGATAGGCAGATGAACTTCTTGATACTCACCGAAGACCACTTAGGAGTATAGCCATGCCAGAAGGTTTCCAGGACATACAAAGAAACACCGTTAATAAACAACCAGGATATAAAACTCTGTTTGAAAGAATAACAGCAAAAACTGGAGGTAAAAAACAATCATTATCATGGTATCGTGCTGCAGTCAAAAGCGAAGCAAGTAAATATAAAAAAGATTCTAATCGTTTCATAAGAGATGAGAAGAGAGATAGTGTAGGTAAAGAAAAAGAACAAGATGAAAACTTCATACGTCATTACGTAAAGCAAGGACATCTTTACATGTTTGAATACAAAGCAAAAATGAAATGGTTACCTTACTATGATGCCAACCCATTAGTTTATGTCTTGAAAACTTCTGGTAATGATTATTTCTATGGTGCAAACTTACACTATCTCTCACCAAAGAAAAGAATTTTAGTAGTACAAAAACTAATGAAAGGCATAATTGATATGCCTAAGGTATGCATCCATAAATATATAAACGCACATGTTGAGGGATTGTTCTTGGACTTAGCCTCTGTTGAATGGGATACTGCTATCCTCTTACCAGTAGAAGAATTTGTTAAGGATGTTCAAGGTCATAAGTTTCCATACGATCATGAATTGGTTTGGGCGGAAACAAATGAAAAATTCTATGACAAAATCAAATCTCGTAGAATTATTAAAAGTTATGGCAAATCATCTGATATAGAAAGGGTAAAATAAATGGGAGGAGCACAAAAACCAGGAATCGCTGGGACATCACCTGGGCAACTTAAAAAAACTACAGGGAATACTCCTGGTGGTAAATCCCAAACTAAATACTGGGAATGGGATGGAAATGATTGGAATGAAATTAGTAAAGAACTACATGATGCTGGTGGAACAAGGGCACCAATAAGTGGCAAAACAACTCCAGCAAACACAACCACTACAGCTCCAGATAGTTTAAGATATCCAAAGGATATCGGTTATACAAGTACTGACTATATGATATTTGAATTTTTTAATTATAAGCCACCATTTCAAAATAAAGATGCTTCACTATCACTAGAAGCTTATAATGCTAGTGGTGTATATACAAAGGACAACAAGAACTTAGTATCCTCTGGTTTACCACAAATTGTATTGTATATGCCAGAGGGTATTAGTGCATCTTACAAAGCAAATTGGGATGGTAAAAAGTTTGGAAATATTGCTGCTGGTGTGTTAGCTGGAGCTGGTGAAGCAGCTAAGGGCGACATGGGACTTATGATGCAGAAGTTGGCAAGCATGACTGATCAAACAGCAAAAAGAGCTCCAGCACAACTTGGGGCTCAAGCTGTGTCAGCAATTATAGGAAGTATAACAGGTGATAGTGTTACCACAAATGATATTTTTTCTTCAATTGGAGGACAAATTTTAAATCCTAATGCGGAATTAATTTTTGGTGGGCACGATCTAAGAACATTTACATTCGCATATAAACTAGTTCCATACAATGAACTCGAAGCTCAGGAAATTTTTGGACCAAAGGGAATTATTGCAACATTTAAAAGAGCGATGTTGCCATCTTACACGGGCAATAGAACAACTGGTGGTGACTTTCTTGAGGGTTCTGCAAGTCAAAGTGTAGGATTTATTAAAAATCCAAATCTCGTACAACCATATTTTATGAATGGTAATGCACCACACAAATACTTACCAAATATGAAGGTATGTACTATTACAGATTTTGATGTAAATTACACATCAGATGGTGTTTATGCTGCACATTCAGGTGGAGTGCCAGTAGCTGCTGATATTAAAATTTCTCTAACCGAAACAAAACTACTTTATTCAGAAGATATAGGAAGCGGATACTAACATGTACTTTTCACTTATCCCAAACATCGAGTACGATGAAAAACCAATCAGTTATCCTTTCTCGGAATCTGATTATGTTGAAGCAAAAAATTTCTTTAGACGTTATCAAATCAATCAAGATGTATTTTCCTATGCCGTATACTTTAACAAATATTCTATAGAAGATGGGCAAAGACCATCTAATGTAGCAGAACTAGCATATGGTGATCCATTCTATGACTGGGTTGTACTAATCACAAACAACATCATCAACCCTCTACATAATTGGCCCTTGACTAACTATGAATTACAAAAAACTATTGAGAGTGAGTATGATAATCCATACGGAACGATTCATCACTACGAAACAGTTGAAGTTCCAGCTGGATATACAATAACTACAGACTTTGGTGAGACAGAACCAGTCATCGCACTCAAGGGTGGTCTAGTTGTTGATCAAACTTTCTATAACAGTACATTCAAATACTGGGATGGCACTACCTATGTAATAAAAAGCGGTAATGTAGTTTCCAAACCTGTGACAGTTATGGATTACTACACTACCGAAAATGAAAAGAAGAGAGAGATTTACCTATTGAAAGGTGGATACCTCCAATTTTTTGTAGATGAATTCCGTGCTAAGAACTTGTATAAATCTTCGGGAGATTATATTTCACAGCAACTCAAGAGAGTTGGTGTTTAGTCTTCCTCAGCAAGACGAGCAAAGTAGGACAGCGCATCGTCATCATCTACAACTGCTTCTGCCTTGACAGGACTAGGAACAGCACTCACACGAGAACGAAACGAAGTAGGTTCTTCAACTACAGGTTCAAACTCTTCCTCATCTTCATCCACAACCTGACGAGCAGGACGTGAAGTGAGACCTAGAACAAGGTTCAAGCGAGCTTCAAGTTCCTCGTAAGTCTTGAAGTTCTCCTTACCAGAGAATGCTTCCAGAGAGTATTCACTCTTCCAGACTTTCTCAAGTGCAGTATCATCTGCTGAGAGAGCAGACACACTATCAAACTCAGAACTATCGTAGTTCCAATAACCAGCAACCTTTTTGATCTTCAGTTTGAAGTTAGCACCTTCCCACAGATCAAACACGTTCACACGTTCTTCGTCTTGGAACTCGGGTTGCATGGCAGCAAGGATCTTATCATGGATCTTCTTGCCATACTTGTACAGGAACACACGACCCTCGTTCTCAGGGTTCTTGGGATCTTTCACCACATAGATGTTACTGTAGTAAGAGAGCTTACGCTTTTGCTTACGTGCGGTCTCTTTGTCGTCGTCACTACCGCTGTTCCACAGGCGGCGGTTGATCTCACCCACAGGATCTTTCTCGTTCAGAGTAGACAGGGAGTTTTCAATATACCAACCACCAGGACCTTGGAAGGCGTGGGAGTAGACTTTCGCCCATGGCACCGTCTCCCCTTCAGGAGCGGGCAGAAAGCGGATAACAGCATAACCGTTACCAGCAGCGTCAACCTCGGGCTTCCAGAAACGTTCATCAACATTCTTACCGCTG
>Ga0169931_10015197_pt1 | contig 10322 bp, 11 predicted proteins | sample Kivu_15m_20L_FD_129675 | JGI IMG/M metagenome (GOLD analysis project Ga0169931, IMG submission 129675) | Freshwater microbial communities from Lake Kivu, Western Province, Rwanda to study Microbial Dark Matter (Phase II) - Kivu_15m_20L... | ecosystem: Environmental > Aquatic > Freshwater > Lake... | reverse complement strand
TGGTCGCCCGCACCCTGGTCGAGGTCGATGCCGCGGCCCTCGTCGACGCCCTGGGCGATGTCCTGGCTCTGCTTGTCGTAGGCCACCAGTACCGCGCAGCCCTTGTAGTCGATGCCGTACTCGGTGTTGTCGTAGCCGATGCGCTTGATCGCCTCGCGGGCGACCTCGATGTAGTCGACGTGGGCGCCGGTCGTGATCTCGCCGGCCAGCACCACCAGGCCGGTGTTGACGAGCGTCTCGGCGGCGACCCGGGAGAACCGGTCCTGCTCGAAGATCGAGTCGAGGATCGCGTCGGAGATCTGGTCGGCGACCTTGTCGGGGTGCCCTTCGGAGACGGATTCGGAGGTGAAGAGGAAGTCGGTGGCCAAGGCTGAGTGCTCCTGTGGAGGTCGGCGGACAGGAGGGCCACGGGCGGGCGACGGGCCCGTCCGGGACCCGTATCGGCGTTGCCGACTTCCAGCGAAGCGGCGACGCTTTAGCAGTATTTCTAGGCCGCCCCGCAAGTTGTCCCATTAACTCGGCGGCAGCGCGATTATAGCCGCAGGTCGACGGCCCTCCGGGCGGGCGATAATCGCGACCGTCGCCCCGCGCCGTCCATCGATCGGTCCGATGCTTGTCCTTCTCGCCCGTCTAGTCTCACGGATTCCGCTCGCCTGGGCCCAGGCCGTCGGTTCGGGGCTGGGCCGGCTCGCGCTGCGGCTGTCGCCGCGCCTGCGCCGCAAGTCGGCGGACAACCTCGCGACCGCCGGCCTGCTCGACGACGGCGCACTCGGTCGCGCCGCCGCGCAGCTCGGGCGGGCCGCCGCCGAGACCCCGTTCGTGTGGTTCGGCGCGCACACCCGGGTGGACGCGATGATCCGCGTCGAGGGCGCGCCGCTCCTGGAGGAGGCGCGCCGCCGCGGCCGCGGCGTGATCCTGCTCACGCCGCACCTCGGCTGCTTCGAGGCGGCCGCCCGCGCGGCGGCGCGCGACGGCCCGATCACGGTGCTGTACAAGCCGCCGCGGCTGCCCGCGGTGCGGCGGCTGGTCGAGACCGGGCGCGCCTCGCCCGGCGTACGGCCGCTGCCGGCCACCGCCGCCGGCGTACGCGGTCTGCTGCGGGCGCTGCGCCGGGGCGAGGCGGTCGGCGTGTTGCCCGACCAGGTGCCGAGCGATGGCGACGGCGTCTGGGCGCCGTTCTTCGGGCGTCCCGCGTACACGATGACGCTGCCGCAGCGGCTCGCGCGGCTGACCGGTGCGGCGGTGCTGATGGCCTGTGGCGAGCGTCTGCCGCGCGGCGCGGGCTGGCGGGTGCGCTTCGAGCCGCTGCCGGTCGAGCCCACGCCGCAGGCGGTCAACGCCGCGATGGAGGCGATGATCCGCCGGCTGCCCGACCAGTACTTCTGGGGCTACAACCGCTACAAGGCGCCGCCGCGGGCCGGCGCGCCCGAGGCCCCGGGCGACGGCGACGCGGCGTTGGCCTCCGGCCGGCCGGCCGACGCGAGCGCCGCGGTCCGCGGCGCCGGGACACGCGATTGAGCGACGCTCGCGCTCCGGGCGACGGGCAGGTACCGGCCGCCGCGCCGTCGCCCCCCGTGCGGGGTCGCTGGGCGACGCGCGCCGCGATCGCGGCGCTCACGCTGATCTCGCGCCTGCCGCTGCGGCCGCTGCGCGTGATCGGCGGGGCGATGGGTACGCTCGCGTGGTGGCTCGCACGGCCTCGCCGACGCGTGACGCTGGTCAACCTGCGGCTGTGCTTTCCGCAGCTGAGCGAGCGCGAGCGCCGCCGGCTCGGGCATGCGCACTTCCGGGCGTTCATGCGCAGCATCCTCGAGCGGTTCATCGTGTGGCGCGGGCCGCCGCAGCGGATCCGGGCGCTGGTGCGCATCGAGCACCTCGATCTGCTGCACGCTCACCTGGGCCGGCCGCTGATCATCCTCGCGCCGCACTTCGTGGGTCTGGACGCGGGCGGCCTGCGGCTCTCGATGGAGTACGGCTGCGTGACGATGTACCAGCGCCAGAGGAATCCGGTGCTCGATGCGGTGATGCGCGCCGGCCGGGAGCGGTTCGGCAATGCGATCGTGCTGTCGCGCCAGGACGGCGTACGCGCCGCGCTGCGGCTGGTGCGCCGGGGCCGGCCGTTCTACTACCTGCCCGACATGGACCTGGGTGCGCGCGATGCGGTGTTCGTCCCGTTCTTCGGCGTGCCTGCGGCGACCGTCACCGGCGCGGCCCGGCTCGCCGCGCTGACCGGCGCGACCGTGCTGCCGTTCGTCACGCGGATGACTCCCGAGGGCTACGTCGGCCGCTTCCACCCGCCCTGGCAGGATTTTCCGGGCCCGGACGAGGTCGAGGCCACGCGGCGGATGAACGCGTTCATCGAGGACTGCGTGCGCGAGTGCCCCGAGCAGTACCACTGGACGCACCGGCGGTTCAAGACGCGCCCGCCCGGCGAGCCGAGCCCCTATTCGGGTTGAGCGATAATCGTCGGCATGCGGCTCAGGTTCACCAAGATGCACGGCGCGGGCAACGACTTCGTCGTGCTCGACGGCGTACGCCAGCGTGTCGAGCTGTCGCGCGACCAGCGCCGCCTGCTGGCCGACCGCCACCTCGGGGTGGGTGCCGACCAGCTGCTGCTGGTCGAGCCGCCGGACGCACCGGACGTCGACTTCGTCTACCGGATCTTCAACGCCGACGGCGCCGAGGTCGAGCAGTGCGGCAACGGCGCGCGCTGCTTCGTGCGGTTCGTGCGCGAGCAGGGCCTGACCGACAAGCGGGCGGTGCGCGTGCGCACGCGAGGCGGGGTGATCGAACCGCGCCTGGAGGCCGATGGCCGCGTGACCGTCGACATGGGCGCCCCGGTCCTGGAGCCCGAACGCGTGCCCTTCGACCACCGGGGCCTCGACCCGCGCCCCGAGGGCGAGGACCGGCTGTGGCCGCTCGAGCTGCCGCTCGGCGTGCGCTGGGTCTCGGTGCTGTCGATGGGCAATCCGCACGCGGTGCAGACCGTGACCGACCTCGATGCGGCGCCGGTCGGTGCCGACGGTCCGCTGATCGAGGCGCATGCGCGGTTCCCGCAGCGGGTGAACGCCGGCTTCATGCAGGTCGTGAGCCGCGGCGAGGTCCGACTGCGGGTGTACGAGCGCGGCGTCGGAGAGACCCTGGCCTGCGGCAGCGGGGCGTGCGCGGCCGTGGTCGCCGGCATCCGGCGCGGCCTGCTCGGGCCGCGCGTGGACGTCCGCATGCGCGGCGGGGCGCTCACCGTCGAATGGCGGGGCGGCGCGGTCTGGATGACCGGCCCGACCCAGTCGGTCTACGCCGGCGAGATCGACCTCGACGCACTGGCCGCCGCATGACCCCCGATCCTTCGCCCGCAACCGGAAACGAACCGATGACGCAGTCGGCCAGCGCCGAACAGGTGGCGCAGTACCTCCACGACAACCCGGGCTTCTTCGATGCCCACGCGGATCTGCTCGCGTCGATCACCGTGCCGCACCCGCACGGCGGGCGCGCGGTGTCGCTGGTCGAGCGCCAGGTGGACCTGCTGCGCGAAAAGAACAAGGCGCTGGAGCTGCGGCTCGCCGAGCTGCTGCGGATCGGCCAGGAGAACGACGCGATCGCCGATCGGCTGCAGCGGCTGACCCGCGAGATGCTGCGCGCACGCGAACTCGGGCGGCTGCCCGAACTGCTGCTCGCGGGTATGGGCGAGGGCTTCGCGGTGCCCCAGGTCGCACTCAGGCTCTGGGGTCTGGACGAGGCCTACCGCGGTCTGGACTGCGCGGCCGAGGTCGACGCCGACGCCCGCGCGCTCGCCGACGGCCTGCGGCAGCCGTACTGCGGCCCCAACGGCGAACTCAGGCCCGCCACCTGGCTGCCCGGCGGCGGCGCGCAGACGCGCTCGATCGCGCTGCTGGCGATGCGCGTGGGCGCCGCGCCGCACGCGTTCGGCCTGCTCGTGCTCGGTTCGCCGGATCCTTCGCGGTTCGCCCCCGGGATGGGGACCGCGTTTCTCGAGCGCATCGCCGAGACCTGCAGTGCCGCGCTGTCGCGGCTGCTGCCGGCCTGACCCCGCGGGCGCGCGCCAGATGATGGTTGCGGCCGCAATCGAATCGGGCGGCGCCGGTCCGGCGCCCGGCGCTCCGGCCGGCCCGGTTCCGACCGGCGAGGCCCCGATCGGTCGTGCACCGATCGACGGGGGCCCGATCGGCCCGGACCCGGCGCGCCGGGACCCGTCGATCGCCGAACACCTGCGCCGCCTGAGCACCGAGCGCGGCTGCTCGCCGCGCACGATCGACGGTTACGGCCGCGAGCTCGCGCTGCTGCAGCGACTCGCGGCCGGGCGGCCGTGGCCGCAGCTCGGCGAGGGCGACGTGCGTCGCTGGGTCGCGCAGGCCTCGCGCGAGGGCCTGTCGGCCGCCTCGATCGCGCGGCGCCTGTCGGCGTGGCGCGGCTTCTTCGACGCGCTCGCGGCGCGCGGCGAGCTCGCCTCGAATCCGGTGCGGGCGGTGCGCGCGCCGCGGCGCGCGCGGCGTCTGCCCAAGGCCCTCGCGCCCGACCAGGCGCTCGCGCTCGTGCAGTCGCCGGCCGGCGCGCCGCCGGACGGATTCGAGCCGGTCCGCGACCAGGCGATCGTCGAGCTGCTGTACTCGAGCGGGCTGCGGCTGTCCGAGCTCACCGGGCTGGACGCGGGGTACGTCGCGCGGGCCTCGCATCGGTCCGACGGCTGGCTCGCGCGCGACGCCGCCGAGGTGCACGTGCTGGGCAAGGGCGGCCGGCGGCGCACGGTGCCGGTGGGCGCGCCCGCGCTCGCCGCACTCGACGCCTGGCTCGCGGTGCGCGCCGACTTCCTCGCGGCCGCGCCGCGGGCCGACGGCGACGCGCTGTTCCTGTCGCGCCGGGGCGCTCGGCTCGGCGCCCGGGCGGTGCAGCGGCTGCTCGCGCGGCTCGCGCTGCGGCGCGACGTGCCCGCCCGCGTCCACCCGCACGTGCTGCGCCACTCGTTCGCGAGCCACCTGCTGCAGTCGAGCGGCGACCTGCGCGCGGTCCAGGAGCTGCTCGGCCACGCCAGCATCGCGACCACCCAGGTCTACACCGCGCTCGACTTCCAGCGGCTCGCGGCGGTGTACGACGCCGCGCATCCGCGCGCCCGGGTGCGCCGCTGACCGCTGCGCACCCGATGGCCGCCACGGCCACGCTCACGCTCGCCGCGGGCAAGGAGAAGTCCCTCCTGCGCAGGCACCCGTGGGTCTACGCGAGTGCGGTCGCCCGCGTGTCCGGCCGCGCCGACACCGGCGACACCGTGCGGGTCATCGGCGCCGACGGCCGCTTCCTCGCCTGGGCTGCCTACAGTCCGCGCTCGGCGATCCGCGCACGCGCCTGGTGCTGGCGCGAGGACGACCGGGTGGACGAGGCCTGGATCGCCGCGCGCGTGCGCGCCGCGGTTGCGCGGCGGGCGGGGCTCGGGCGCGACGCCGACGCGCTGCGGCTGGTCTTCGGCGAGGCCGACGGCCTGCCCGGCCTGGTGGTCGATCGCTACGCCGGCCAGCTGGTCGTGCAGTTCCTCGCCGCGGGCGTCGAGCGCTTCCGGCACGCAATCGTCGAGGCGCTCGCCGAGGCGACCGGCTGCGGTCGGGTCTACGAGCGCTCCGACGCCGCGGCCCGCGAGCGCGAGGGCCTGGCCGCGCGCGACGGTCCGCTGCGCGGCGACGTACCCGCGCCGGTCGAGGTGCTCGAGCACGGCGTGCGCTACCGGGTCGACGTCGTCGGCGGCCACAAGACCGGCTTCTACGTCGACCAGCGCGACAACCGCGCACTGGTGGCCGCGCACGCGGCCGGCCGCCGGGTGCTCAACTGCTTCTGCTACACCGGCGGCTTCTCGCTCGCCGCGCGCCGTGGCGGCGCGGCCGACGTGCTGTCGATCGACAGCAGCGCCGAGGCGCTCGCGATGGCCGCGGCCAACGAGCGGCTCAACGGGTGGGAGCCGTCGCGGTGGTGGCAGTCGAACGTGTTCGACGCGCTGAAGTCGCTGCTCGCCGAGGGCCGGACGTTCGACCTGATCGTGCTCGACCCGCCCAAGTTCGCGCCCTCGGTCCGCCACGTCGATCGTGCCGCGCGGGCGTACAAGGAGATCAACCTGAAGGCGCTGCGGCTGCTGGCGCCCGACGGGCTGCTGCTCACCTTCTCGTGCTCGGGTGCGATCGGCCTGGAGCTGTTCCAGAAGATCGTCGCCGGCGCGGTGATCGACTCCGGCGTGGACACGCAGCTGGTGCGGCGTCTGGCCGCCGGCGCCGACCACCCGATGGCGATGACCCATCCGGAGGGCGAGTACCTGAAGGGGTTGATGCTGCGGCGGATGTAAGATCGCCGCCTCGCACTGCGGAGAGCGGCGTGGCGTCCTGGGTCGAGCAGGCACGACAGCGGGTGCGCGACACGGGCGCGCGCGTGACCGGCGCGCGGGTGCGGGTGCTGGCTGCGCTGCTGGAGGCCGACTGGGCGCTGTCGCACGCCGACGTGCAGCGGCTGCTCGCGCGGGACGATCGCATCGAGGTTCTCGACCGGGTGACCGTCTACCGCGTGCTCGACTGGCTGGTCGAGGCCGGCCTCGCGCACCGGGTGGCCGGCCCGGACCGGGTCGGGCGGTTCTCGGCGCACGCCGGGCCGCTGGGCGCAGGGCACGGCCGTCATGGTCACTTCAAGTGCGTGCGTTGCGACCGGATGTTCTGCATGAACGCATCGCCGGGGCTCGCGCGGACCGTGCGCGCGATGCTGCCCGAGGGCTTCGCGGGCGACCAGGTCGAGCTCACCGTGCTCGGTCGCTGCGCGGACTGCGTGGCGCGGCATCCGCCGGCCGGCGCGGACGCCTTGCCGTGAGCGCGAACCCGTCGCTCGGCGAGGCCGGCGGCGCGGCCGCGCCGGTGGCGGTCTCGGTGCTCACCGGCTTTCTCGGCAGCGGCAAGACCACGCTCCTCAACGGGCTGTTGCGCCAGACGCCGATGCGCGACACCGCGGTGCTGATCAACGAGTTCGGCGACACCGGGCTCGACCACCTGCTGGTCGAGCGCGTCGACGACCGTACGGTGCTCCTGCAGTCCGGCTGCGTGTGCTGCACGATCCGCGCCGACCTCGCCTCGGCCCTCGCGCGGCTGCTGCAGTCGCGCGACCGAGGCGACCTGCCGCCGTTCTCCCGGGTGGTGCTGGAGACCACCGGGCTCGCCGACCCGGCACCGGTGCTGCACACGCTGGTGGCCGATCCGCTGCTCGCCGAGCGCTGCAGACTGCAGGGCGTCGTGACCGCGGTCGACGCGGTGCACGGCGCGGCCCAGCTGTCGTCGCGGTTCGAGTCGGTCAGGCAGGCCGCGGTCGCCGATCTGCTGGTCGTCACGAAGACCGACCTCGCCGCGCCCGCGGCCGTGGACGCGCTCGGGCGCAAGCTCGCCCGGCTGAACCCCGGCGCGCCGCGGATCGCGGCGGTGCGCGGCGAACTCGACGCGGCGCACCTGCTCGGGCTCGGTCTGTACGACCCGGCGCGCCGCGGCCCGGACGTGCGCCGATGGCTGCGCGACGAGGCGCTGCGTCCGCCGCCGACCGAGACGGCGGCGGACGCGGCCGCGCGCAGCCGGCACGGCGAGGCGATCCGCAGCTTCGTGGTCGAGCTGGATCGCCCGATCGCCCGCGACGCGCTTCACGACGCGCTGGAGATGCTGACCTCGCTGTACGGCGACGCGCTGCTGCGGGTCAAGGGGGTGGTCGATCTGCTCGACGAACCGCCCGCCGCGCTGCACGTGGTCCAGCACCAGCGGTATCCGCTCGTGCCCCTGCCGCGCTGGCCGGCGCACTGGGACCGCGGCGGCGTCGAACCCGGCAGCCGCCGCAGCCGCATCGTCTTCGTCGTGCAGCACCTGACGCGCGACTATGTATCCTCGCTGTTCGCGCACTTCAACGCGTCAACCGACCCTCGAGGCTGAGCCATGGCCCAACCCAACGTCCCGGTCACGATCCTGACCGGCTTCCTCGGCAGCGGCAAGACCACGCTGCTGAACCGCATCCTCACCGAGCAGCACGGCCATCGGATCGCGGTGATCGAGAACGAGTTCGGCGAGGAGGGCGTCGACAACGACCTGCTGCTGCAGGAGCGCGACGAGCAGATCGTCGAGATGAACAACGGCTGCATCTGCTGCACGGTCCGCGGCGACCTGGTCCGCATCCTCGGGGACCTGCGCGAGCGCCGTCAGTCGGGCGACGCGAAGTTCGACCGCGTGATCATCGAGACCACCGGTCTGGCCGACCCGGGCCCGGTCGCGCAGACCTTCTTCATCGACGATTCGATCGCCGAGTACTACCTGCTCGATGCGGTGATCACCGTGGTCGACGCCCGGCACGGGCAGCGCCAGCTCGACGAGCACAAGGAAGCGGTCGAACAGGTGGGCTTCGCCGACCGGATCCTGATGTCGAAGACCGACCTGGCGAGCGAGGACGAGCAGCGCGCGCTGCGCGAGCGGCTGCAGCGGATCAATCCGCGCGCACCGATCCGCCCGGTGCGCTTCGGCGACGTGCCGATCGCGGAGGTGCTGGATCTGAGGGGTTTCAACCTCAACGCGATCCTGGAGATCTCGCCCGACTTCCTCGACAGCGACGAGCACGAGCACGACGAGGCGGTCGGCTCGTTCGTGTTCCGCTCGGACCGGCCGTTCGACGCACGCAAGCTCGAGGAGTTCCTGGGGGGCCTGGTGCAGGTTTACGGCTCGGACATGTTGCGGTATAAAGGCGTCCTTTTTGTCAAGGGCTCCGACCGGCAGATGGTCTTCCAGGGAGTCCACATGATGATGGGCGCCGATCTCGGGCGCCGCTGGCAGGCCGGTGAGAAGCCGTCGAGCAAGATGGTGTTCATCGGACGTAAATTGCCCAAGAGCCTGTTCATCCAGGGTTTGCAACAGTGCCTCGCCTGAGGGCTCGCGCCGCGGCGTGGCACACGCAGGACACGAGATGGCCGTGACCAAGACACCGAAGCACCTGACGGAGGCGGAGCTGCTCGCGATGCCCGAGTCGGCGTACATGAACGAGGCGCAGCTGGCCTTCTTCCGGCAGCGGCTGCAGCAGATGGAGCGCGATCTGCTCGCCAACGCGGGCGAGACCACCGAGCACCTGCGGGAGACCGTGATCGTTCCCGACCCGGCCGATCGCGCCACCATCGAGGAGGAGCACGCGCTCGAGCTGCGCACGCGCGACCGCGAGCGCAAGCTGCTGAAGAAGATCCACCAGTCGCTCTCGCGGATCGATTCGGCCGACTACGGCTGGTGCGAGGAGACCGGCGATCCGATCGGCATCCCGAGACTGCTCGCGCGCCCGACGGCCACGCTGTCGCTCGAGGCGCAGCAGCGCCGCGAGCTGCGCCAGAAGCTCTACGGCGACTGACCGGCGAGGTGGCCGGGTGCGCGCCGGCGATGCGGTGAGCGAGGGCGGGGCGACCCGCCTTCGTCGTTCGTGGCGGCAGCTCGCCTGCGGCCCGTGCCCCGCGCGCGTCGACCGCTGCTGATCCGCCGATGGACCGGTCTGCAGCCCACGAGTCTGCGAACGCGGACCCCGCGGTCCGCCTCGAGGGCGTGCGCGTGGTGCGCGGCGGACGGGTCGTGCTGGACTTGCCGGCCTTCGAGCTGCCCGCCGGCGGCCAGGCGGTCGTGGTCGGACCGTCGGGCTGCGGCAAGACCACGCTGCTGTCGGTGCTGGCCGGCCTGCTCGCCCACGACGCCGGCCGGGTCGCCGTGGCCGGTGAGGACCTGGCGGCGCTCGCATCGCGCGGGCCGGCCGCGGTCGACCGCTTCCGAGCGACCCACATCGGCCTCGTGCCGCAGCAGCCGATGCTGTTCGCGGTGCTCGATGCGCTCGACAACCTGATCGCGGCGCAGGGGTTCGCGGGTCGTGCGGCCGATCGCGGCCACGCGAGCGCGCTGCTGGCCGCGCTCGGGCTGGCCGGGCTGGAGCGCCGGCGTCCACGCGAGCTCTCGCGCGGTCAGCAGCAGCGCGTGGCGATCGCCCGCGCGCTGGTCAACCGACCCGCGCTGATCCTCGCCGACGAGCCGACCGCGAACCTGGACGACGCGCACACCGCGCAGGTGCTGTCGCTGCTCGCGGCCCAGGCCTCGGCGCGCGGCGCGTCGCTGCTGATCGCGACCCACGACGCGCGGGTGCGCGATCGCTTCGAGCGCGTGCTCGCGCTGCCCTCCCGATGAGACACCCTGTGTCAACCCCCCGTCGATTGAACGGCAAGCCGAGCGCTGTTGTGGAGGGCTGGGTCGTAGGGTTTGCGGTCGGTCCAGGCGCGCCAGATCACGCGAATCCAGGCGCGG
>Ga0169931_10015196_pt1 | contig 10322 bp, 6 predicted proteins | sample Kivu_15m_20L_FD_129675 | JGI IMG/M metagenome (GOLD analysis project Ga0169931, IMG submission 129675) | Freshwater microbial communities from Lake Kivu, Western Province, Rwanda to study Microbial Dark Matter (Phase II) - Kivu_15m_20L... | ecosystem: Environmental > Aquatic > Freshwater > Lake ... | reverse complement strand
GCGCTGCCGATGCCCAGGAGGGTGACGCCGGAGGCCGTGCAGAGAAAGGTGAGCAGGGCGGCGTCGCGATCGGCGGGCGCCTCGAGCGCCGTCGCGAGGCTCGCGGACAGGGTGGCGAGCAGCGCGATGCCCGCCATCGCCGCAAGGAGCGCAGCCGGGAGGGCGGCAAAGGCGGTGACGACCGTGAGGCCCAGGAGGCCGGCGATCGCGTAGAAGACGCCCGCCCAGACCGCCGCCCGATAACGCCTTTCGGGCTGGGGATCGGCGTCGGGCGACATGCAGATCGCCGCGGTGATCGCCGCCAGATTGAATGCAAAGCCGCCCAAGGGCGCGAGCACCATGCCCGTCAGTCCGGTCACCACGATTGGCGGCGAAGCGGGCGTCGAGTAGCCATTGGCGCGCAGCACCGCGAGCCCGGGCATATTCTGCGAAGCCATGGTGACCAAAAAGAGCGGCAGACCGATGCCCAGGATTGCGCTCCAGGAAAAAGTGGGGGTCACCCAGATGGGCCGGGCCCAATCGAAGACGATCTTCGAGCCCTGAATCTCACCGCTCACCGCACACCAGATGATCCCGGCTGCGAGGCTCGCCAGCACCGCAAAATTGGGCCAGGCGAGCCGCGCCAGCACCCAGACCGCGATCATCAAAACCACCAAAGGCAAGGCCTGATCGAGGATCCCGAACAGTTGCAGGCCGAAGCGAAGCAGCACGCCCGCCAGCATCGCCGCCGCCACCGCGCGGGGTATCCAGCGCAGCAACGCGTCGACCCATCCCAGCAGCCCGAAAACGGTCAAAAGCAGCGAGGAAAACACGAACACCCCGACCGCATCCGAGAGCGACACGCCGTGTAGCGCCGTCGCAAGGAGCGCCGCCCCGGCGGTCGACCAGGCGGTCAACACCGGTGCCCGGTAATAGAGCGACAGCCCGATCGAGGTCGCAGCCATTCCCAGACCGAGTGCCCAAAGCCAGGACGCAATCTGGGCGGTGCTCGCACCCGCAGCAGTGGCCGCCTGCACGACGATCACCGCCGAGCTGACATAACCCACCCACACCGCGATGAATCCCGCGTTGACATGGGACCATCGAAAACCGGCCATCATCACGGGCTGGCCCTGAAACTCAGAAAAACCGAGCCTGCGGGCGCATCACCCGCCCGCACCAACATTGCAAGCACCTTGGACGGGATGCCGCCCCCGCGCATCAGGTCGCGCTCCGCTGCGGTCAACAGGGCGGGCCGGACGGTGAACGTTCGCGAGATCTCCGCCCTAGCCGGCCAGGCCGCTCCGGGACGATCAGCACGATGCGCCGCGCGGACGGTCACCCGGACCGGCGTGCCCTGATCGATCGCGCCGGCGATACCTTCGAGATCGAAATGCTCGGAGCCGGATAGGCTGAGCGAGGCACAACCCTCTCCAGGTTCGAAGACAAGCGGCAGCACGCCCATCGCAATCAGGTTGGCGCGGTGAATGCGCTCGAAGGATTCGGCAATCACCGCCTGCACCCCGAGCAACATGGTGCACTTGGCCGCCCAGTCGCGACTGCTGCCGCTGCCATAGTCCCGGCCGGCGAGCACGATCGTGGGCACGCCAGCCACCCGGTAACGCATCGCCGCCTCGAAAATGCTCATCAATCGCCCACTCGGGTGGTGAAGCGTGACGCCGCCCTCGGTGCCGGGCACGAGCAGGTTCCTCAAACGCAGATTGCCAAAACCAGCGCGGGTCATGACGCGGTAGTTGCCGCGGCGACCGACATAGCTGTTGAAATCAGCCTGCCTGACACCCAGGCCCGTCATGTAGCGCCCGGCCGCGGAATCGAGCGGGATCTCTCCCCCTGGCGAAATATGGTCGGTGGTCACCGAATCGCCAAGCACCACGAGCACCTGTGCGTCCTGGATGCGGTCGCGATCTGGCCGCCCCGCCAAGGGTGAGGCCAGCACGCGATCGGACGTGGCTTCGGTCCAGTCACCCAGCGGATCGACGGGCTCAGCCGACCCGAATTCCGCCCCCGGTGCCGCGCCGAAGAAGGGCGGCTCGACCAGATAGGTCGAATCCGGATCCCAGGCATAGCGATCGCCAATCGGGGCCTCAAGCGCACCCCACAGGCTGCCATCCACGCCCCGGTCGTAGACCGATCGAAAGCGCTGCGGATCCTCGGCCAAGGGCAAGAGCGCCTCGAGGCTCGCCCGATCAGGGAGCAGATCTCGAACGAACACCGGCTGGCCGGTGGCGTCCTGGCCGATCGGATCGGTGTCGAGATCAAGGTCGATCCGACCCGCGAGCGCGTAGATCACCACCCAGTGCGGGGCACCGATGTAATTGGCGCGAATCGACTTGTGGATGCGCCCTTCGAAGTTGCGGTTGCCCGAAATCACCGCTGCCGCCACCAGATCCTGCGCTTCGATGGCCTCGGCGATACCGGGATTGAGCGGGCCGGACTTGCCGCCACAGGTACTGCAACCATGGCCCACGATGCCAAATCCGATCGCCTCCAGCGGCTCGAGCAAGCCTGCAACAGAGAGATAATCGCCCACCACCCTGGAGCCCGGTGCCATCGACGTCTTGACCCAGGCGGGCGGACGGAGCCCGCGCTCGACCGCGCGTCGCGCGACAAGCCCCGCGCTCAGCATCGCAGCCGGATTGGCCGTGTTGGTGCAGGAGGTGATCGCAGCCAGCACCACCGCGCCATCCGTGAGCGCCGCCTGGCGGTCGGTGGCCGGTCGCGCAAAACCACCTGCATCCTGCGGCGCGCGGAGTTTTTCCCGGAAATCGCTGCCGACGGCCTCGACACTCAGCCGATCCTGAGGACGGCGCGGACCCGCGAGGCTTGGCCGGGCGGCCGAAACGTCAATCTCGATGACCCGGCTGTATTTCGGGGCGGGCCCATCGGGATGACGGTACAAGGCATTGGCCTGGGTATGACGCTCGACCCGCGCGATCACCTCCGGGGCACGCCCCGTCAGGCGCAGGTAATCGAGGGTGCGGGCATCAACCGGAAAGAAGCCACAGGTGGCGCCGTACTCCGGGCACATATTGGCCAGCGTGGCACGGTCGGTGACCGCCAGGCACTCAGCCGCAGGCCCCCAGAATTCGACTGCGCAGGCGGTCACGCCCTCACGGCGCAAACGCTCGGTCACAAGCAGCACTAGGTCGGTGCCGACCACCCCAGGCCCGAGATCACCTGAGAGCCGGACCCCCACCACCGAGGGCAAGGGAAAGCCATAAGCCTCGCCCAAGAGCGCGGCTTCAGCGTCGAGCCCACCGACGCCCCAGCCCAGCACGCCCAGGCCGTTGACCATGGTGGTGTGCGAATCACATCCCAGCATGAATTCGGGAAACCACCAGACCGCGCCCTGATAGTGCCGCTCGCTCACCACCTCGGCAATGTGCTCGATGTTGATCTGGTGGATGATGCCGCTGCCAGGCGGATGGATGCGCAGACCCTTGAATGCCTGATGCGCCCACTTGATGAAGCGGTAGCGCTCCTGATTGCGCTTGAACTCCTTGGCGAGATTCAGGTCGATGGCATCCGGTCGCGCCCAGTGGTCGACCGACAGCGAGTGGTCGACGATCAGATCCACCGGCAAAAAGGTGTCAACCCCGGCCGGATCGACGCCCTGGCGGGCGAGCGCATCGCGCAGCGCCGCCAGATCCTGGAGAAGCGGCAGCCCGCTCGAATCCGGAAGCACCACGCGGCTCACCTGGAGAGCAAGGTCGCGGCCCTCATGATCCTGCCAATCGACCAGACGTGCGATCTCATCATCGGGAACACGGTCGGGGCCGCCCTGCGCGCGCCCCCGAAACAGGTTCTCGAGCATCACGCGGATGCAGTAGGGATAGGTCTGAATCGACCGGCCCCGCTCGCGCAAGGCCGCGTCGATATCGCACCAGCGCTCGCCCGAGTCGGTCTCCCGAATCCATTCAGGCAGATTCATGCCTGAATCTCCGCGGCAGGATCGAGGTCGGAGCGCATCAGAACTTCAGGTTGGCGACCTTGACCAGGTTTCGCCAGCGGGCAATGTCGGCGTTGATCGTCTTCAGCATGTCGTCAGGCGTGCCGCCCAGCACAGTGGTGCCCTCGGACTCGAATCGCTCCCGGATGGGCTGCATCTTGAGCACTTCGTTCAACTCGCGGTTGAGCCGGGCGAGGACCTCGGGCGGAATCCCCTTGGGCCCGCCGATCGCCTTCCAGTCAACGACCTGGTATTTGGGATAGCCCTGCTCGGCGAAGGTCGCAACATCGGGCAGCTTGGGCGAGCGTCCGGTGCCGGAAATGCCGATCGCCCGCGCCCGGCCCGACTTGACGTGCTGCGCGGCAAAGGTGGCGCTCGTGAACATCATGTCGACCGAGCGGCCCATCACATCGTTGAACGCCTGCGAGGACCCTTTGTAGGGCACGTGCAGCAACTGCACGCCCATGTTGTAACCGAGTTCCTCGGCCGCCATGTGCGCAATCGAGCCCATGCCGGCCGAGCCGTGAGAGACCTTGCCGGGGTTCTTGCGAGCCATGTCCGCGAGTACCTTGGCATCGCGAATGGGCGAGTCGGGATGCACGATCGCCACGACTGGATCGCGCGAGACCATCATCACCGGCTGCAGATCGCCGAGCGGATCGAAGGGCAGCTTGTCGTTGACCGCAGCCTGGATCGCGTAAGTGCTCGACATGTTGAGCAGCGTATAGCCATCGGCGGGCGATTTCAGCACATGCGCCGAGCCGATCGCGCCACTCGCACCGGCGCGATTTTCGACGACGACCCCGGTCGGGAAACGCTCGGACAGGCCCTTGGCTACGAGTCGGGCGATCACATCGCCGCCGCCGCCGGCGGCAAAGGGCACGACAAAGACGATCGGTTTGTTGGGAAAGCCAGCCTGGGCTCGAAGCACGGGGCTCACCGCGAGGACGGAAGAAGCCGCCACGCCTGAACGAACGAAATCACGACGTTTCATGGATTGTTCTCCCTGAGAATGAGGCGGAAATCTAGCATGGCGAGTCCAGGCGCGCAGCAGGGCGGCGCCCGTATCGCGCGGATGGCGTGGATCCGCAAAGAGGACAGAGGGCCGCGGGAAGACGCCAGCGGAAGCTCACGGCCGCCAGGCCGGGATCTCCCAGTCATAATGAATGGCAAGGAGGCGCAGCGCGGCCACCAAGGCAAAGCTCAGTGAAAAACTCAATATCGGCGCCACCGCCCAGGCATCGAGCAGCAGGTAGAGCGAACTGCCCGCAAACGCGAACACGGCGTAGGGCTTGTGATCGGAAAAGGCCTTGGGGATGTCGTTACAGACGATGTCTCGGAGCACGCCACCAAAGATCGCACTGATCACGCCCATCAGGATGGCCACGATCACCGGTTGCTCGGCCTCGCTCGCGATTCGCGTGCCGAGAATGCTGAAGAGCGCGAGCCCCAGCGCGTCGGGAATCTGGATCGCGCGCTCGGTCCAGTCGATGTGACGGCTGCGAAGAAAGGCGATCCCGGCAACCGATAGCGCCAGCAGCACCCAGAGCCAATAGTGCTGGTCAACCCAGAAGAAGGGCCGGCGGTCGAGCATCACGTCTCGCAAGGTGCCCCCGCCAAAGGCGGTGAGCCCGGTCACCATGCAGACGCCCACCGCATCCAGGCGCTTGCGCAGGCCCGCAACAAGGCCCGATGCCGCGAACGCAAGCGTCGCGAGAATCTCGATGATGAGTTCGAAGGTGGACAATTCGAAAATCCTGTCGGGATGGGTGGTCGAAACCCGGATAATGCGTCCAAATCGTCGATTCCGTTCGCGGCCCCGTCGTCCGCCTTACGGGCGAGACGCCGATTTTCGAGGAGAGCCTTCGTCATGGCCGATTTCGATACCCTGCAATGGCCTTTTTTTGAAGACCGCCACCGTGACTACGCTGCTTCAGTGGAAGCCTGGGCGGCCGGGACGCTCGAGCCCCTGCTTGAATCGCAAGCCTTCCAGGCGGCAACGGTCGATGGGCGCTGCCAGCAACTGATCGAGGCGCTGGGGGCAAGCGGTCTGCTCGAGGTCTGCGCCCCGGCGGCGGGCGCCGAAGCCTTCGATGTGCGCTCGATCTGTCTGGCCCGGGAAATTCTCGCGCGGCGCTCGGCGCTCGCCGAGTATGTCTTTGCGATGCAGGGGCTGGGGAGCGGCCCGATCACGCTATTGGGCAGCCCCGAACAGCGCGAGCGCTATCTGCCGGGCGTGCGAGCCGGCCACAGGGTCGCAGCGTTTGCGCTCTCCGAGCCTGAAGCGGGTTCGGATGCGTCGGCGATTTCGACCACCGCCCGTGCCACCGCAGACGGGTGGGTCATCGACGGTGAAAAGACCTGGATCTCGAATGGCGGCATCGCCCACCAATACGTCGTGTTTGCGCGCACGGGCGAAGCGCCCGGTGCCAAAGGGCTTTCGGCCTTCATCGTCGAAGCCGATCAGCCAGGCCTCATCGTTGCCGATCGCCTGGAAATGATGTCGCCGCATCCGATTGCGCGGCTTCGATTCGAAGCTTGTGAGGTGGGCCGCGCACAGTTGCTGGGCCACCCTGGCGAGGGTTTCAAGATCGCGATGGCCACCCTGGACGTATTCCGAACGACGGTCGCTGCGGCCGCACTCGGCTTCGCCCGCCGGGCGCTCGCCGAAGCCTCGCGACGGGCCGCCACCCGAATAGCGATGGGCAAGCCCCTGATCGAGCACCAGTTGATCCAGGGAAAGATCGCCGACATGTGTTGTGCGGTGGACCAGAGTGCGTTACTGGTCTACCGCTCGGCCTGGACGCGTGATGTGCTGAAACGCCGCGTCACGCGCGAATCCTCAATGGCCAAGCTGTGCGCGACCGAGGCCGCGCAGCAGGTGATCGATGACGCGGTGCAGATCTTCGGCGGCCTGGGCGTCATGACGGGCGTGCCGGTGGAGGAGCTCTATCGCGACATCCGGGCGCTGAGGATCTATGAGGGCGCGAGCGAAGTGCAGAAGGTGATCATCGCGCGGCAGCACATGGCGAGCCTCGGCTGAGACGTTCACCGTGCCCGGCGCCCGCGCGGCACCGGCCCGGTGCTCGCGCGAAACACGATCTGCACCGGCAAGCTCAGGCAGCGCTCCCAGACCCGACCCTCGAGGCGGGCAATCAGGTGCTCGGCGGCGGCCGTGCCCACCTCGACAACAGGTGTCGCCACGCTGGTGAGGCCAGGCTGCTGGGTCTCGCCCAGTTCGGTGTTGTCCACCCCTGTGATCGAGATGTCCTCGGGTATACGCACGCCCAGGCGCCGGCAGGCAAGGAGCGCGCCCACGCCAAACACATCATTGGTGCCCAGCACCGCTGTGGGACGATCAGGCAGCATCAGCATCTCGCTCATCGCCGTCTGCGCCGCCTTGAGCGAGATGGGCGCATACCGGATGAACCGCGGGTCGAGCCTGAGCCCCGCTTCTTTCAGCGCGCGCCGCAGGCCTGCGCCCCGGGCCCGCGCCCGATCGTTATGCTCGGGCGGCGCACTCAAAAGACCGAATCGCCGGTGTCCCAGCCCAATGAGATGACGGGCCAGCGCATGAGTCGCCGCGGCATTGTCAAATCCGATGTTGGGGTGAGGCGCGCGGGGGTCGGCACCCCAAGTCAGAACGAAGGGCCGCTGGTGTTCATCGAGCAAGGCGTACAACTCGGGTGCGTGATCGAGCCCTACGAACATGAAGGCATCGACCCCGAGCTCGATCAGTTGCGCCGCAACGCGCAACTCCTTGGAGAGGTCGTAGTGATGTTCGGCGACCACGACTGAGTAGGCCTGGGCGTCCAGCCTGCGCTGCAGCGCACTGGTCGTTCGCGCATAGAGGGCGTATTCGAACGAGGGCACGACCGCGCCGATCATCCGGCTGCGACGGCTGCGCAGCGACCGGGCCGCGCCATGCGGCACATAACGCAGCGCCGCGACCGCCTCGAGCACCCGCCCACGGGTCTGGGGGTCGACCCGCTCCGGGGTATTGAGCACGCGGGAAACGGTGGCGCTCGAGACGCCCGCCGCGCGCGCCACGTCCAGCGCCGAGGCGCGCGCCGCTGCCCGCGCCCCGGAGGGCACAGCTGGCATATCGCCGGACGATTCAACACGAGGACGGGACGGGTGCTGGGGCATGGTCAATTCGCCTCGATCCGGCCGATATTCGCCACCGGCTCAAGGTTCAAGTTCTGGACGCGCGTCTAAAGCTTTGGTATTTTGCGCAATGTAAACGATTACACCAAAACCCGATCACTGTTCTCGATCGAACCGCGGACTCTGATCCGCCCCTACTGGAGGAGACCCGAATGAACCGTTCCCGTTCCACCCCGCCTGTCGATTCCGGCCGCCGCGCGGCGCTCACCCAGGCTGCAGCGCTCGGCGGTGCGGCTGCGGCTGCGCAGGCACTGCCCGCCACAGCCCTCGCCCAGGGCGACGACCTCGCCCCCTATCGTACGGCCAAGATCGACTGGCGCCAGGCCGCAGGCGAGTCGATCACGGTTGCGGTGATCCCGGCGAGCTACTTCGACAACCTGATCGGCCTGCAGCCACAGTTCGAGGCGCTCACCGGCATCAAGGTCCGCTTCGAAAAAGTGCCGCCCGGCCAGATCCGCCAGAAGGCCATGCTCGACCTGTCTTCGAAGACCGCGACCTACGCGACGCACGCAGCCGACCCGATGTACTACCCGCTCTATGTGGCGAACAAATGGGTCGAGCCGCTCGATCGCTATCTGAGCAACCCCAAGCTCACCGATGCGGCATGGCTCGACTTCAACGACATCAACAAGGCTTGGCGCGAATCGGCCTCGGTCGAGGGCAAGCCCTACGGCATGCCCTTTGACGGCGAGGTGACGGTTCAGGTCTACCGCAAGGACCTGTATGAGGCCAAGGGGCTCAAACCGGCGACCACCTTTGACGAGTTGCTCGCCAACGCCAAGGCACTCAACGATCCGGCCAATCGGCTGTTCGGGCTCGCCATGCGCGGCTTTGCGGGCGCAGGCCAAAACATGTACATCTACCCATCGATCCTGCGCGCCTTTGGCGGCAGCTGGTTCGAGGGCAAGACGCTGGTGGTCAATTCGCCGATCGCCGTACAAGCGCTCGAGTGGTACGTGAACGCCCTCAACCAGTACGCGCCGCCCGCGGTTCGCAACTGGAACTGGCCCGATATCGCAGACGCCTTCTCGCAGGGAACACTTGCCTGCTATCTGGATGCGCACTCGTCGGCCGCAGTGCTCAACGATCCGTCCAAGTCCAAGGTGATCGGCAAGATCGGCTTTGCGCGCTGGCCCAAGGGCCCGGCAGGCAAGGGCGTGACCTCGATCTGGAACTGGAGTTTCCCGATCAATGCGGCACTCTCTGATCGCGCGAAAACCGCCACCTGGCTCTTCCTCTCCTGGGCGGCATCGACTGAAACGCAGGCGCGCACCTCGTGGAAGTTTGCCGGCGCGGCCAAGCGCTCAGGCGTCAACCGCACGTCCATCTGGCAATCGCCCGATTTTGCGAAGTCGATGGCGGGCATGGGAGATAACTTCATCAAGACCGCGATGGATTCGCTCGCGATGGATACCGACGTCGACTGGCGGCCGCGCGTGCCGCAGTGGCCAGCGATCGGCGAGACCATGGCCACCAACATCCAGGCCGCGCTCGTGGGCCAGAAGCGGGCCAAGGTCGCCCTTGATGAGGCTCAGGCTCGTATCGCTCAGATCCTGCGCGGCTAAGCCCGTGCGCTGATCGGGCCCAGCCGGGGCTGCGTCACGCAGCCCCGGCGGTCTGTGGCAACCATGACTCAAGCACCCCTCTCGCTCGAAGCCCAGGAGCGCCGGTTCGCGGCGCTCCTGCTCGCCCCTGCGCTCTTCGTCCTGGTCCTGACGACGACGATTCCGCTCGTCTATCTCGCCTGGAATTCGCTCCAGAATCTCAATTTCAGCATGCCCTGGCTGCGTGGCTTCGCGGGATTGGGCAACTACATCGCGATGGGGTCGGACCCAAGATTCTGGAATTCGTTGTGGTTGACATTGATCTATACCGGCACCACCGTCACCCTTCAGGTGGTGATCGGGCTCGCCTTTGCACTGCTGGTGCTGCGCATGCCGCGCGGACAGGGCGTGATCCGGGTCGCATTGATCCTGCCGATCGTGCTCGCGCCGGTGGTGGTGGGGCTCTTCTGGCGCACGCTCGTGCTCTCGCCCGATTTCGGGCTGGTCGACCTCGTCACCCGCGCGCTCGGTCTGGGCTCCTACAACTGGCTGGGTGACCCGCAACTGGCACTCATCTCGGTGATTGCCATCCACACCTGGCAGTGGACACCTTTCGCATTTTTGGTGCTGCTCGCCTCGCTCGCGACCCTTCCCCCCGATGT
>Ga0169931_10015194_pt1 | contig 10323 bp, 9 predicted proteins | sample Kivu_15m_20L_FD_129675 | JGI IMG/M metagenome (GOLD analysis project Ga0169931, IMG submission 129675) | Freshwater microbial communities from Lake Kivu, Western Province, Rwanda to study Microbial Dark Matter (Phase II) - Kivu_15m_20L... | ecosystem: Environmental > Aquatic > Freshwater > Lake ... | reverse complement strand
TATTGGCCAATCCCCAATCCCCAATCCCCAATCCCCATTTCTGATTTTAAATTGTTAATTTAAGAATATAAATTAATAATTTATTTAAATAAATAAAATTTTGATTTTTGTTTACACAGAGAATAATTTATTTTTAAAGTAGAAGATTAATATTTGCCTGACTACTCTTATATCTATTATCACTAAAATTAATTTAGAATATAAAAAGATATAATTCATCCAAAAAAATTGTCATTAGTTTAAATAAAATATCTTTATTGATTATATGATATCATAATTTATGAGAATTTTAATTAAATTCATTCTAAACAGTCTAAACATCCTAACTGATTATTTGTAAAGTATTCCACACAATTTCTAAATTTAAATGATCTTATATATTTTACGAGCAATATGTCTCATAACAGAAGCAGCACATGTAAAGCTTAGTAAAATGATCAAGACACTTCAATTTGATTTTTTCTAAAATCGAATCACATCCAACACAAGTGACTGTCTCCTTAATAAAAAATAAGTAGGATTTTAATATGAATTCCTCAATATTCTATAGTTTGAATCATACCGAAATTACGTTATATAATTGAATTTTACCTTGTTGAAAATTAGATTTTTATCAATATTATCAGTAATATAATTTCCTCTCGAGTATTTTAAATACAGTATCATAAACTTTATGTAAATAAAAAAATTTTCTGTTTTTGATTCAAAATTTTCAATTTGAATAACCGCACTCTTGGTTAATTCTTTGATATTAAGTGTTCTTGATTTGTCTAGATATAGATTACAAAACTTGTAAAAATCATCTAAATTAAATTTTTGTAAAGATTTTTTCTCTATTAGAATTTTATCATGGAAGAAAGTATTAAAGACATTTTGAATATTCAAAAATGAATTCGACTCACCTTTCTCTGTTAGCTGTTTATTGAAGACGATCTGTGAAAGATAGAGCTCATTTACCAGCAAGTTTCCACAATTTTTACAAGTAACAGGCAGTTTACAATAGACAAGTAGGCAATCTTTGCATGTGTAATAGGAGCAACTAATTCAAATATAAATAAATGATCATGTTACCATAGACTATTATGGCAACTACATAAAACGTCATAGTCATCTATGTTATTGTTAAAATTATGCATACTACGTTTCTTAAGTTCAGGGTATTGTATCTTATATACACTCCTTATTTTAATAGATTTCTTGTAGATAATATAATTCATAAAGGTAAAAATATCATTGTTGTTTTGTGATTTATATAGTACTCCATCTGTATTCTGAGTAATAATCTAGAAAAAAATTAATATGATTTCTTACATATTGTAGCTCGAATGGTGTATCAAAGGTGAAGAAATGTATTTCTATCTTATTTTCAACAAAGTATTCTAAGAGTTCATAGACGTTCACCCTATCAAATGAATATGGAGATGCATAAAAAAAAACTATATCTGTATTAAGCTTATCAATAATGGCTATGTATTCAAGGCAGACCTAAGAAATATTTCGTCAATAAATTTTCATTTACGTTCAAGGCATTGAAAATACTTGGGACACCTTCAGCTTCTTGTTCTTTATAAAGGTTGGATATTATTTGAGTGGGATCATTTGAAAAAGTTGAGGATATTGTAGCAAGATGATTTTTAATAGTAATAACTGTGATAGTCGAAACATGATTATAAGAAAAGAAGTTATTAATTAAATATTCTAATTTTTTGTATAAAAACTTTTGACGGTTCGGCTTGTAGTCGTTCATGTTCATCATCTCTGTTAGATCAATAACCAAAATGAGGTTACGAAAATAGTTCACATTGTAACTTAGGTTACTAGAAAGCTTTGTCTTGTTTGTTGCTTCTATCTCATGGATTTTAAAATCGTCAAGTGCTGTCGTGATCCCGGAGATATTAGACATATATTCATTTAGAATTGATACTTCTTTCTTTCCTGATACGATGTGATTCTTATCGCTATCCATTGTAATATTAACATTGTTAGTATTCACATTTTTTAAAATATTCCAATTATGCGCAAAATCCTGAAAATTAAATTATTCTTATTAGCTTACTTTTTCCCATTTTAATTTTTCTTTTTCCATTAATTTTGTAATTTAAAAATATAAACTAATTATTTAAATTTATTTTATATTAAATGTCACAGGCCTTAGTCACTGACACTAGAAAAAACACAGAAAAAATATCAGCTGGTTTGGTAATTAGAAAAATCACTAGCTATCTCTACACTGAATTAATGAGGATAATTAAAGAGTATAAGAATTTTAAAATAATTTTAGACTAGCTCCTCAGACTAACATAGAAAATAAACGAAATACAATTCAAAATTTAATTAGAGAATTTCACAAAATAATCAAGAAATTACATAAATTCATTAAAAATTTGAAAAATTTTGAAAATTTAAATAAAATAGAAGTAAGAGGATATAAAAATATACATGATAATATTTTTAACAATCAATCTACTTAGAAGCTATCAACTTACCTGTTCGATTTTAATGGAAGGATATATGGCGTGATGGATCAATTGTTCTACACAAATGAAATGAATGTTTTTTATAGAACACCGTCTTTCAATTTGGGAGAATCAACAAAAGCCATTAATTCCTATTCACATCTCAACTTCAAAAAGAACATCGCAAATGTTTTGTATCCTAAAATTTTACAAGAAAAGAAGGATCGAATATTTTATCTAACAGAGAAATATTTCTATAATGAAAAATTTTTAGAAAAAGAGAAAAACCACATCATCGAAAAAATGAAAAAAGACTGCACATTTCTGCTGAATTTAAATACGCATCTTAGGAACCTTCAGAATTTTGAATTAAACGAATCAGCTCAGTAAAATATAAATAACCTAAATAGCTATAAGGACGGACTGATCATATTCAAATTCGGAGAAATTTTATTTAAAATTGTGTTTTTCAATTTTCAAAAAGAAAACGAAGAATTTTTTTCATATTTTTGTAAAGAAATCTCATTATCTAATAATCAACAATACTTCATAAAAACACATGAAACAATAAAAAATTTCCTCAATTATTTGAACAACGATGTTATATTTCAAAATATGCAAATCTCATTAAGTCAGGTTGAAAAAAATTTCGATTTGAAATTAGACCAATTACAGCATTTGTTAAGGAAATTTTATCAGAAATATATAAACAGAGAATTATTCAAGCACATTAGAATTTCAATACAAGACTACGTAAAAAAAAGATTGTTTCTTACTACTTATATTAAACAATTTACTAAAAACGAAATTGTGTTAACTTTGAATTTTGATATTAAAATCGAAGAATTTCTAATTGCTTTGAAATTGTCTAAGGAAGATGAAGAAATTTCAAAGGGATTTTTTTTTAATTCTTCTCATGTGATTGTTGATGAATCCACTTTGATTTTTTCAAGGAACTTTTCAAGATTCTTCAATTTTTCTGAAATAGGAAAAATCAATTTTGAAAAATTGATTTGCGAAAAAATCAAAGAATTCGAGAAAATTCATCTTAACCTTTTATATGAAAAATTAAAGTCGATGACAATGAAGAATATTTTCTTTCCATATAAACTTGAAATAAATGAAAGCTATTCCAAGATTAATTTCTTTTATTCTAAAAAATCTTCAAAAGAAAAAGAAAAATTTCTTTTGTTTTCTTTGTTTAATGATGTCAAAGGGAGCCTACAAATTGTGGATGAAGATTTTCTTATGAGATCAGATAAATTAACAAAAGAACAAATTAAAAGTTATCTAACAAATCTTATACAAAATGAATCTTCTGATTATTTTACATTTAGCGAAATAATTTTCGAAAATTTTTTTACTTCATTCTTCACTCTTCATGGATTTCATGTCAAATACGAAAAATTTAATCCTTGCAATAATTTAGTCACACTTAAATTTTTAGTTCATGAGAATAAAGCCGCAAACAGGAAATGCTTCTTGTCTTTAGGCTTGAATATCTTAAGAAATAACAAATTCTTTTACGAAAAAATTTCCTTGGAAGTTGCCGAAAATTTTCCCAGTGAAGAAAAAATTATAAATGTAATTGATTTAGACAATATGGATATATTTTACAAGAATTTAAACACAAATATGGGGAAAGTCGAAAAATTAGAATATAATTTATTCAAGAAAATTACATCTTTAATAAAAATAATCCAAATTGAGTATGATGAATTTCTAGTCAAATTAACAGAAATTTTAAATTATTCTTCTGTTTACGAATTAAAAAGAGATGAAGAAAATGAAAAAAACTTTGGAAAATTTTCAAGCATTTCGACTTTTCTCGAAGGCAATCAGCAGATTCCGACAATAAGAATTCCAGTTAAGGATAATATCGAGAAGATTTCTTTGTTCATAGACCGTGAAAATTCAGAAATCCTTGAATTTTATATAAAAGATTTTGTTGTTCATAATAAAAATTTATTGATAAAGATAAACTTTCATGAGCAAAATCTAAATTCTAAATTTCCTTACAATCTTAACAACTTTTCAATATTTGATACAGATAATATCATATTCTACAACTCTCTAGAAAAAGCTTTGAATATATACTTCCTAACTAAGATGAATGTTAAGAATACAGTTGATTTCAATTACTTCAGAAGATTTTTTACAAAGATTTTAAACAAGTTACTGTCATTCATAAAGAAAATGTCGAATTTAATTTCGATGGAAGAAATGAAAAAAATTCTAAATGATTCTGAAAATGTCTTAATCTCCCCAATAGGTCTTCAATTCAAATACAATTTTTTCGAACACTCAAATAAAACAATTCTAATCCATTTCGTGACTTACGTCAATTCAGAGAAGAAGAATCTTAAGTGCTTAATCCTTCCTTTAGAGTATCATCATCACTCTCTTTTCTCCTTTGATCTTTTACTTAAAATGATTCATGAATGCGATGAGATGAGTATCCTCCTTTCGAAACTTAAATACTTTATTTTTCTTTCTGCTATTTATAACAAAATTTCGACAAGATTAAGTACTTACATTTTCCCGATCGGCAAGAACACCAATGATCTTATCAACAGACAAAACAAGATTTTTGTTTTTTTAAAGGATTATAAAACTTTTCATATTATCGTCCATAATAAACTCTCCGTATTCCTTGAGATTCCATCGATAAATTCTATTCTAATTTATAGCAGCTACTTATGGAATTCTGAGAACTGTATGAGGTTTATAGATTCAATAATAAAGAGCCAAGAAATGGCAATTAAAAACAGTAACGGGGACAAAAATTATAATTTCAATATTGATGGCATAAAGAAATTAATCGTATTGTCGAATGATCCTGTTCTATTGTTGCAGGATGTGAATAATATATTAAATTATATAGAAAAATTTGAATAGGAAATAAGAAGTAATTAATATTTAATACGATTTAATTTAATTCTAATTAAATTATATTCTCAATTTATCTTAGTATAATATATAATAAAGTTTTCGTGTTAAAAAATTAAACCATTTATTTATAAATAAAAATATAATTTATAAATATATATCCCCTTCCTTAACTAAAGAATAGTGTTGAATGGCAACAATTCTTCCTAAAACAATTACAAGTATATCTTACTTTTATTTTCTGAAATATATTTGATATAAAATTTTTGTATTTTTCACCCATTTCTCTGTCTCTTTCTCTAGCCTTCAGCTCCAAATAAATAGATAAATCCTTTGAGAATTTATTATCTACGCTCTCCTTGCTTAACTAATATATTAAAATGAAACTTACAAGCTTTTCAAACACTTTATACAGTTTATAACAAACCCTTCTACGTATGTAATGGTTCTTTATAGGCCTCGTTATCTTTTGTTCATTCAGACAATTAAAATATTCTCCATTGAATAAGTTTTTAATAAACTCAGAATCATTCTGAAATTTGAATTCAACGAAATAATCTCTTAAAATAGAGGTTAAACTCATCCTGTCTAGGGGAGTTATACTAATCTTATATTTGTAATTGCTTTTCGATTCTTCACAATCAGTCCTATGTGAATCTAAAGAAATTTCATCAGACACAGAAATCGTTTGTAAATCTTCACATTTTTCAGCAAGTTTCGATTTTAATAATCTAATTGAAGAATTTTCTTTAATATTTAAACTATCTAGATCTTTGTATGAATTTTTCTTAATTTTAGATTTGGCAAATGTGTTGCTTCTTTTTGCTAAATTTTGTTTTCGAATTTCTTCGAACGTTTTGTTCAGATAAATTTCTATTTCCTTAGAGCTATCATATTCTTTTTCGTAAAAGTTTAAATAAGAAATTTTTTCAAATGAAAGGAATAAATTCTTTATGATCAAGTTTTGAAGAATGTTCGACAACCTAAATGCTTCTGAAGAAATGGTTGGATTTTTATTTCTGTATAGACATGAGAGATATGAAAATAAATCTTTTGTCAACTATAAATTATATTATAAATTATACCTCATAAATTTCACTTTGGTTGACTTTATCCAATAATGATTCTATATGCTCCAATGCCCCCAAAATGGATTTATTTGAAGTAGAGGAAGGCATCTCAATTTTCGAAAAGACAAGTTCGTGTATTTTATCAACTAATTCTGCAGAGGGAGAATATGATTCAGAATCATCTTCACTTCTGCTGGTTTCGTTACAGCTATCTGCTTCATTATTTCTGCTATCATTAAGTGAATTTTCTTCAAAACTGAAATTATTTTCATATTTATCTTTTAATATTCTAGTTCGTCTATCTGAATGTGATGGCTTCCTCTTATTATCATTAAAGGTAACTTTTTCCATCTTTCTGTTAATTATTCGAGTCTTTATTTTTATTTGCTTATTCGAGTTATCCTCATTCTCTATGTCGATTGTTTTTCTTAATCGTTTTTTATTCAAAAATTTTATTCTGTTTGCTTTATTTACATCTGCGGATACGAAATGAACTTTGTCTTCTTTGCTTCTTATAATTTTCTAAAAATTTTCTTTAATATTCTTACCTTCTCTGATTGTTTCTGAATATTCTCGCTATTCAACCCACCAAATGAATTCGACTCCTCTTTACATAATTTCCTGGCTATATTGATAGCATTTATTAAATTCTTTTTTTTCGTTTTAGAAAATTCTTCAAATTTTTTATCAAAATTTTCTATTTTTGAAATCGGCACCTCAGCATGTGAAGGATCTCCAATAAAATTGACTAAGACTTTTGTTTCTTGACTGCCGCATTCGGTTTCTTCAAATTTAGCTATCTAAATAATTTAAAGGATTTATATACCCTTCCTGGCCACCATGGAAATCCTCTCACTTTCGCCCATACTATTTCTCCGACTTTCATCTTCTTTTCCATTAAAGTTATTTATGATAATTATTAATGGATATTTTAATTTATTTTCTGAAGGCTCAATTATTAATTAAATTTTAATTATTTTTCTTACTTAGCATCAGACTTTAAAATTTGGCTCAGTTACTGAAAAGAGTAAAGGGTTACAAAATACATGGAATTTCATGAAAATCGAACCAATAAAACGAAACATTCCTCAATCATTGTTGAAAATTTTTGATTTGAACAAACTTCATCAGAAAGAAAATGATTTTGACTTCTTTAATCGAATGAAAAAACTTTGGATTCAAAACTGATTGATTCAAAGTTGTCCTTATTTTGTTTGAAATATGTTTTTAGTTATTCACTGAATAGGCCTTGTTTGAATTATCTGATCTGGTTATCCTTTAAATTTCGGATTATGACTTGCACATTATGTGATTTATTTAGTGAAATTATTAAATATAAAAATTATTTAAATAAATTATATAATTGGGTTTCAAGAACGATAAAATGTTTTATAAAAAATTTTCTCCTAAATTGATTGAATAAAATTTTATATGCATGAAATAGCCTTTAATTACATTTTTTAAAAAGAAATTGATATGAAGCCTCTAAATTTCCATAAAAAAGAGAATCACAGTATTAATTATCTTAGAGAGTTGTCTAAAGTAGATAACGAATTCTTTAATTGATTTTGTAGAGTTATCACGAATGAATATGTATTTCTTGTAAGAATCATTTTTAAAATTCGGATGAAAAATCTTTGATATTTATCTCTTAAAAATTTATTTCAGAAGTACATTTTATCACTCACTAAATAATTTTTAATAAATAGGAAAAATTAATGCTAAAAATTAGAATATTAAATTTAAATTTTATAATAACGCATACAACTCTAGCATATATTAATGTCTGAATTGGAAAGAGCTGATATATATAAAGAGCAAGAAGTTGTTTGGGCAAAAATTGAAGGATATCCTTGGTGGCCTGGTTTCATCAAATCTATAAATATTAAGGAAAACAAATATATTATAAAGTTTATTGGTGACAACAATCATTCTAGCTTAACACACAACAATATAAAGAAGTATAAAGCCTTTTATAATCAATTTACAAGAAAAACAAAATATCGTAATTTATGTTTATCTATAAAAATCGCTGATGAGATATATTCTGGTCGAATCGAATTCGAAGATCAATTCAAGATTTTAAACTGTAATATAAAAAACAAAACAAAAAATTTTACAATGATATTGAATAAAATTTTAACCGAAATCAATCGTTCTGAAAGGAATAAAAATATCAGCAAAACTAAAAATGATTTAGAACTAGATAGAAATACACATAAATTAGAATCAATAAAAGAGAATACTACAAATTTACATCCTAATTTTAAAAAGGAATTCATAACCTTAAGAAAAAGACACAGGCCACCTGAAATGTCGTCTAAATTTATAAATACAGATATCATAGAAGAGATTTATCCTATATCTAAACCACGAATGTTGAAGTTAAAAGGAAAGAATGGCAAGATTAATAACAAACTGATAAATAAGAATAACAAAGTATTAAATAGGAATAATATTACCCCCAATAATTATGGAGAAACAAACTATGCAACTAGCTCAAAGAGTGATTTTGAACCTACAATCAAACAATCTGCGAAAGAAATTTTAGAAAATTGTCAGGACTTCCCTCCTAATTTATGGTCCTTGGACAACCTTGATAAATTTGATAACAAGATAGACACTTGCTTTGAAAATGTCAAATCTTACCTACAAAGTCACAATTCAGAATTACATTTATTCTCTAATTGTTTGAATGATTTTGGAGAAAAAATCTCACAATTAGAAAAACATTTCACAAATCAAAATGACTTTAGTAAAATAGGGCAAGAGCGAACATTTGAAATTATAAAAATTCTTATTGAAAATTACAAACTTTTAATTATGAACAATCTACAAAATCAAAGTCTGCTCAAAAATAGTATTGATAAAATGAAAATCTTCTTCGAATATGATAAAATAAAAGAAGAGGAAAAATCAAACTTGTCCAAACAAATAACAAATTTACAAAAATTGATAAATGAAAATAAAAAAGATGAAGAAATAGAAGAAAATAAAGAAGAAGATTCAGAGAAGGAAGAAATTAGCGAGGAAGTGAATCCTATTTTGAAAAATTACAACAACTTATGGAAATTCATGAAAGTTATAATTCATGAAGAGTTCAATTCTAATTTGAGTTTAGAGTTTTCAACTCTTGAAAATTTCCACAGAGATGTTATTGGCGGCTCTTATCTTTTAGAAGCAATTAAGAAATTACAAAGAATTCAACCCCTCATCGACAGAGAGAAAAAAAGAAACTTCATAAAAAATCAGATTGAGACAATTCTATCTAAATGCGTAATTATTTCATTTTTTATTCGATTTAGTTAGATGATTATGCTTTACCAAAGATATTTATTAAAAATCTTACAATCTTTTTGGAAATGAAGGCTCTCCAAAAAGATAGACATATAAAGAATATATATGACAATACAATAAACAATATTTTAAATTTCATAAAGGTAATTTATTTAATTAATATTTAGGAAATCTTAATTCAAGAAAATAATAATTTGACAAACATCAAAGGTTTAGATAATATTTTAAAATTATAAAATTATAAATATAAATTGACATTTAAGAGGCTATTTATAATAGATCCATATTAGTAGAGTTTAGATTATGAATTGTAGTTTTTAATTTATAGTAAGTCTATGTACATAATATTAGCTTAAATCCTTTATTAGAATCAAATTATAAAATTAATAGTTTTATTAATTAAACATATACAAAGATGTGAATTATGATATTATAATTTTATTGATTAAAATAGCTTAGTTCTAAAAATTCATTTATTGGGGATTGGAGATTGGGGATTGGGCCAATCCCCAATCCCCATTCCCCAATCCCCGCCACTGAAAAATATTTGAAAATAAATAAGTAAAATGATATTATAAATATATAAATATGTATATAATTATTTTGCATTA
>Ga0169931_10015193_pt1 | contig 10323 bp, 7 predicted proteins | sample Kivu_15m_20L_FD_129675 | JGI IMG/M metagenome (GOLD analysis project Ga0169931, IMG submission 129675) | Freshwater microbial communities from Lake Kivu, Western Province, Rwanda to study Microbial Dark Matter (Phase II) - Kivu_15m_20L... | ecosystem: Environmental > Aquatic > Freshwater > Lake ... | reverse complement strand
CCTGATCTCTTTGAGTCGGTACTCAGTACCTTTACGGAATTACCCAGGCCTAGACGGTCTTCTTCGTCACAACAGCCCAATCCCTGGAACAGTCAACCTGTCCCGGCTTAAGTTGATACCCCACTTTTGGAGTAGTTACGATCGCATCTCGAAAAATATCTTCGTGAATTTCTTTGGTGACATATGATGCATTCTGTAATAGAACCCCATCATCTTTTGTATTTTTGCTGAAATATAGAGAAAGTCTCCTCTTTCGGTGTTGATAGGAGAATGATGAGTCCCATCGGTAATTTTTAACATGCAATTTCCCAGTCGCACCCACTCCCACTCTTTTGGTAAATCATGAGGTATCTCTTCTGGTGTGATCTCTGGCAAAGGCTTAGATTGTTTTATCTTGCCTTCCTTCACTAGTACTCTGAGGCGTAGATCTCTCGACTATTCGTCGCGCAGGCATCGCGCTTTCAGCAAGCACGATGATAGTAGATCTATTTCTGCCTCAGAGTACTAGTCTCTTTTTCTCCGCCTCAATCGCCTTCAAAAGCTCACTAGCTGGCTGATCATTCGGATCTTGGGGCACTAATTTCCCCTGCATCGCCAGAGTCAAAATCAGTTCCCGGAGCTTCTGAATTCCGTCCGGTGCAGCAAAAGCGGTGTCAAATTGCTGCTCCAGTAGCCGCATTGTTTCATGATTCATGGCGATTTCCTTCTGTGGCAAGGAGGCTTTTGCCCAAGGGGGTCAGGCGATATTTCTGCAACCGGCTGTTGGGCTTATCGGGAATCGTGTATTCAATCAAGTTCAATTCTAATAATCGTTTAACCTGCTTATGCAGTTCCCCCGATACCGTCTTGTGACCGAGCATCCGAGCTATCCCTGCCTTCCCGTCATCTCCCTGCACCAAATGCAGCAATACTTTTACGGCCAGTGGCGACTTTAGCCGTGACTCTAGCCGTGACTCTAGCCGTGACTCTGTCCCTGCCTCTGGCCATGACTTTAGCCCTGGTTCTAACCCCGACTCAGATACCATTCTCAGACTATCCACCGCCACAGGTTTTGCCAACCAGACAATAACCCGCAACCTTAGCCCCAGTTCCACAATCTCCGGCATCGGCAACGCCTGATACAACGACAGATAAATCTCATAGGACTTATCCGCCTGCCGCTTCTGGATCTTGGTCATGGCAGAGCCAAAGGACTTGAAGTCATTGGTCATGGTCTGATCGACGAGGATATTGCGATCGGCTAAAAACAAAATCCGCTGCTTGGTCTTCGATTTCCACAACCGCCAGATAATCTGAAACGCAGTAAAGGTCTTGCCCGTCCCCGTCGCCATTACCAGCAAAATCCAGTTCTGCCCCTTAGCGATCGCCTCCATCGTTTTATCGATCGCCAGCAGTTGATAATAGCGCGGGGTCTTATCGCTGCCGTCACTGTAGTAATCTTGCTTAACTAAATTCTGCTGTGCCTCCGACAATCCCCGATGAGCCGCCCACCATTGCCACAGCGTCTCCGCCGAGGGAAACTCATCCAGTCCAATTTCCCGCTCAATCACGCCATCGACAGCGATTTTGTTGTGAAACAAAAAGCCGTCCCCATTGGAGCTAAATATAAACGGCACCTGCAGCAGTTCGCCATAGCCTAAACCCTGCTGCATCCCATCGCCCAAGAAATGCCTGTTATCCTTTGCCTCAATCACCGCGATCGGCAGATTCGACTTGTAAAACAACACATAGTCAGCCCGTTTATTCCGCGCTCGAGCGTGCAGTTTCCCTCTTACCAGGATGCGCCCATTCGTCAGCGAAAACTCTTCTCGCACCTGGGTCGCCAGCTCCCACCCCGATCGAACCAAGGCTGGGGTGACGTATTGGGTGCAGATATCACGCTCGGAAAGCTGCTGCTTATCCATGTTTCAACGGCGACCTTGTGCTTTAGTTCAACATGGTTAAAAATATTTTCCTGTTTCGACTTCAGGAAAAGCATCAGAACCCGTATCTAGAGCGCTATCTCCGCTCGAGTACCGAGTTCTCACCCCGATACCCTAGGCAGCCAGTAAGTCGATCTGTTTAGAGCGTTAGCTGAACTGGTAAGCGCTGTTAAAACGAGGATAACCGAAATTTCCTTGGCTGGAGGCATGATCGCCTGGTTCCTCCAGGGCATTTCCGAAAACCAGGATGGGCGCATAACCATCCCCAGGAGGTAATGGCGAGCTGGCCGTCCGGACGAACCATCCGCCAAAGCTCCCGAATGGCGGATGGCATATCTGGGACAAAGAAAATCCCAAACACACACACAATGGCGTCAAAGCTTTCGTCGGGTAAACCTAGGTGCTCGAAATTTCCATGGCGAAATTCGATATTGTTCAGCCCCTGCTGCTGTGCCTTGTGACGAGCCAGCTGTAGCAGAGCGGCGGCAATATCTATCCCCAGCACCTGCCCCGTAGATCCTACGCGTATGGCCGCTGGAAGGGCCGAATCCCCGGTGCCACAGACTACCCACGGGTTGGAGACAGCATCCCGATCAGGCTGTGACGGCCGAGAAACCAGGCTCCAGAATTCTCGACCCCGGAGCTCGATCTCACTCTACCGTCACACTCTTCGCCAGGTTACGGGGTTGATCCACATCTAACCCGCGCCGGGCCGCGATGTGGTAGGCCAACAGTTGCAGCGGTATCACCGCCACAATGGGCGACAGCAGCTCGTCGACCACTGGCACGGGCAACAGACGGTCAAAGGTCTCGGCGGCGTCGGCATTGTTCATGGGCACCACGCCAATCAGCTGAGCGTCGCGGGCCTTGGCCTCTTGGGCATTAGAGAGCACCTTGTCGTAGACATTGCCTGGCATGGCGATCGCCACCACGGGCACCTTGGCATCTAGCAGCGCGATCGGCCCGTGCTTCATCTCGCCCGCCGGGTAGCCCTCAGCATGGATGTAGCTAATTTCCTTCAGCTTCAGCGCCCCCTCGAGGGCAATAGGAAAGTTAATGCCCCGGCCCAGGTAGATAAAGTCTTGGGTATCGCTAAACTCGTGGGCCAACTCTTCGATGTAGCGCTCCTGGCTCTCGAGCACCTGCTCGATGTGGGCGGGCAGTTGGTGGAGCTGCAGCAAAATCTCTTCGATGCGCTGGGTCGAAAGAGTTTGGCGACGGTGGGCCAGGTCGAGGGCCAGAAAGTAAAAGGCCATCACCTGGGCGGTAAAGGTTTTGGTGGCTGCTACGCCAATTTCTATCCCGGCGTGGGTATCGATAATGTGGGGCACCAGGCGCGACAGCGAGCTTTCGGGTCGATTGGTAATGCCCAGCATGCGGGGACCAAAGCGGGCCTCGGAGTGAGCCGCCCGCCGGGCTTGCTCCGTCTCGAGGGCGGCCAGGGTGTCGGCGGTTTCCCCCGACTGGGTGACCCCAATGGTCAGGGTGTTGGGGATCAGGGGCGTAGGCGAATAGCGAAACTCCGAGGCGTACTGCACCAGGGTGGGCAGATTCGCCAGTTGCTCAATCAGATATTTACCCACCAGAGCGGCATGCCAGCTGGTGCCACAGGCTACAACCTGGACATGGTCGAGCCCCGTTAGCAGCTGATCGGGCAGACCCAGTTGGATGGGGGAGCGGTTGGCCTGGTCAGTGTTCCAGGTGTTGTCGATGTAGGTTTCTAGGGCCGTGCGCACCACGCCGGGCTGCTCATAGATCTCCTTGAGCATAAAGTGCTTGAACCCCTGCTTCTCCACCATGATCGGGTTCCAGTTCAGGGTGATGGGGTGCTTGCGTTGGCGATCGCCCACAAAGTTGTACATCTCCACCCCCAGGGGGGTGAGGCTGGCCAGTTCTCCATTTTCCATCGGCAGCACGGCGCGGGTGTGGGGCACAATGGCCGGGGTATCGCTGGCGCAGAAAAACTCGCCCTGGCCAAAGCCGATTACCAGGGGTGCCTGCTGACGCACCACCACCAACTCGTCGGGAAAGTCAGCAGAAACGATCGCCAGGGCAAAGGCCCCCTGCAGGTCTTGGCAGGCGCGGCGGGTTGCCTCTAGGAACGGCGACCGACCCTGGGTAGTCGCTTCGGTCAGCTGACGCAGGTAGAACGCAATCAGGTGGGGTACCACCTCGGTGTCCGTGTCAGAGGCAAACTGCACCCCGTTGGTTTTAAGGGTTTCGCGCAGCTCACGGTAGTTTTCGATAATGCCGTTTTGCACCACAGCCAGGCGACCCGTGGCATCGCGGTGGGGGTGGGCATTGTACTCTTCGGGCTTACCGTGGGTGGCCCAGCGGGTGTGGCCAATGCCCAGACGAGCTAGATTCTCATGGCCGTCGATCTTATCTTGCAGGTTTTGCAGTTTGCCCTTGGCCCTTATGCAGTGCAGCTCTCCCTCCAGCACGGTCGCTAGCCCAGCAGAATCGTAGCCACGATATTCGAGCTTACGTAGGCCATCCATCAAAATATCGACGGCGGGTCGAGTGCCGATATATCCCACAATGCCACACATAGCGTCTCTCCTTAGGTAACTGCCGGGGGCGGGGTGCCTTGGGTAGGCTGACTCTATAGAATACACGCTGCCCTGGCTGGTGTGAGTCTGGTCTGGGCAGGCTTCACTAGCGACTGAATGTCTAGATGGGGGCGGGTCCTTGGATGGTTCCCGGTGACTCTGATCGAGCGCGGCTTCCCAGGGGCCTCTTTTATGATGAAGATGATGGGATAGCCATGGTGGGGATGGCCATGGTAGAAGTAGGCTGGATGCAACAATCTTGAACCGACAATACTATCGATTCTAGGGGCTAGGATCGGCTGAGAGCGGCATTAACCCTAGGATTGGGCAATTTTTTCCTGGAGCGCTCTACTTTTTAGGTTTTGTGCCAATGTAAATAGCTGGCACATACCTAGCGAGCAAATAAGGTCGGTAGAATGAGAAGACAATGGGCGCGGTTGGGGCATTGGCGACGCTCCTGGGCACTGGCACATCACTGGATCAACAGCGCGGCTATGCTCGATTTCTTTAAATATCGAGTTGGGCATTCGGCGTTGACTAAGCTGATTGCCGGTACCGTGCTCAAGTGGCAGCAGGATGACTGCCTCGAGATGGGGGCAGCCCTGGCCTACTACGCCTTGTTTTCCATGTTTCCGATGATTTTGGTGTCGTTGAGCATTGTGGGCTTTTTGATTGGCCCCAGTACCGATGCCTACAACGCCGTCCTCAATTTTGCCCAGGAGACCTTGCCTCCCGACGCCTTCCCGATTGTACAGACCACGCTAATCCAGTTTCACACCGGTAGCACCAGCGCCAGCATCGTGGGGTTTGGCATTTTACTATTTACCGCCAGCGGCTTTTTTGGTGCCCTCAGTCGGTCCTTCGACAAAATTTGGCATACGAAGCCCCAGCACCACCGCTTCGACGGCATGGGCGAGGTGGCGTTTATCTTTCTGTGGCGACGGTTTTTGGCGTTTTTGCTGGTAATCGGGGCCACGGGGCTGATCTTTTTGTCGCTGCTGTCGAATATTGCCATTGATGCCGTGACCAAGATCCTGGAAGGAGTCCATCAATGGGTGACGGTGGTCGGCCTCGACCAGGTGCAGCTCCTGGCTTGGCTGCGGCTAGGGGTGTCCTTTGTCACCCTGACCTTGGTGGTAATGGTGCTCTACAAAACCCTGCCCAGTACCCGGGTGGCCTGGTGGGACGTGTGGCTGGGGGCGTTTTTGACGGCGGTACTGTGGCTGATTTTGCAGCAGCTGATCAGTAATAGCGTCATTAGCCTGGGCAGTCAGTTTCGCTCCTACGGGGTGATCAGCGGCGTCATGGTACTCATGTTGTGGATTTACCTCACCAGCCAAATTTTCTTTTTAGGGGGCGAGTTCACCTACGTGTATGCCCATATGTTTGGCAGCCGTAGAGGGTCGCGGCGGCTGAGCTCGAAGCCCTGAGCGACCACTATTCTGGTTAGGACAAGCTGGGACGACAGTCCTTGAGGGGCGATGGCAAACCAGATAGTGTCCCAGTTTTGGCTAGGTCGGCTGTCCGTATCCGAAGCTATCTGGCCAGCGCTATACTTTGAACCTAGGATTGAGCCCCTCTGTGGCATCGGCTAAGGAGTCTTGGCTAAGGAATAGACCTATAAATGGTTTAATTTGTACTGTTAAGCAATTATAAGGATTGAGGTAATGGCTACAGGGCAGCGTGGGGTAACCGTTTGGTTTACAGGGTTGAGCGGGTCAGGCAAATCGACCATTGCTCGCGCTATAGAGACCAAGCTGCGCAAGCGGGGGTGCCAATTTGAGATGCTTGACGGCGACATTATCCGGACTAACTTGACCAAGGGTCTGGGCTTTAGCAAAGAGGATCGCGACGAAAACATTCGCCGCATTGGCTTTGTGTCTCACCTGCTGACCCGCAATGGGGTGATTGTGCTGGTGTCGGTCATTTCGCCCTACCGTGCGGCGCGGGATGAGGTGCGCGATCGCATTGACGACTTTGTCGAAGTCTTTATCGATGCTCCCCTGGATGTCTGCGAAGAACGCGATGTCAAGGGCCTCTATAAAAAGGCTAGAACGGGCGAAATTAAGCAGTTCACCGGCATTAGTGACCCCTACGAAGCCCCCCTCAACCCCGAAGTGCACTGCCGCACTGACCTGCAAACCGTAGAGGAGAGTGCGGACCAGGTGATTGGCCAGCTCGAAGCCCTAGGCTATTTGGCGACGGCAGCGGCGGTAGCCTAACCGGTTGGTCTGTATTGTTCATCAGGGGTAGCGATCGCTACCCCTGATGGTGCTCTTTAAATCCTGGGGTGGAGGGGGCTTGCCGGGCATAGCTGACCAGGTAATCGTGCACCAGCTGGTAGCGATCGAGGGGAATATCGGGCAGCAGAAACACCAGCCCCGACCCGACCAGGATGTCGAGCACCAGATCAAGTTGCTCGTCTGGGCAGGGGGTATGGCGCAGGTTAAGGTCTTCTTCTAAATCTTTGCGGCTTTTTTGGGGTCGGTAGGGTCGGTTTTCCCGATCGACGCCGGTCAACAGGGAGAGCACCAGGCGGGCTAGATCCGCGTTTTCTGGGCCACAGTCGGCCACTACACTGCCCAAGAAGTTCTGCACCAGGCGTTCTTTGGGATGGCGGCCCAGCTCCAGGTAGGCGGCCAGGGTATCAATCGTCTGACGCTGAAGCTGGGCCCCCACCACCTGCAGTTCAATGGGGCGCACCTCGCCCGTGGCCGTCGCCAGATCGGCCACCAGTCGATCAATCAGCTCTTTTTCGAGGTAAAAGTGGGCATCGTCGGTGAGGCGGCGAATCAACCCTCGGGCATCGGCCGCCGTAAAGTTGCCCAGGTAGTAGCGGTAGTCGCGGCTCAAAATGTCGTTGTTGATGATGTCGAGGTCAAAGCCGCGCTCCATTTCGAGCAGGTAGTGCAGGTAGTCTTCCCGCAGCGATAGCACCACCTTGAGGTAGGGCGCATTTAGGCAGTCGATCAGAAAGGCATAGAAGTTCTGGCGCTGGGGCAGCTCCAGGGCCTCGACAAAGAATTCTTCAAACTGGTCAAATATCAGCACGATCTGCCGGTAGCTCTGCTCGGTCAGGGCCTTGAGCCGTTCAAACAGAGCGGTTTGGTCAATCGGGGCGGCCGGGGGCACCCCCTCGTCGTCGCCCTGCTGCTCGAGGGCGGAGGCCAGGGCCTGGTTCACGCTGTCGGGCCAGTCGCGGTAGCCCTTCACCAGCACTGGCAGGGTCGATCGCCCCTCGGGAAACGACTTGCCTAGGGCTGGCACCAGGCCTGCGCAAAGAATCGAGCTTTTGCCCACCCCCGAGGGCCCATGGATAATAACCAGCGGGTAACGGGCCTGCTCTAGTCGCCGGGTCAGGGCCTCCACATCACCCTGGCGACCCGAAGCTTGAATTTCTGGAGCCAACAGCGCCTGGCCATTACCCAGGGCTCGGGAGGTCTCCAGGGGCTGAATTTCCCCCGCCCCCAGGAAGGCCCGCAGCCGAAAGCGAGTCTCGACCTGGCGCTGCTTGAGCTTAATCTCGTAGGCGGCACGGTAGTTCTTTTGCTGGTAGTATTCCTGCTGCAGGGTTTGCAAAATGTTGCGATAGAGAAACAGGTCGGTTTTGGGGTCGGTGTGGGTGCGGGCCGATTCGAGCAGGTCGATGGCAGTTTCGGGTTGGCCCTGGGCCCTGTGCACCTGCCCCAGCAGGTAGAGGTACCAGCCCTGCTGAAACTGCTGGGCGATCGCGACCTCTGGCGCCACTTCTGGGGCAACTTCTAGGGCCGGGGCCGTTGCATCAGCCGGGCCAGAGGTCACCCCGGCCCCCAGCGCACTGGCGATCGCCAGGATCTCCAGCGCCCGCTGGGCATGGGTCTTAGCCTTGGCCGTATCCCCCTGGGCCAGGGCCACCTCGGCCAGGTACCCATGGTCACGGGCCAGGCGAATGGGGTCTTGGCGGTGGAGCGTCAGGCCCTCCTGGGCGGTGCGGGCCAGGGCCGGCCAGGCCTCGAGTTTTTGATGCACCTCCGCTAGAGCGTGAATAAATTTGCCCACCAGCTCGGGCTGCTGCTGGTCGCGAAACAGACGCAGGCAGGCAGAAAAGTGGCTTTCAGACTTCTGTAGTAGGCGATCGTAGATCGGCCGCTGAAACACGGCCTGGCTGCGGTAGGTGGCCCCGAGGTAGAAGAGCAGGACGGCTTGTTTTTGGCGGGGGGTGGGCGGGCACGGGTGCAGGGGGGAGCGGGTGAGGGTAGGCGGGCTGGGAGAGTGGGAGGCCTTTTGCCAATAGCTAAGGCTGCGATCGAAGTGGTAGCGTGCGACATCCAGATCGCCCCGGCCAAAGGCGTCGCGACCTTTGAGAAAATCGAGGCTGGCCTTGAGCTCACCGTCGAGGGTGGCCTGGGCCTGGGCAATGTCGGTTAGGGCAAACTCTAGCTCGGTGCGCAGGGTCGATCCCTGGCGATAGTCCGGGGCTTCAGCCTGGTGGGGACTATGGTCGCCCAGGGAGAGCATGGTGGCAAATAGGTCGTTGGCACTGGCGTGGAGGGAGAAAATCAGCTCCCCCGGCGGGTAATCAAAGGGGATGGGGGCGGCAGCAAAGCTCTTAAAGTCGGGGGCGTGACGATTGAGCAGGGCTAGGGTGCGATCGCTCACCCACAGCACCACCGGCACCGGCACGGCCTTGGGAAAGGCGTCGCGCCCCAGGTTGGCGGCTTTAAACATGGCCGTGACCGTCGGCATTGTCTCTAGTCCCGTCACCATGAGGGCACCGGGGGACGGGGCGAGGCTGGTCAGCGCCTGTAGTAGGGTTGTGACCTCGGCGGGCAAGGCCACCTCCACCAGGGGGGTGGTCGTTTTCAAATGCGCGACTACCATCCGCTGGAGCCGGGCATAGTTGCACCGGGCCAGCACCAGGGAAAAGCAGTGGGGCCGTAGGGTAATGGCCCGCTGGAGCTCAGCCAGGGCCGCCTGGTTGTGGGCCAAGATTTCAGTCGTGCTTAAGCCGTTCAGGTTGGGGCTGTTCAGGTTGGGGCCACTCAGGTCGGGGCTGCTCATGGCCGGGGCTGCTGGGCGAGCCAGCTGCGGTAGCGATCGGTTTCGGCCAGCAGGGGGTTAAGGCCAAACCAGCGGCCCTGGGCGTCGCGGTACTCGTACAAAAACAGGCTGCGGACCAAAATGTTGTAATCTTCATCGCCCTGTACATCTTGGCGAGAGACGGCCTGCAACAGCAGATCCCACTCGCGATCGCTGACCAGCCCCATCAAGCTATCGCGCTCGTTGCGGATCACCGCCTCTAGGGTATCGCGCAAAAAAGGCGGGTCTTGCTTGCGCAGGCAGCCATCCAGCAGGCGAATCAGGTTGCGCATGTGGCCCCCGCTCACCTGGCACAGGCGATCGAGGGTGGCCATGTCGTCAAACACGTGGCCCACGGCGTCAATGCGCTGGGCCACATTCAGATCAGGAAAGGCCCGAATCAGCACCATCTGCCGCAGGAGAGCCATCCCCTGCTGGTGGGGGTTACCCTGCCGGTCTTGCCCCGGCACCATGGGCAGCACCAGGGGGTTGGTGCCAAAGCGATTGGCTAGCCGCACCAAATCGTTAGAAAACATCAGTTCCAGGGGAATGGTATAGACCAGGTGGCAGTCGAGCTGCTTGAGCTGCTCGCCGCGATCGACAAAAATGTACTCCGACTGGAGCTGCCCCTGGGATCCCATGGCGCTGTCAATGCGATCGAGGTTATCCCAGCAGTTATAAATTCAAACGGTATCAAAAAATACGGATACAAGCCAGGCTGAATCAGATTCCCAAAATGGATCCAATGTCAGCATGGGTGTGGTGCAAAATTGTAGCTTACAGTCAAATTT
>Ga0169931_10015192_pt1 | contig 10324 bp, 10 predicted proteins | sample Kivu_15m_20L_FD_129675 | JGI IMG/M metagenome (GOLD analysis project Ga0169931, IMG submission 129675) | Freshwater microbial communities from Lake Kivu, Western Province, Rwanda to study Microbial Dark Matter (Phase II) - Kivu_15m_20L... | ecosystem: Environmental > Aquatic > Freshwater > Lake... | reverse complement strand
GTGCTTGCGCCATCTGTGAGAGCCGCAATCATCAAAGCCCGATTAGCAACACTCTTGCTACCCGGCACCGAGACAACGGTGCTTTCGGTGATGAGAGATGGGGAGATTCGTACCGCGTTCACTGGTACCACCTACGAGAAACGCGACACTGCTGGTTTAAAACCACGAGCCATTAGACCACCACGGAAGAGTTCAACGTGATCAAGACCGATCACAACGACGATGACACCAGAATCGCCTTCTGCTGAGTGCACAACTTCAAAGTCATAGATATTGACACCAAGCTCTCCCGACAAAGTGAAAATTTGCGCGGCTGACCCGGGGCGATCCGGAATGGGAATCCGCACCTCAGCCAAGTCTTCAACACGTCCTGCACGAATGGGAAGATTCATCCTCGCCCGTCGTGCTCGCTCGAGTCGTTGCAGCAACTGAGCACTGTCATTGTTCTTCACGACATCACGTACTGCGGTCAGTTCATTGATCAAGCGATCAAGGGTCCGGACGATTGCATCATTGTTTTGACGACAGATGTCGAGCCAAATATCTGGTCGACCCGACGCAATACGTGTCATGTCACGAAAGCCGCCGGCAGCCAACCGAAGAAGTGCCAGGTGCTCTTCAGACCGTTCGTCAGCTAACCCCATCAACGTGGCAGCAGTCAGATGAGGAACGTGACTGATCAAGGCAACAAAATCATCATGACGCTCGGGGTCCAATGCAACTACTTCGCTACCAAAGCCGGCAATCAATGCAGCGACCGTGGAAAATGCTTCATCAGACGACGAAGCCGTAGGAGTAAGGACCCACACGGCACCTTCAAACATTGAAGAGTCTGCGCCATCGAGTCCATCAAGTTCCGATCCAGCCATTGGATGTCCGGGCACAAATCGTGGATCAGGCACATTGTGTGCAACGTCTGACTTCACCGAGCCAACATCAGTCACAACTCCGGTTGATTCACGTAAAAGACGTTGCACTGTGTCGGTCAGAGTGAGCACCGGGGTCGCAGCAACGCCAATAACGGCATCACGTGCGATACCGCGCTCGTTGATAACGCCACGTTCTAATGCAAGACCGATTCGTCGCTCATCGGCATCATCACCATGAACGACAAAACCGGCTTTCTGCAGAGCAAGTGCAATAGAACCGCCAATAAGGCCCATTCCGATGACGTTCGCACGACGCACAACACCATTAGCAGGCATGAGAAAGCACCTCGTAAGTCACTACGAAATCGTATCGGGGTCGACAGTTGCGGCTGCGGTGGATATCGCATGCACCTCTTGGTGGCTCAATTCTCGCCATGAACCGGGTTTTAAATGAACATCGCGCAGTGGTCCGATACGGATACGTGTCAACTCCACCACCGGATAGCCGATCGCTTCACACATCCTGCGCACCTGGCGATTACGGCCTTCGTGAATTGTGATACGTAGAAGCCCTGGTTCGGGCTGTGTCACATGCGCAGGGTGAGTCACTCCATCTTCTAACTCCACTCCTCGGCGCAATTGTTGCAACGCGCTCTGGGGAACTCCCGTCGACTGACACCGCACGGTCGCGACATATTCTTTTTCGACTCCATGCCTCGGATGCGTCACCAACTGTGTGAAATCACCGTCATTGGTCAAAATCAAAAGGCCAGACGTATCCATGTCGAGACGTCCGACGGGAAATACACGTGGTGATTCAGGCACCAATTCCATCACCGTTGGTCGGCCATGTGTATCGGTCACTGTGGTCACGTAGCCAGCAGGTTTGTTGACCACGTAATACACCAGATCTGGCGCCACACCGACACGCACGCCGTCCACAGCAACAACATCAGTATCAACATTGACGCGACGACCAAGTATTGCAACATCGCCATTCACAGTGACACGACCCTCGGCAATCAGATCCTCACAGACCCTCCGACTACCAAAACCTAATTTCGCAAGAACCTTCTGCAAACGTTCTCCATCACTGAGATGTTCTTGCTGTTCCCACAGCGGAGGTTCAAATTCCATGAGTCACGTACTCACGACTACTCAGTTGTGTGTTTCCGATTGCGTGCTCTGTTCGTTCTCTTCACTTGTATCGCGTTCTTCTTCAACTTCTGTTAGGGCATCGTCGACATTGACACGCAATGTTTTTTCTAACGCTTCGACAAGATTTGCGTCTGGCACAAACGATGCGACTGACGGCAGATCATCAAGTGATGCGAGACCAAGCTTTTCGAGAAACAGTGGTGTCGTTCCCCACATCAATGCCTGCCCAGGACCCGGATCACGACCAACTGGCGCGATGTATCCACGACTATGCAGCGTGCGCATCACCGCATCTGGATCAACCCCGCGAATAGACGCGATTTGCAAACGAGATATCGGTTGCTTGTACGCAATGATTGCAAGTGTTTCCAATGCTGCACTAGATAAACGCGCACGCTGACCATCAAGGACAAACCGCTCCACATATGGGGCCATTGTTGGATGACTCTGGAAACGCCAGCCGCCTGCAACATTTGCCAATTGAAAACCGTGTCCCGCTTCTTCATAGGCGCTCGACAATTCACCAAGCACAGCTTCGATCACTGTTATTGGCTGTTCCAACAACTGTGCCATCAACTCAGAAGGCACAGGTTCAGACGACACCATGACAATTGCCTCTACAGCGCGTACGACTTCTGCATCAACCACTTCGATCATCCCTCGTATGCATCAATTTCAATGATGTCGTTGGCTGATTCTGGACCAGCACCTGTCCATTCCACTTCGATGTCTCCGAAGCGGTCACCTTGTCCAATGTCGATATACCCTTGCTTGTACATCTCGAGAATCGCCAAGAAACACACAATTACTTCAAGACGTTCCACCAAGTGGGCTGTCAGTTGTCGAAACGACGAGGTTCCCACATTGGGCAGTGACGCCATCATGTTTGAGACCGCTTCAGCAACGGTGAGACGAATGGGAGAAATGTGAAATGTTGAGAACGTGGGAACAGGCTTGGGAGTAATCGCATTGATAAATGCGCGTTCCAATTTCTGAAGGGTTAAACCTTCGAGTGGATCAGGCATAACGTCGGCAAATCGTTCATCCGGGCCCACGGTACGTCTGTACACTCGATCAGCATCGTCAACAAATCGAGCGAGTACGCGCGCCACGTCTTTGAACGTCTTGCATTCAAGCAACCGAGCCAGCAACAAGTCTCGTTCTTCCCATAACGCCAACTCATCATCTAGGTCGACGTTGTCACGTCCCGGCAACAAACGCCGTGCCTTTATCTCCACCAAGGTCGCAGCGATCAACAAGAACTCAGTGGCGATCTCTAGATTCAGCTCTTCCATGCGGGCCAATTCGGTGAGATAACCGTCCACGATCGTGGAAAGGCTGATCTCATGAATGTCCACCTCTTCGCGCATGATGAGGTGAAGTAGTAGGTCAAACGGGCCCTCAAAAACTGGGGTTGTCACGTCGATTGCCACGTAAACAGGCTAGTTCGCATGAGCCGCCTGAAGAGGGTCTCTCCCGCTAGCGTTTCGCCGTGACCAGAGTGCTGTCGTGTATCCAACCCACCGGTTCGGTCCACCTTGGTAATTATCTCGGAGCACTGACCAATTGGGTCGCAGGGCAGCACCAGGCAGATGTGTATCACGGCGTTGTTGATCTTCACGCCCTCACCACCACCGACACCCCAGGTGTTCTTGGCGAACAGACCCTTGAATTGGCCGCCATGTTGTTTGCAGTGGGACTTGATCCAAATGTCGCGACAATTTTTGTGCAAAGTCACATCCATGAACACAGTGAGTTGGCCTGGATCATGGAATGCACAGTTTCATTTGGTGAACTATCGCGAATGACACAGTTCAAAGACAAGTCCGCCAAACGGGAAGGTGATTTCGTCTCCGCAGGACTATTCACCTATCCGGCGTTGCAAGCAGCGGATATCTTGCTCTACGACGCAAATGAAGTTCCCGTCGGAGAGGACCAACGTCAGCACGTGGAGATCACTCGAGACATTGCAATTCGCTTTAATCATCGCTTCGGTGACACTTTTGTGATTCCAAAATCAGTTCACCCAAAAGCTGGTGCCCGAGTCATGGACCTCCAGGACCCGACCTCGAAGATGTCGAAATCCGCTGCCACCGATGCGGGCATCATCTACATGCTTGATGACAATGCATCTATCGAAAAGAAGTTCAAGCGTGCAGTCACCGACAGCGAGAACATTGTTGCGTTTGACCGAGACAAGAAACCTGGTGTCTCCAACTTGCTCGAGATTCTCGCTGCGGCCACAAATAGCAATCCAGAAACACTTGCCTCTCATTATGCGCAGTACGGACCTTTGAAGAACGACGCAGCACAGGCCGTCATCGCAATGCTTGAACCAATTCGTCATCGTTATAACGAGTTAGTCAACGACAAAGGCGAACTCATGAGATTGCTCACAGTGGGCAATGATCGTGCCCGGTCTGTTGCTGCTGCAACTCTCGCTCGTGCGCACAAAGCAATTGGTCTTCTACCCCGGGCGTAATGACCGGACGTCAGATGTTGTCGGCGTCTATCAGTGCAGCCACGATGGGGTCAGCGATTGCATTGCTATCTGAAAGACACGCCTCTTCGGCGGAATACATCTCCCGTAGCAACTTGATAGTCACTGGATCACTTCGGTTTTCCAGTAGTTGTAAACCAATCTCTTCGTGATCGTGATAGGCGCGGAACGCAGCAGTACGAGGCCCCACAAACGTGGCGACAACCCTCATGGTAGTCGACAGTGGTGCCGCTATTTTTCCGATGTCATGCAAGAGTGCTGCACTCAACTGTGATGTTTCAGCCGATGGCATCCGTTTTCGGAATCGTGTGAATACCACATATGAATGACGTTGGTCTTCCACCGGAAATCGGTGCCATAGTTCCAACTCCGAGGACAGCAGGGTCTTTGCTACTTCTTCTTGTTCGTCATCAGACAGTGGACGTGCTCGATACGAGGTAAACGTTCTTTTTGCGAGATGCCAAGAATAATGAGCAGTCTTCATGATTTACCGCTGCGGTCTTTTCGCATTTCGTGCTCTCGGATGAGCATCCGTGTATACCTGCCACAACATTTCCGTGCTGACCTTTGTATAAATCTGTGTTGTTGAAATGGTTGCATGCCCGAGCATTTCTTGCACAATGCGCAAATCTGCTCCGTGTTCCAACATGTGGGTCGCACATGAATGTCGCAGCGTGTGAGGGCTCAACGTCTCCGCAATGCCCGCAGCAAGACCTGCGTCTCTCACAATGTTCCATGCTTTTTGTCGGTTCAGTCGTTTACCAGTATTCGTTAAAAAAACGGCGTCGCGATCGCGTTGATCACGCCAGTACTCAGGCTCGAGCAGAAATCGCTGTTGTAAGTATTCCTCCAGGCGCATTGCTGCAACCGAGCCGTACGGTACAAGTCGCTCCTTTGCGCCTTTTCCAAAAAGACGCACAATGCGATTATCTCGATCCAAATCATCAATGTTGAGACCGCATAGTTCAGAGATACGCGCACCTGTTGCATACAACATCTCGAGTATTGCTCTATCACGGATACTCGTAGCGTCGTCTCCCACTGTTGCGGACAACAGTGCTTCAACATCGGATTCTGACAGTGGTTTAGGAACACCTGCTGCAACTTTGACACCGTCCACCCGACGCGTGGGGTCATCATGACGAAGCGATTCACTCACCATGTACGCATGCAACATTCGAACCGCTGCAAGTGCGCGCGCTGATGAGGCTGGAGCTTCTCCGCTTCCCTGGCGGAAGGCGACGTATCGCTCCACACCCGACGGATTGACGGTAGCGATTGTTTCCTTTTGCTGTTCAAGCCACGAGAGGTAACGCAGAATATCTCGCCGATATGCAGAAATCGTGTTTGCGGAACGACCCCGCTCCACCTGCATCCATGTCAGAAAGACATCACACCACTGCGTCGATTGATCAGACATGGACTATTTATAACAATTCGGGATGTTTTCGTGCAGCCAAGAGAATGGCAATTGATGACTTAGCGTCAGTAATACGACCATCCTCTACCATTGCAACCGCATCAGTAAATGACACTCGAGCCACCGTCATGTGCTCTTCTTCAGGACCATGTGGCTGCAGTGGCACTTCAAACAGATTTCGAGCGATGAAGACTTCCACCATCGAGTTGGTCACTCCCGCAGCAGCCGTGAGTGCTCCAAGTCGCTCCCAGTGATCTGCAACAAGACCTGCTTCTTCCTCTAATTCCCGTTGCGCAGTGACAAGAGGGTCTTCTCCCTCCACATCTCGCATTCCCGCGGGAATCTCCCACAACATGTCGTCAATCGTGGCCCGATACTGATGCACTAAAACGACGTTGTTGTCGCCATCTATGGCAAGAGTGCCCACCGCACCCGGACTGTCTAAAAACGTGCGCTCAAATTCTTGATCGTTGTTGGTTCGTAATCGTCGTTTCAACAATCGAAAGACATGCCACGAATGAACGACGTGATCATCCTCAACAGAAAACGGGTGTGAGGCACTATTCACGAACGCGTGGATGACACCGCTGAACGAGACATCCGTTCTGCTCGGAATGCCAGCGCAGCAGCGATCAATTCCCGAAACAACGGATGCGGACGATCAGGTCGACTCTTAAATTCCGGATGTGCTTGCGTCGCCACCCAATATGGATGATCTTCGATCTCGATGAACTCTACGAGACGCTTGTCGGGAGAAGTTCCACTACAGATGAATCCCGCTTCTTCGAAACGAGAACGGAAATTGGAATTGAATTCGTAGCGATGTCGGTGGCGTTCACTCACAACCATCTCACCATAGGCATCAGCGACTTTTGTTCCCGGTTGCAGCACCGCGTAATAGGCACCAAGACGCATAGTGCCTCCTTTGTCGGTGACATCGCGTTGGTCATGCATGAGATCGATGACAGGATGTTGTGTCGCGGGGTCAAACTCAGTGCTATTTGCATCAGTCATACCCAGCGCGTGACGTGCAAACTCAATGGTCATCACTTGCATGCCGAGGCACAATCCCAAACATGGCACCTTGTTCTCTCGCGTGAAAGCCGCTGCTGCGATTTTTCCTTCCACGCCACGAGGACCAAAGCCACCAGGAATCACGACGCCATCAAGAACCTCAAGTCGACCAGACGCAAGAAGGCCCTCGACGTCTTCGGCCTGAATCCAATCAATCTCCACTTTTGCGCCGTGATGGAAACCAGCATGTTTCAAACTTTCGACGACAGAGAGATAGGCATCTTGCAGTTCGACGTATTTACCAATCAGACCAATACGAACGGGCTTTGTTGCATCGTCGACTTGAGCAACCAAAGATTCCCACGACGACAAGTCCGCTGCGCCATCAATGCGCAACACGTCGCAGACGAAATCGTCAAGGCCTTCCTCATGAAGAATCAATGGCAACTCATAAATGTTGCGCGCATCCGCTGCATTGATGACCGCGCGATTATCGACGTCACACATGTTGGAGATTTTGCGTTTCAGACTTTCTGATAATGGCTCTTCAGAGCGACACACGATCACATCAGGCTGGATACCACGACTGCGTAACTCAGTAACACTGTGTTGCGTCGGCTTGGTTTTTTGCTCACCACTTGGTCCAATGAATGGCACCAACGTGACGTGGATGTAACACACGTTGTCACGGCCCACCTCGTTGCGGAACTGGCGAATGGACTCAAGGAACGGGAGGATCTCAATGTCTCCTACCGTGCCCCCCACCTCTGTGATCACAACGTCAAGATCATCGGTGGCGATTCGGCGAATTCGGCGCTTGATTTCATCGGTGATGTGCGGGATCACCTGGACGGTTTTGCCGAGATAGTCACCCCGGCGCTCAGCAGCAAGCACCGACTGATAAATGGATCCCGTCGTTGCATTCGAACTACGTGTCAAGTTCTCGTCAATGAAGCGTTCATAGTGCCCAAGGTCAAGGTCTGTTTCGCCACCATCATCAGTGACAAACACTTCACCATGCTCAAAAGGATTCATGGTTCCTGGATCAACGTTTATATACGGATCCAGTTTTTGCATGGTGACACGAAGACCACGCATCTTGAGCAAACGACCGAGAGAGGATGCCGTGAGACCCTTACCGAGAGAACTTGCCACGCCACCTGTCACAAAGATGTGCTTTGGCATAAACTCTCCCGTCATCGAACGACCAACGGGATTTCATCATAACCCAGCCGAACGGCAGGGCTCGCCTTTCGGTGCGCCTACGGCTTAATTTTTGGTGACGATGTGGATGACGACGACTTCTTTGCTGCCCGATTAGCCACCGAACCCGTCCTTTCACTCGCTTTCGCTGCCAACATGTCGCGAGCGTGCTGACGAGCGCTCTCGTCGGCGAGACCGCCCGACAACATGCGCGCCAATTCATCAATTCGTTCGTCATCAGACAGTGCGTGAGCGTGGCCAAAAGTATTGCCCTTCACCACTTCTTTCGTGACGTGAATGTGATGATGTGCAGTGGCGGCCATTTGGCCGAGATGCGTGACCGCCAAGACTTGGTGTTGCGCCCCGAGTTGCGCGAGTGCGTCTGCGACAGCAACTGCCGCACCACCACCAATACCGGCATCAACTTCGTCAAAGATCATCGTTGCGGGATCAGTCGACAACGTCAGACGCAAAGACAACATTGTGCGCGCTAATTCGCCACCACTTGCCACTTTCGTCAACGGCAACAATGGGCTTCCAGGATTTGCCGACAGCAAAAAGACCACACGGTCACCCGCTACATCATCGGGGCCTTCACCTACATCGACTACGACATGGGCGTTCTCCATGGCCAACGCAGATAGTCGACTCGTGATTTCCTCAGACAACCGTGGAGCTGCCTTGCGGCGAACTTTCCCCACGACTTCTTGGGCCCGATGCAATTGACCAAGCGCCAGGCTCTTTTCTTCTTCAAGTTCACTGATTCGCGCTGAATAACTCGTCAACTCATCAAGACGTTGGCGTGCCTCAGCGCCATATGCAATGACATCTGCCAGCGTGTCTCCGTATTTTTTCATGATGTCACGGAGCAATCGCCGGCGATCGCGAATCTCGGATAGACGTTCAGGATTTTCTTCCACGGACTCCGCTAGTGCACGAAATTCACTTGCCACATCATCAAGATCGGCAAAGACCGCTTGCAATCGTGCGCCTAGTTCTCCCGACACTTTCGCAGACTCAATTGCAGAAAGTGCAGTTCCGAGTCGATCAATAGCCCCATCATCAGCACCCAGAGCATCAACACAGCGATGCAAGGCCTCACGGATGTTTACAGCATCAGACAGAAGATCTTCTTCTACTTCTAATCGTTTATCTTCGTCGGCGTCTTCAATTGCAGTCGATTCAATTTCGCTGCACTGAAAGGTCAGCAGGTCGATCTCTCGTGCTCGCATGCGCTCGTCGCCTCCGAGGGCTGCCATGTTGGCATCAATCTCCACTAACTGTTGCCGCGCAGCCTCAATGGGAGCGAGATCAACGCCAGCAAATTGGTCGAGTGCATCACGTTGCGCGCTGGCCGACAACAGTTTTTGGTGGGCGTGCTGACCATGAATGTCGATGAGGTCAGCTCCCACTTCAGCGAGGCTGGCGACCGTGACGGGGCGACCATTGATGTAGGCGCGACTGCGACCATCAAGTGGAACGATGCGTGTGAGGATGATCTCTTCGTCTTCGCGGCCGCCATCGCGACGAACATGAAACAGAGCCTCCACGCGAGCTTCTTGTGCCCCACTGCGAACAATGGACGCATCAGCGCGACCGCCAACCACAAGATTGATGGCCTCCACCAACATTGTCTTTCCGGCACCTGTTTCTCCGGTCAAGACGGTAAAGCCATCACGAATTGGTAGACGTAAATTTTCTATGACGCCAAGATTCTCTATGTGCAGCTCAATGAGCATGTGTTACCGATCCGACAAACCGAACTTGGACTTGAGAATTTGATGAAAGTGACGATCTTCAAACGTCACAAACCGCGCGACTTGCGTTGCAACGCACACTTCGACACATCCATTTTCAGACAACTCACACACTGGCGTGCCATCAATTGCGACATTGACTCCGCGATAACCGAGCACCTCAACACGCACTGGTTCGCTGGCGTCGAGAACGAGGGAACGATCAAACAACATGTGTGGTGAGACGGGCGCCAACAGCAGAGCTCGAAGGCGTGGAGACAGGATCGGACCGCGAACTGACATGGCATATGCAGTTGACCCGGTGGGTGTGGCAATGATGAGCCCATCTGCTGCATAGGTCGTAAATGGTGCACCATCAATTTGCACGCCGAGTCGCACTGTATGGCCTGGCCCCGACTTTTCG
>Ga0169931_10015189_pt1 | contig 10326 bp, 9 predicted proteins | sample Kivu_15m_20L_FD_129675 | JGI IMG/M metagenome (GOLD analysis project Ga0169931, IMG submission 129675) | Freshwater microbial communities from Lake Kivu, Western Province, Rwanda to study Microbial Dark Matter (Phase II) - Kivu_15m_20L... | ecosystem: Environmental > Aquatic > Freshwater > Lake ... | reverse complement strand
CGCCGCGGACCCGATGGCGCGCGCCGCCGCGGACCCGATGGCGCGCGCCGCCGCGGACCCGATGGCGCGCGCCGCCGCGGACCCGATGGCGCGCGCCGCCGCGGACCCGATGGCGCGCGCCGCTGCGGACCCGATGGCGCGCGCCGCTGCGACGGCTATCCTACGCCGCTTCACCGCCGCGCAGCCGGGCCGCTCGATGTCCAGCGCGAGGCGGGCGACCACCTACCAGCACAGCGCTCACTCCAGCGGCACTTCCATGCGCCATCCGGTCACTTTGATTCGCGGCGACGGCACCGGTCCCGAACTTGCTCGCGTCACGCGCGACGTCCTCGACGCCACCGGCGTCAAGTTTGATTGGGTCGAGGTCGAGGCCGGAGTCGACATCATGGCGAGCGCGGGGACGCCGCTGCCGCAGAACGTTCTCGACTCGATCAAGAAGACCAAGACCGCGATCAAGGCCCCGATCACGACGCCCGTGGGCACCGGCTTTCGCTCGGTGAACGTCGCGCTGCGCAAGGAGTTCGATCTCTACGCCTGTCTGCGGCCGTGCAAGAGCTACGCCGGCGTGCGCTCGCGCTACGAGAACGTCGACCTGGTGATCTTCCGCGAGAACACCGAGGACCTGTACGCCGGCATCGAGTTCGAGAAGGGCCAGAAGAACACGGGCGAGCTGATCGAGTTCATCAAGAACCTGCACGGCGCGAAGATCCGCCCCGACAGCGGCATCTCGATCAAGCCGATCTCGGTGTTCGGCACGACGCGCATCGTCAAGGCGGCCTTCGAGTACGCGCGCGCCAACAAGCGCAAGAAGGTCACCGCGGTCCACAAGTCGAACATCATGAAGTTCTCGGACGGGCTGTTCCTCGCCACGGCGCGCGAGGTTGCGGCGCTGTACCCCGAGATCGAATTCAACGACGTGATCGTCGACAACATGTGCATGCAGCTCGTGCAGAAGCCCGAGCTCTACGACGTGATCGTGTTGCCGAACCTCTACGGCGACGTGCTCAGCGACCTGTGCGCGGGACTCGTGGGCGGCCTGGGCGTCGCGCCGGGCGCGAACCTCGGCGACGGCGGCATCGCGATCTTCGAAGCCACGCACGGCTCCGCGCCCAAGTACAAGGGCCTCAACAAGGTCAACCCCGCGGCGATGCTTCTGTCGGGGATGCTCATGCTCAAGCACCTGGGCGAAAACGCCGCGGCCGTGCGCCTCGAGAAGGCCATCGCGAAGGTCTTCGCAGAGGGCAAGCACGTGACCTACGACATGAAGCCGCACCGCGACGATCCGACCGCCGTCGGCACGCGCGAGATGGGGCAGGCGATCATCGACGCGATGAGCGCCGTCACGGTCTAGAGCCGCGCGTCGCGCACCGGAGAGCAGGCATGTCGGCCATCCCCCAACGCAAGCTGACCGTCGTCGGCGCCGGCTACGTCGGCATGACCTGCGCGCAGCTCGCCGCGCAGAAGAATCTGGTCAACGAGGTCGTGGTCATCGACGTCAACGAGGGGCGCGCGAAGGGCATCGCGCTCGACCTCAACCAGATGGCGGCGGTCGAGGGTTTTCGCACACGCGTGAGCGGCACTGCGGATCCCAAAGCCACGTGGGGCAGCGATGTGTTCATCGTCACCGCGGGCCTGCCGCGCAAGCCGGGCATGTCGCGCTCCGACCTGCTCGAGACCAACGGCAAGATCATCGCGCAGGTGGCGCAGTACGTGCGCGAGGGCAGCCCCGAGTCGATCGTGATCGTGGTCACCAACCCGCTCGACTCGATGGTGCACTTGATGCGCGTGAAGACCGGTTTCCCCGGCAAGCGCGTGGTCGGCATGGCGGGCGTGCTCGACAGCGCGCGCTTCTCGTGGTTCATCGCCGAGGAGGCCAGGGTCAACGTCGCCGACGTCGACGCGATGGTGCTCGGCGCCCACGGCGATTCGATGGTGCCGGTCGCCGACTACTGCACGCTCAACGGCGTGCCGCTGCCGAGGCTCGTCGCGAAGTCGAAGATCGACGCCATGGCCGACCGCACGCGCAACGGCGGCGCTGAAATCGTCGGGCTGCTCAAGACGGGCTCGGCCTTCTTCGCTCCCGCCGCCGCGTCGGTGCAGATGGCCGCGTCGATCCTGAACGACGAGAAGCGCATGCTCCCGAGCGCGTGCCTGCTCAACGGACAGTACGGCATCGAGGGCCTCTACATGGGCGTGCCCGCGGTGCTGGGCAAGGACGGCGTCGAGCGCATCGTCGAGCTGCCGCTCGACAACGAGTCGCGGATCCTGATGAACAAGACCGCGGCGGCGATCGCCAAGGACGTCGAGTTGCTGCGCGATCTGGGCCTGGTGTAGGCGGCGTCGGGCTGCTCGCCGCAGCACAGGGCTGGCGCCACGGCTCGGTGCTTCCGCTCGGGCTCGGCGCCCCGCGCGGCTGGTCCGTTGCCAGCTGCAACGGCGCTCCTTACCCTCTTTCGCCCCGTTCTCCGCCGGCCCCCTCCGCAGCTCCCATGGTTTCCACCCGCACCGAAAGCGATTCCTTCGGCCCGCTCGAAGTTCCCGCCGACCGCCTGTGGGGCGCGCAGACCCAGCGCTCCGTGCAGAACTTCAAGATCGGCGGCCAGCGCTTCACGCGCCCGATGATCCGCGCGCTCGGCATCGTCAAGAAGTGCGCGGCGCAAGCCAACATCGAGTTGGGCGAGCTCGCCATGCTCGACAAGAAGCAGCAGAACGCGCTGCTCAAGGCCGCGGACGAGGTGATCGCCGGGCAGCACGACGAACACTTCCCGCTGGTGGTGTGGCAGACCGGCTCGGGCACGCAGAGCAACATGAACGCGAACGAGGTCATCTCGAACCGCGCGATCCAGATGCTCGGCGGCGAACTGGGTTCGAAGAAGCCGATCCATCCCAACGACCACGTCAACCGCGCGCAGAGCTCCAACGACGCGTTCCCGACGGCGATGCACATCGCGGCGGCGGAGGAGAGCGTGACGCGCTTGCTGCCGGCGCTCGAAGCGCTGGAGAAGTCGCTGGCGGCGAAGTCGGCGCAGTGGAAGAAGATCGTGAAGATCGGCCGCACGCACCTGCAGGATGCGACGCCTCTTACGGTGGGGCAGGAGTTCTCGGGTTACGTGCAGCAGCTCAAGGACGCGCGGCGCGCGGTCAACAACGCGCTCGTCGGCGTCTGGGAGTTGGCGCTCGGCGGCACCGCGGTGGGCACGGGCCTCAACACGCACCCCGACTACGCCAAGCTCGCGGCGAAGAAGATCGCGGCCGAGACGAAGCTGCCCTTCAAGAGCGCGCCCAACAAGTTCGCGACGCTGGCGGCGCACGACGCGCTGGTTGCGCTCGGCGGCGCGCTGCAGAGCACGGCCGCGGCGCTGATGAAGATCGCCAACGACATCCGCTGGCTGGGTTCGGGGCCGCGCTGCGGCATCGGCGAACTCAAGCTGCCCGAGAACGAACCGGGCAGCTCGATCATGCCGGGCAAGGTCAACCCCACGCAGTGCGAAGCCATGACCATGGTCTGCGTGCAGGTCATGGGCAATTCGTTCGCGGTGACGCTCGCTGGCTCGCAGGGCAACTTCGAGCTCAACGTGTTCAAGCCGGTGATGATCCACAACACGCTGCAGTCGATCGCACTGCTCTCGGACGCCTGCGATTCGTTCCGCGAGAACTGCATCGAAGGTCTCGAACTCGACACGGCGCGCGTCGACGAGCTGATGCGCAAGTCGCTGATGCTCGTGACGGCGCTCAACCGCCACATCGGCTACGACAACGCGGCCAAGGTCGCCAAGAACGCGCACAAGCGCGGGCTCACGCTGCGCGAGAGCGTGGTGGAGCTGGGCCTGATGAGCGCGGAAGCCTTCGACAAGGCCGTGATTCCGACCGACATGGTCGCGCCCAAGAAGGGCCTGTCGATGGCCGGCGGCTGAGCCCCGCCCCCAAAGCCTGAATTTGCAAGCCTGATTCTTTCGGGGCCGCCCTCGACTACACTGCGGGGCCCCACACCACGTACTTTCGGATCCAAGATGAAGACCAACGTCCGTCGCAGCAACGCCAAGCACGCCAAGAAGACCGGTTACCGCACCCGCCAACGCACCAAGGGCGGCCGCAAGGTCAACCGTCGTCAGCGCGCCAAGCACGGCAAGATCTGAGCCTCGCGCACCGCCGGCGAACGGCGGCTGCTGCGAGTCGTCGGATCTGTGTCGAGGGAACCGTGTCGAGCGCGCGTTCGCGGCTGCCTCACGTTCTGTTCGCGCTGCACTCGGTGGTCGCGACGTTTTGCGTCGTCGGGCCCGGGTACCGCTGGTGGGGCGCCTCCGCGCGCCCTTTTGTTTTGGGCCTGCCCTGGTCGCTCGTCTGGGCGCTGATCTGGCTCGTCGCCGTTTTCGCGTCGCTGCTCTTGTACGAGCGCTACACGCGCCGCGTGGAAGACGACGCCGCGCGCACCACGTCCGGCGAAGGGCGCTGAGGCATGGGCGAATTCGCGCTGAGCACCGACGCCTGGATCGTGAGCGGCGTCGCACTCGCCTACCTCGTCGGCTGCCTGTGGGTCGGCATGCGCGGTGGTTCGGGCGCGAGCGACAGCGCCCTGGGCTACGTGGCCGGAGACCGCGCGCTCGGACCGCTGGTGATGTACTTCATCATCGGCGCGACGGTCTTCTCGGCCTTCTCGTTCCTCGCCACGCCGGGTCTCGCGCTGACCTCCGGCGCGGCCGTGTTCTACGTGCTCGGCTACGGGCTCGTCGGCTTCATCCCGTTCTACTTCCTCGGTCCGCGCGCCGCGCGCCTGGGCCGTTCGCGCGGCTACATCACGCAGGCCGAGATGGTCGCCGGCGAATGCCGGCACGCGCCGCTCGCCGGCACGATGGCGCTAGTGAGCGCGCTCTCGTTCGTGCCGTACCTGGCGCTGCAGATCAAAGGCGCGGGGCTCGTCGTCAATCGCCTCACCGAAGGGCAAGTGCCGGAGTGGCTGGGCGCCGCGGTGTGCTACGCCGTCGTGCTCGCCTACGTGCTCAAGAGCGGTGTGCTCGGCGTCGGCTGGACCAACGTGTTCCAGGGAGTGCTGATGATGGCGCTCGCCTGGGCCTTCGGACTGTGGCTGCCGTACAAGCTCTACGGCGGCGTCGGTCCGATGTTCGAGCAGATCGCCGCGGCAAAGCCGGAGGTCGAAGGTGGTCCGCTGTTCCTGAGCGCGCCGGGCGCGAAGACTTGGACGTGGTTCCTCAACTCCGGCGTGATCTCGATGATCGGCTTCGTGTGCTGGCCGCATCTGTTCATGAAGGCCTTCTCCGCGCGCGATGAACGCACGCTGCGCCGCACGGTGGTGTTCTATCCCACCTTCATGATCTTTCTCGTGCCGATCTTCCTGATCGGTTTCGCCGGCGTGCTGTTTCCCTCGCGGCCCGCGAGCCCCGAGCAGATCCTCCCGCACATGCTGATGAGCCTGGACCTGCCGGCGCTCGTCGTGGGACTGTTCTGCGCCGGCGCGCTCGCCGCCGGCATGTCGACCGGCGACGCGATCGTGCACGCCTCCGCATCGATTCTGGTGCGCGATGGCTGGATCACCGCGCTGCGTCGTCCGCTGACGTCGACGCAAGAGCGCCGCGCCGTGCGCGTGCTCATCGTAGTGCTCATGCTCGCCTCCTACGCGCTCGCGGTGCTGTACCGCGGCGACCTCGTGTCGCTGCTCTTGTACGCGTACGGACCGATTGCGCAATTCCTCCCTGGCCTGCTCGTGTCGTTGCTCGGCCGGCGGCGCGACGGCGTCGCGCTGCACGTGGCGCTGGTCGTCGGCGTCGTCGTGTGTGTGACGCTGAAGCTGTACCCGGAGCGCGCGCCCTGGGGCGTGCACGAGGGCCTTTGCGGACTCGCAGCGAACAGCGTCGTGCTGCTCGCGCTCTCGCTCGCGCGCGGCTGGCGGCCGTTCAGCGCGTCGAGCGGAAGCAGCGCGCCAGCGTGAGGTCCTGGTCGCGGTAGGAGCTTTGCGAGCGGCCTTCCGCGTAGAGCTTTTCGGGCACGCCGCCGGTGCGGTAGAAGCGCAGGCGGAAGAACACCTGTCCGTCCTCGACGAGGAACGGCACGTCGTGCGCGCGCACCTCGAGCACGGCGGCGGTGCCGTTGCGCGCGCCCGCCGTCGTGCCACGCCAGCCGAAGCCGTTGTCGAAGAAACCGGCGTAGTTGTTGCGCATCTCGCCGACGTCGACGTCGACCGGCAGCATCTCGGCCGCCAGGTGCGGCGGGATCACCACGCGCTCGCGGCTGGCGAAGATGTAGAAGCTGCCCGGCGAGAGCGTGCAGTGTCCACGCGGCGCGTGCACTGGCTCCCAGAACTCGCGCGGATCGTGCGCGCCTTCGCGCGCGAAGTGCACGACGCCGGTGTGGTGCTGCGCTCGCCAGCCCGCCGGGTCGCGGCCCGCGAGGCCCAGGCTGAGCGCGAGGCTGCCGTCCTCGTCGAAGCGCACTTCGTCGATCGGCGTGGGCCGCTCGCCGCTCCAGCACAGCGGCGTGCGCGCGTACTCCTCGCGCAGTTCTTCGCGCGACAAGGTCGGGTCGCCTTCCGCCAGGCGCAGCTGGCACAGTCGGTCGCCGCGTTTGAGGCGCACGGGGAACGAGAGCGGCGAGACTTCGAGCCACAGCTTGCCGCGGTACCCAGGCGGCGCTTCGTTGAAGCGCGGATGGCCGGGCACGAGCACGCGCGTGAACAAGTCGCAGCGGCCGGTCGAACTGCGCGGATTGAACGCGGCGCGCAGGTGCGGCGGCAAGGCGAGCTCCTCTTCGAGAGGCAGCAAGTACACCAGTCCCTTCTCGAGGACGGCGCCGTCGCCGCCCAGCCACAGGCGGCTGGTTTCGAGCTCTTCGAGGCGCTGCTCGAGCGGCGTGCGGCCCGGCAGGAACCCAGCGCGGATGCGTGCGGCGAACGCTCCGACGCGCAGGTCGAGGCTGGCGGCCTGCAGCTGCGCCTCGGCGATGGGGGGCGAGCCCGCGATCGCGCGCAAGGCGCCGTCGAACAAGCGGCGCAGCTGGTGGTCGACCAACCACTCGCCGCGACGCGGCGTGGAGCGCTCGTCGGGCGGCGAAGGTTGATCGGGGCGAACCTGAGCGGGGCCGCTGGCGTTCATCCCGCCGAGGATGACGCGGCGCGCGCCCGGGCGAAAGGGAGTACGCCTCGACGGTTTCGCTGGCGAGCGGCCGCGCCTACACTCTTCGCCCTCCCAAACTGTCCGCGTACCCCGCGCCAGAGAACCCCATGAAACTCCACGAATTCCAGGCCAAGCAGCTGCTGCGGCGCTTTGGCGTCGCCACTCCCCAGGGCCACGAGGCGCTGAGCGTCGACGCCGCGCTCGCCGCGTACCACGAACTCAAGTCCCCGGTCGCGGTGGTCAAGGCGCAGATCCACGCCGGCGGCCGCGGCAAGGCGGGCGGCGTCAAGGTCTGCAAGAGCGCGGACGAAGTGCGCGCGGCGGCGCAAGCGATCCTCGGCAAGACGCTGGTGACGCACCAGACCGGGCCCGCGGGGCAACTCGTGCGGCGGCTGTACGTCGAAGCGGGCAGCGCGATCGCCAAGGAGTACTACATCGGCATCGTGGTCGACCGCGAGCGCCAAGCGCCGGTGATGATCGCGAGCTCGGAAGGCGGCATGGAGATCGAAGAGGTCGCCGAGAAGCACCCCGAGAAGATCTTGAAGGCCGCGTACTCGCCCAAGACCGGCTTGACGCAGGCTGACGCGGCCAAGCTCGCGGCAGGCATCGGCGTTCCCGAGGCTTCGCGTGCGAAAGCGATCGAGTTCATGCAGGCGCTGGCCAAGGCCTTCTGCGAACTCGACTGCTCGATGGCCGAGATCAACCCGCTCGTGCTCACCAAGGACGGCTCGGTGATCGCGCTCGACGCCAAGATCGTGCTCGACGACAACGCGCTCTTCCGCCACGAGGAGCTGCTCGCGCTGCGCGACGAACACGAAGAGGACCCGCTCGAAATCGAAGCGAGCAAGTTCGGCCTGAACTACATCAAGCTCGACGGCCAGATCGGTTGCATGGTCAACGGCGCGGGCCTCGCCATGGCGACCATGGACGTGATCAAGCTCTACGGCGGCGAGCCCGCCAACTTCCTCGACGTCGGCGGCGGCGCGAGCGCGGAGCAGGTCACGGCGGCCTTCAAGATCTTGCTCGCCGACCCCAACACCAAGGCGGTGCTGGTCAACATCTTCGGCGGGATCATGAAGTGCGACACGATCGCGCAGGGGATCCTGATCGCGGCCAAGCAGGTCAACTTGGCAGTGCCGCTGGTCGTGCGCCTGGAAGGCACGAACGTCGAGCTCGGCCGCAAGCTGCTCAAGGAATCGGGTCTGGCGATCACGACCGCCACCGACCTCGACGATGCAGCGCAGAAGGCCGTCAAGTCCATCCAGCCCGTCGCGGCCAAGAAGTAAGGAGCCCCGCACCATGAGCGTTCTCGTCGGAAAGAACACGCGTCTGATCTGCCAGGGCTTCACCGGCAAGCACGGCACGTTCCACTCGGAACAATCGATCGCCTACGGCACCAACCTCGTCGGCGGCGTCACGCCCAAGAAGGGCGGAACCAAGCACCTCGACCGCCCCGTCTTCGACACGGTCAAACAGGCGGTCGACGCCACGGGCGCCAACGCGACGATGATCTACGTGCCGCCGCCGTTCGCGGGCGCGGCGATCCTCGAGGCCTACGAAGCGGGCATTGAAGTGATCGTGTGCATCACCGAGGGCATCCCGGTGCTCGACATGGTCAAGGTGCGCGAGCGCATGCGCGCCGGCGGCGGGCACCCCAAGGCGCGCCTGATCGGGCCCAACTGCCCGGGCATCATCACGCCCGGCTCCTGCAAGATCGGCATCATGCCGGGCTACATCCACAAGCCCGGCCGCATCGGCGTCGTGTCGCGCTCGGGGACGCTCACCTACGAAGCGGTGTGGCAGCTCACCTCGCGCGGCATCGGCCAGTCGACCTGCATCGGCATCGGCGGCGACCCGGTCAACGGCACGAACTTCGTCGACGCGCTAGAGCTGTTCAACGCCGACGCCGACACGCTCGGACTGATCTTGATCGGCGAGATCGGCGGCAACGCCGAGGAACAGGCCGCGGACTACATCAAGGCCAAGTTCAAGAAGCCGGTCGTGTCCTTCATCGCCGGCGCCACCGCTCCTCCGGGCCGCCGCATGGGCCACGCAGGCGCGATCATCTCGGGCGGCAAGGGCACGGCGAAAGAGAAGTACGCCGCGCTCTCGGCCGCGGGCTGCATCGTCAGCCCCAGCCCCGCGCGCCTGGGCGAGATGATGGAGAAGCGCCTGGGCGAGCTGGGCCTGCTCGCCGACGCGAAGGCCTGATTTCGCGCCGCATTTCGCGCTGTTTCGAACCTCGCGCCTGCCGCGGCCTTCGGGCCGAGGCGGGCGCGACTTGCTATCAGCGAAGTCGTCGGCGCGGAGCCTCCGCGTGGTAACGCAGCGCTCGAGTTGCTTTCCACGCCGGGCTCCGCTGCGCAGAGTGCGCGTGTCCGACCAGTCACCAAGAGTTCACATGCCGACCACCCGCCGAGCCGTCTCCCTCGTCCTCACTGCAGCGCTTTCGTTGTCGCTTCCGACACTCGCCCTGCGAGCGCAAGGCCCCGTCGCAGCGCGGGCCGCGAAACCGAGTGCGCTGGCGAGCGCGATCGACGCGCTGGTCGCGACGCGCGCCCAGCGACCGACCTTCAGCGGCCTGTCGGTCGCTGTCGCGCAGCGCGGCGAACTCGTGTTCGAGAAGGCCTATGGCCTCGCGGACGAAGAGTTCGACGTCCCCGCGAACAGCGCGACCATGTTCCGCATCGGCTCGGTCACCAAGCAGTTCACCGCCGCGCTGGTGATGCGCATGGTCGAGCGCGGGAAGCTGTCGCTGGACGACACGCTCGACAAGTTCGTGCCGCAGTTCCCGCTGCACACCTCTCCGGCGGGGCGCGCGGTGACCGTGCGCCAGTTGTTGAACCACACGTCGGGAATTCCCAGCTACACCGACGTGGGCGAGGAGTGGGCCTCGAAGTGGCCGCTCGAGCTCTCGCACGAGGAGTTGTTCGCGCTCGTCGCAGGCAAGCCGTTCGACTTCGAGGCCGGCACGAGCTGGAGCTACAACAACACCGGCTACTACTTGCTCGGCATGGTGCTCGAGAAGGTTTCCGGGAAGAGCTACGCGCAGCTGGTGCAGGACGAAGTCGCGAAGCCCTTGGGCCTCTCGCGCACGCGCTACGACTCGAACGAGTAGCTGATCAAGAACCGCGCGCAGGGCTACACGCTGAAGGGGCGCAATAAGGTCAACGACGTTCCGCTGGGAATGAACCAGCCCGGG
>Ga0169931_10015188_pt1 | contig 10327 bp, 7 predicted proteins | sample Kivu_15m_20L_FD_129675 | JGI IMG/M metagenome (GOLD analysis project Ga0169931, IMG submission 129675) | Freshwater microbial communities from Lake Kivu, Western Province, Rwanda to study Microbial Dark Matter (Phase II) - Kivu_15m_20L... | ecosystem: Environmental > Aquatic > Freshwater > Lake ... | reverse complement strand
CCTCTGCGATTGCATTTCTTGTCAGTTATGTGGCGACCTATGTCTATTCCTTCTACTTACAGAAGATGACCTTTGACAGTCAGTTTCACCCGGGTGCTGATTTTCCAGGATCTCTCGTTGACCCTGCTGTACACGACCCTAATAAGTACAACGTAGGCGTCCATTTCTTCGGTGATTTCTGGACCACTCTCTTGAGGTCAATGGAACCATCCCCGTACCTTGTTCGGCCCGGTGTAGGTGGAAGTTCATATCCTCCATTTGCCCAGTTCATCTATGAACCACTGACGTGGATTCCATATCCACTCGCTCTTACAATTTTCCTTGTCGGGACAACCGCATTAATAGTTGTCCCGTTCTGGCGAGCTCTCAGCGCATATGAGCCACACATACGTGCCCTATTCATTGTTGCCGGAGTGCTACTGACTTACCCATTTCTCTTTTCACTGGACCGAGGAAACAACATTGGAATCACAGTGGGATTTCTTCTCTTTGGTGCACTTAACTTGTATGAGGATCGACCGCAACGAGCAGCAATATATTTTGCAATTGCCGCTGCCCTAAAGATCTACCCCGTGTTCTTTCTCTTAATCTTTGTTTCACGTAGACAATGGCGAGCCTTTGGTACTGCGGTCTTGACGGGACTAATTATCACCGTCATTCCACTGATGACCTACAGCGGCGGCTTAGTCAATAACCTCAGAGCTCTCTACGATAATTCGGGATATTTTCGCGATGCCGGGGAGCAAATTGCACTAAATCACTCGCTATATAGTTGGTTGGTAACGTTGAGGTTAGCTGTGCCCACCTTGAGTTCGTTCTTCCAGACACTTATTGATTCCTACTCAATGATTTCGCTGATTTGTATTACGTGCCTCGCCCTATTGGTGATTGTTCAGAGATCTTGCGTTAATCAAGTCTTGTTGATAGCGGCAATTAATGTACTTTTTGTGCCAATAACTTACGGATACACGCTTTCAATATTTCTTGTTGTCGCACTCAGTCTGATACTGCAAATCTCTTCAAATGAGAATCTTTTCATTCTTGCTATAGGTACTGGTCTTCTATTATCAAGTAAAGGTATACCCATGGGGCCACCGGGGGCGGCCCTTCTTAATTTTGCAAATCCACTTCTGGAGCTTGTTCTCGTCGTCTACACAACTATCACATGTCTCCTTAACAGACGGACAGCCAATGAGTAATCGACCAGAATTCGGAATCCAACAAACGGCGTCAGTTAGTCGTGCAGATGCAGTAGGCGTGTTAACAGTTTGCGTAACACAACTAATCCTGGTCAAAGCTGTCTTCCTCAGGCACTTACCAATCACGGATGGCTGGTACTTAACACTTGCCCGTTTGTCGAGAGTGCGTGTCCCATATAAGGACTTCTATCTTCCATTTCCACCAGGATCCCTCTTCTTCGAAGGTTTCCTTCCATCGCTGTTCCCCAATAGTCTCGTCGGAGAACAGATTATTCATGTAATTCTCTGGCTCTTATTCTGTGTCGCTTGTTATTATCTGGCCCGATCACTCACCAGCGTACCTGGTGCTGTGTTCGCCGCCAGTATTTCATGTGCGCTCTACTTCGTACAGCCCGGAAACATAGTTTCTGGGTATTTCGAAACCATGTATGCGTTCTTATTCCTTGCAGTTGCATTCACAGTAAAGGTCTTGCAGCAGAGACGCACCGCGGTTTACTGCTCTCTTGCAGGATTGTCACTTGGTATCTCCACTACCGTAAAGCAAAGTGTTTGGTTAACTGCCGTTGCTATTTCAGCATTTCTAATGATTCTAGTAATTCAACATCGGCTGCGACTTTCTAGATTCATCTACTTCCTCTTCTGTGCGATTTGCCCTTGGATTGGCGTGATGCTGTGGTCCTTGTACAGAGGAAATACAAGTTCACTACTAAGTGGCATCCTTACTGGAGGTGGCAAATCGGTGTCCCAGTGGAGCGTGTTAAGTACATTCGGAGTCTCTGTGCTCCCTCAAGGTTCATTTCTCGTGCTCAGCCTCTATCTGCTCCTGATGCTGATCACACACATTCATAAAGACGCCAATATTTCTTCCTCGGCCCGACATCTTCCGAGTCTGCTCCTGGTGGGCGTACTCCTCGCGATCGCCGGAGTTGGGATTAATTCGGTAGTTATTGAAAACTTTGTGACAACGTGCTACATCCTTGGAGGCGTCATCACGATAATTGGGATGTGGACATCTCGCTATCACGTCTCTTCTGATTGGGCTAGATACAGTCGGTCGCGAATCGCAATCTCTCTCGTGGTTCTTCCGCTTTCAATCTTGGCGATCTCCACCTTGATTCCTCCAAGAAACTCAAGTGTAAGTTCAATCAGACCGTCTATTTCCGAGTGGTTCAGCGCTCTTGGTGCCTTTTTTGGAAACTCATTCATCGGCATCGCTGCAGGTGCACTTGTCGTGGCTCTCTTTATATTCATGAACCGTGATCGATTCTCTAAAGTAACTTCTGATTCTGCTTTACTTCTTCTCATTGTTCACTTAACAATGACTTTCTCCAATTCCATCGCAGGTGGGGACAGCATCGAGACATGGTTGTTACCTTTAATGGTGGGCTTAGTTCTTCTTAGCGGTGTTTGTAAGAGCTATGTCAACTCAGCGATGTTGACGTTCTGGAGCATTTCTCTTTGTGTTTTTGCGGGATCTATTGGTTCATTTCAAGCGTTAAACCCGTACAGCTGGTTTGGAGTAATTGACGCACCCTTAACGGTTAGTAGAAGAAACGTAAATGTAGACAGGCTTCGATCCTTCCGTCTCGATGACTCGAGCGCACGGGATTATGAGAACCTTTGGGGAGGTCTAACGAGGGCGATTCGGGAAAAGGGTGAAGGAACTGAAGTCTTTTTTGGATCTCGGAATATAGGACTGGCCGAAATGTTTGACGCAGATGTCTTCCCAACTACTTGCCCAATACTCTGGTGGGATATATGCCCAGAGACCCTCGCTAATCAAGACGAAATTCGTGTCAAGGCAACAAGGCCAGCAATAGTCGTTTGGACTTTTGAGCCTGAAGTGACAATTAATGCCAACGAAGATGCCTGGAGAGACAAGAAACTATCTGCCGTTAGACAGATTCAAGGATGGCTTTATGAACAAATTGACTCAGATTTCTATCGAGTGCTTGCAACAACCAAGAAGAATGACACGCTTACTCGCTATCAAGAGGTTCATACTGCCGTATTAGTTCAGAACTGAACGTTCCTCAGCTATTAGACGATCAATAATCTCATCTATTCCATATCGCGGCGACCAATTGAAATCGCTCATCACGCGTTTTATATCTGACACGTAATACATCTGATCAGAAGGACGCAAGCTGCCAGTTTCAAAAGACGGACGCAGATTTCTTTCGCGAAGTGAGTCCATAAACTCCAACAGAGACAAACTCCTATCAATTCCTCCACCCACGTTGTATGCCGTCCTTGGTATGTGGTCCTTGTTCATTATGGAGATGAACAGGGACACTAGATCCTCCACATCAAGCAAATCGCGTACTTGTTTTCCAACACCATTAAGGTAAATCATCCGTTGAGCAAGTGTTTCTCTTACCAGAAACGATGCCCAACCTTGGTCTACTTTGGGATGTTGCAATTTTCCACAAATGGCCGACTGTCGAAGTACGACCGTCGAAAGGCCATAAATCCTGGAGTAGTCACATACGTATTGATCTGCGCAGCCTTTCGAGACGCCGTACCCACCGTGAAAATCTAAGGGAGTAGTCGTGTCAAAGGATCTCACGTCACTCATAGGCTCGTACCGTTTGTCGGTCTCACGAATCTTCACATGTGCAAGATCCCCATAAACCTTATTTGTACTTGAATATGCAAGTCGTGAATTAGGCCAGTACTCCCTCATTATCTCAAGTATGTTGAACGTACCGACTGCATTGATCTCAAAATCCAACCTCGGATTTTCAATCGACGCGAGAAGAGACACCTGTCCAGCAAGATGAACGATGTGGTCAATTTCTTCAATTTCTTCAGCTATTTTCCTGAGTGCATTAAAATCAACTATCGACTTTTGATAATAAGTATTTAGCCCTAGATTTCTTAGTACTTTGAGGTTAGTCTCGCTGCCTCCTCTGCTTAAGTCGTCAACTACCGTCACCTCATCACCAATTGAGAGCAACTTTGTAACAAGATTCGCACCGATAAATCCTGCGCCTCCGGTGATCAACCACTTCTTCCCCATGTCTTGCCTATCCTTCCTTTAATTGTCCAAGAGGCACTTCAAACGATGTAAAAAATGTCTCTCTGTCTGTTGGTAAATTTTTGTGTACGGGGCTGGGCCCACAAATATGGGTCTGCTGTTACCGATTTTAATGACAGAGCGATCAATTTTGTCCTTCTCAAAACTATCTGTGGACGAGAGAATTGAGAAAAGACTTTGGTTTGTAATCTGAACTACATCGATTAGAGACGACTCCCCAATCGTCAACAAACGAGAGATTGCTGTGACTACATCGTCGATATGAACTAAGCGTCGAATTCGATCTGGCTCCTCAATTTCAAATGAGGAGGACTCCTTTATAGCGGCTGAAAGATCAGACAAAAAACGTCCGCGCGGCTCACCTGGGCCGAAGACACGCGGAAGTGAAACGTTTACATACTTGATGCTTGAACGACATTGTGCAAGTTCTTCATGGATCACTCGGCTAGTTTGCGAATATGAATCTTGAAATTCATAGATGTTCTCTGTTGAGACATTGACGAGAGTTAAAAGTGTGTTTCCACTTTCACGAACCTTTGAGCTTAAGAGTTGAGCATATTCCCGGGCGCAACCAACGTCCTCGCTCCGGATATCTCGTTCGTAAGGACTCACTCCTAGACTTATTAAGTTCAGTATCTTTCGAGGTTTATACTCACCGATTCTGTCAAGAGCAGCGACAACGCTCTCTCTATTTCGAACATCAAGCCATAGATAACCGCTAGCATCAGCTACTTCTCTCTGATGCGTCGTTGAAATATATTTTACTCCTGGTGTTTCCATCAAAGATTTTCTGAGTGCTGTACCTAGAAAGCCACCTGCCCCAAGTATGACCGTTACACCCTCAAGACTCCTGGTCACTTCCGCTTGGCTTCTCTCTGTTCAATACTGCGATTTAAGAGAATAAGGGACACCAGGTAACTACCAATGAATTGACCAAGCTTTCTCTTTGAATGTCCGTGCTTCCGTAACGAGAACCGGTCTGGTATCTCAACAACCCGAAGGTCTGCTTTTCTCTTGTATTTCACAAGTAAGAGCAATTCTTCGACGGCCTCAAAATTCCTGGAAAACAGTTTCTCTCCACGCACGTCCTCAGCATGAAAGACTTTGAAATTTGTTGATAAGTCTCGTGCATCAATTTTCAATGACCACCGAAAGACTCGGTTTAGAATCAGGCTCATTGCTTTGAGACTCCAGGAATTCTCAGATTCTCCTCCCTGAACATAACGCGATGCGATGACCACGTCTGGAGTCACACTGTCGTCTGAAATTCGTTGTATTAGTTGTTGGATAGTGGCGGGATTGTGGGACTGATCTGCATCCATTGTCACGACGTAGGATGCTTTGCTGTTAACTGAACTAAGCCCAAGTTCTAATGCTCGCGCAAATGAGATTGACACCGGCTCTCGTTCAATAACCCTTATCATTTCCGAAGCGCTCTCGAGTTGTGTCCGCTTAGCAACAGGTGGGGTCGGCTCACATACAATAATCCACTCCGAGCCATGTCTCATCGTCTGCAGAACCTCTAGCACTTTTGGTGCAAGCTCAAGCAGATTGTCCCACTCTTCAAACGCTGGAGTAACAATCGCCACAGCAACGGGTTCACTGGACATTTAATACCCCTTCCTTAGACCTTTGCCTGGCTGATCTGTCGTTCTAAATTGCTTCAGTGAGATAAACGCGAGAAGTGCAACCAGTAGCACGCCAGATTGAATCAGTGGAAAAATGTTGTACAAAGACTGACTCGGAGGGGAGACACTGACGGCAAGTGAATTCGGCAGGACAAGAGGTGACATGACTACTAGCAGTGCAACGGCCCTCACGTACTCTACACCATCACGCACTATCTCAGATTGCGCCGATTTCTCATATCGCTCGATTGCAAACGCGAGAAATGGCAACATGATTACTAAATAGTAGGGATACGTTATTGGGCTTGCCAAAATCATGCCAACACTGATGACAAACGATGTGTCTTCAACAGTATTTGACGCTGATTGCGTATCTTTTCCTGAGCGTAGAAAGGTCAGACCGACATATAGGGCCGTAACACATAGAACAACAATTGGAAGAAGCTTTGAAACACCAAAAACGTCGCCAATCGTCGTACTTGACAAATTGCTCGGATACCGGGCTGTGGGTAGTTGCGACTTTGACCATCCCTGCGCTGCCGTGATCCAGTTCTTCAATTGAACCAGCATGTCCATCCCAAATATGGTGTATGGCAGAACGACAGTTGAAACAACGGCAACAACTCCGATTATTGCGACCTTGTAGGCGCGTATCAAAAACATCAGGATTAGAAATACGGCGAGTTGAGGTTTGATCGCCACCATGAGAACAAGACATACTACGGCTGAGCGGTATCGAGAGCGTTGCAGCGCTCGGATGTAAAGGTAAAGGAAGGCCGATGTAAATCCAACCAAATTTCCGCGGTCAAGTGTTGCAAGAAAGGGCAAGGTACAGATTCCTAAAATCGCAACGTCTGATATTGACATCCTCTTTCTTTGAAATTGATGTAGCAAGGGAAACAACACAGCAAACGCCAACACAATCAGAAAAACGAAGACTGAAACTCGATATGAAAATATTCTTTCGATCATCGTGAAGGGATATCTGAAAATCCGCGAGCTGACCGGATATACGCCTTCCGCTCCGTTGGGCAGCGAATTGAGTTTTTCAGTTCTAATACTTGCAAAGTCACCGAAGCAATGTGCGCCAATAGCCTCAGTTATTCGATCACAATGAGAGTCATCTCCAAAAAAGACTAGTAGCGCACTTACATCCAGTTGAAAGTACGAACCAATAACCCAAGCAATTAATAATGACAGACTCAATATGACTGCGTACATTTTTCGGAGTGTGTTGAGAGTCATCGCCATAGGATAACTAATAATGATCTACGATCATGTGTATTCAACTGACTCCTAACTCAGGGGCCATTGGGCATTTTCTTGGTAATTGGGTTGTATCTGTTCGACCACTCCTGATCTCAACCGAACCTTCTACTGGCCAGAGATTTGTTTCTCCAAACTTGCGCGACAATGCTTGTATTCCTGATACTGAATTCCTTCCTCAAGATAATGCAGATTCATTGGGGGAATGTTTTGCAGCCACGAGGTGAATATTCATTTGAGTTTCAATTAGTACGATTCGTTAGACATCACCAAGTATTCAATAGATGCAGCAATGTATTGTGTTTCGCCATTCATTAATTTGAATTGACTAAACTCCTGTAGGTGAATTTCTCGACACAAAAGAGTGCCCTCGTCACGGGTGCCACTGGATTTGTCGGTCGATCGTTACTCCCATCCCTACGCTCTACCGGAATCGAGGTGACTGGATTGGGTCGACGATCCACACCTGTCGATATGCCTCTGGATATTAACTACGTGTCGTGCAATATTCTCAAGCCTCTAGAGATTTCCGGATCATTTGATGTGATTGTTCATGCAGCAACCGACGCGTCTGCTGAGTTGAATAGCTCGAACCCAAGGCTCATGTTCGAGACCATTCTCGAGGGCATGTCAAACGTTCTTGACTTCGCAGAAGCTCAAGGTAACTGTCCAGTGGTCCTGTTTACTTCATCCGGAGCCGTATACGGCGATATGCCAGAGGACATGACATCGTTTGAAGAGGGGTGTCATCTCGCGCCGCCTTCATTTGACCCAAAGTCTGCGTATGCGGAGGGAAAGCGTGCTGCTGAGTTTCTCCTGGCAGAAGCAGCTAGCCGTGGCGTGTGCGTTCCCCGTCTCGCAAGACTGTTTGCATTCTCGGGAACCCTTCTTCCTGTGGACCGGCATTTTGCGATCGGCAACTTTGTTCGTGACGCCGTCAATCAACAGTCAATTGAAGTCAGAGGAGACGGTAAGGCTATCCGTTCATATCTAGATCAAGATGACCTTGCAGAGTGGATGATTGCAATCCTCTCGCGGGGACTATCAACTTCCATCTATCACATCGGTTCAGAACGGGCGATTTCGATTTTGGATCTAGCGCATCTTGTCGCGAACCGCTATGAAGCTATTACGTCCAAGAGTTGTACCGTAGAAGTCAAAGGCCAGACATCACCTCTTGATGGAGTAAACCGATACGTTCCAAGCACTGCGAAGACTCGAAGTGAATTGAATCTTCAAGAACGTGTGTCTCTTGAAGATTCAATTGACAAGATGATTAGAGCTCACCTTCGTGATTGATGGTCTGACACAAGTAATACAAACCTTGTAGCGAGGCGTCTTCGCCTTTGAAGTCAACGATCTTCTTGTGAGGGAATCTCACTGCAATGGAATCTCTTAGCGGTGTAAATCGTGTCGTCAATCCTCCAGAGAAGACAATTTCGTCAAAGTCATTTTGATCAGACATCTGTTGCACAATTGAGTGATAGGTCTCGGCCATCTGTTCAATTGCAGCCCTAAAGATGTTTCCCACTGAGAGATTATTCTCAACAATGTTGCTGATGAACCCATGGTTTCCAGTTGCAGAATCAAAGAAACTCAGATCTATTTCCAAATCTGACTCTCTACACTCCTTTACCTTGTCAGAAATTTTTTGCCATATCTCGTCATTGCGAACATCAGATAATTCTGAGACAAGCGACACGAGACAATTCAGTGCGCGACCCGCAGGAATATGGGTGACTGTACTTAGATAAGCTCCCTCGAAATATGGGCGGGTCTGGAAAGAATCCAAAGGTTTGGTCGAGACCATACTCACTTGTGAACCTGTAGCAATATTGAGCGAGATTTGGTGACGTCCTAGTTGAACACCAAGGAGTGACGCTTGTTGATCTCCGATTGCAGTGAAGACGGGACAACCCAGTAACGCATCTTCTCCAATTTGTAAAACATCGCTAGATATCTCGGGTAGGCGTAAGTCTTTAGTCTGAATTTTCTCCACTGCTTCGCAGTCCCATGACGCCGCAGCAATATTCATCAATCCATGGGCAGCAGCATCTGTGTCATGCATGATGTGCGTCTTCACATTGCCGACGAGTGCATGTGCCACATATGAGATGAGAGAATGGACTACCCCATGATCTGGAAGCATTCCGCGGGTCTTGCGCGCGTAGAGGGATGAAATCGGAAGTCCGGTTCTCAGTTCGTTCCCAAGAGACTTGAGGACCGTCTCCGAGAGTTGCTCTCTCAGCTGCTCAACTGCTGGTACTTCAGTTCCGTTGACAAGCGCTGTCAAGTCATCCCTCCACGTGACCACGTCAGTCAGGGGGTGAAGGTCGTCATCGGTTATGACCCAGCCATGCATTTGTCCAGTAACCAGGATTCCACTGATGTCACTAACTTCGCTCGATAGTTCACGCACAATCTTGCGCACTTCTGATATCAACTCAGCGGGTTTCAGACATGCTGGCCCAAAGGACGTCGGCTGTAGTGCCGCCCCACCACGCCGTCTTACTCCGCGAAGACCGCCAAGTTCGACATCAGCTATCGCGCCCTTCAAAAATGTCCCGCCGATGTCTAGGACAAGGTATTGACTCATCTCGGCTACGCGTACACGTTGAAATTTGCCAGATAACGGTGCACTGAGTCAATCAATCGTTCATCAAGTTCCGTTGGGACAATTTGCAGATTTCCATAACTCACTGGGATCGCAAGGTTAAGAATCCCATGCGCCATCTTTTTGTCACGCCGAGTCATTTCCACTAGTGCTTCGGCGCTCGGGAAGTTTGACAAAGTAAAATCAAGGTGTTGAGAGATGAATGTTGTTGCATCTTCTCTTAGCGCTCGCACGTCTTCATTGTCACTAGATGCCAAGAAATTGATGATGTCAATCCCCCATGCCACAGCAAGCCCATGGGGAATTTCGTGGTTAGTGAGAGCTTCCAGAGCATGGCCAAAGGTGTGGCCATAATTAAGAATCCTCCGAAGGTCGGATTCATACTCGTCTTGTTCAATAATCTCTTTCTTGATCTCAAGACTCTGCCGAATAAGTCCGAGCAGGTGCTCCCCTCGCAGTCCCCTCTGACTTACTGAGTCATAGACATTTCTTGCTGCAGTCTCTGATCCCGTAATTGCAAGTTTGAGAATTTCTCCGTATCCGGACTTCACATCAATGTCATCCAAGGTTTCAAGAAATT
>Ga0169931_10015187_pt1 | contig 10327 bp, 3 predicted proteins | sample Kivu_15m_20L_FD_129675 | JGI IMG/M metagenome (GOLD analysis project Ga0169931, IMG submission 129675) | Freshwater microbial communities from Lake Kivu, Western Province, Rwanda to study Microbial Dark Matter (Phase II) - Kivu_15m_20L... | ecosystem: Environmental > Aquatic > Freshwater > Lake ... | reverse complement strand
GGTCAACGGTGGAGACGTTGATCGGGTTGCCGCCGCCGCCGAAGATCGCGGTGCTCGTGCCGTCGATCGACAGGCGTACGTTGCGGAAGATGAAAAACGGCTCGAACGAAGCGCCGTTGACGACGTTCACGTCGATACCGAGCGTGTTGCCGAGGTCGCAGGCGATCCCGTCGTTGCCGAGGGCGCGCACGACCGAGTTGTCGACGGTCATGCGGAACCCCTCCGCGATCTGGAAGTTCAACTGGCCTGCGCCGCCGACTTCGGGGATCGTCACCACCGCGGCCGCGTTGCGGATGACCACGTTGTCGGGGATCGAAACGCTGGGATTGACCACGGTCACGGTGGACTGGGTCAGGTCCCAATTGGCCTCGTTGAAGATGTCGGCGTTCGCCGCGCCGGTCCAGACGATGTCGGCCGCGGCGCTCTGGGCGAGGTGGGGGAGGAGCGCGAGGCCCGCGAGGGCGAGGCGAATCGAGGAGAGAGGGCAGCTCATGGGCGAGAGGCTAACCAGCGGGGGCCTTTCCCGGGAAATGTCCGGGACAGAGGAAGGGCCCCGGTGCTCTCCCCGGGGGATGGTGACCGTCGGTCTCGGGCAGAAATCCCGCGCCCGAAGTCCGCCCCGCGGCCCCCGCCCCGTGGTAGCAGGTCGGGCCCGCGGCACGACGCGTGGGGCTTCCGCCGCAGGGCGGAAGCAAGTCGCAATGGGCCGCGCGCCGCATCGGTTTGAGTCGACCCGAGCGCTCTGGTATGCCGGAGGCCATGGGCGCTCCGAGGGGGAGCGCTCGACGTGGAGGGGATCCATGGCACGACACGAGGGTGAAGGGCGCCGCGTCTCGCACGCGGCGCAGGGAGATGTCCGTCGACACAGGCTGCGCGGCGCAGCCCGGCTGGGGCTCGTCGCGCTGGCGTCGGGGCTCATCGGGGTCAACTGGCTCGGCTGGGTGCGCTACGGGGCGGAGGCCGCGGAGCGCCAAGGGGCGCCGGGTGCGGCGCCGGAGGACCGCCCCGCGGCGCCCCGCGCGCCGCTCGGCCTCGCGTTCGCCCTGCCCACGGACGACGTGGAGCGCGCTGCGGCGCTGACCGTGGTCTTCGACAGCGCCGTGGTTCCGCTCGCGCCCGATCAGTCGACGGCGGACCTGCCGGCGCTCGCCGAAGTGCCCTTCCGCGCCTTCGAGCTCGCCCCGGGCGGCGCGCTGCAGCCGCTCGACCTCGCGGGCCAGTGGTCGTGGGGCGGCCCGGATCGGCTCGTCTTCTCGCTCGCGGCGCCGCTCGGCGCGGGGCGTACGGTGGCGCTGAAGCCGACGCCGGCGCTCGAGGCGCTCGCAGGGCGGCCGGCCGCTGAGGCGCTGCGCCCCCAATGGTCGAGCGGGCCGCTCGCGGTGACGGACGTCGGCTTGCGCTCGTGTGACCGCGACGCGCTGACGATCGAGGTCGCGTTCAATGCGCCCGTCGATGCGGTGGCGCTCGCGAGCGCGTTGAACACACCGCCGCCTGCACCGCGACCGGTCGCCGTGGCCGGGGGACCTGCCGCCCCGCCGGACCTGCTCCCGGCCGACCGCGCGCTGGCCCCGCGCGCCACCGTGCTCACCAGCGGCGCCGAGGCGACCCACGTCGTGCGCTACGCCCGCCACGCGGAGCACGAGCAGTTCCACTTCTCGCTGCCTGCGGGCCTCGCGCCCGCCCGCGGCGCCCACGGGCTCACGGCCCGCGCGCACCGAGTGCTCGCCCTGCCGCGCTCCTTCGACGTGATCGGGCACCGAGTCGAGCACGGTCACGCGGCCGAGCGCGCCACGGTGCGCGTGCGCTTCGACCGGCCGCTCGCAGGCGGCCAGGAAGCGGCGCCGGTCCGCGTCACGCCCGAGATCGCGCCTCTGACGGCGCGCTGTGCCGGCCGCGAGCTCGTGCTCGAGGGGGCTTTCCAGGCGCGCAGCCGCTACACCATCACCGTCGGTTCGTCGCTGCTCGCGGAGGACGGCCAGACCCTGCGCCGTGAGCGCGAGGTCGTGATCGAAGTGCCCGCGCGCCACCCACAGCTGCGCCTCGACCACGACGGGGGCATCCTCTCGCCGGGGGGCGGGCTGATGCTGCCGCTCACCGCCACCAACGTGCGCGCGGTGCAGGTCACCGCAGTGGAGGTGCTCCCAGGCAACCTCGTGCCGCACCTGCGCGGCGAGCGCACGGAGTACACGTCGCGGGAGGTCCTCTCGCGGGTCTTCCCGCTGACGATGCGCCCCGACCGCCCTGAGCGGCACGCGCTCGACCTGCGCGCGCTCTTTGCGGACAGCCCCGAAGGCGCCCGCGGTGTGTACTCGGTGTCGATCGAGAGCACCGAGGACCGCTGGACCGACGCGTCGACGGTGCTCCGCATCACCGACCTCGTTCTGACGTTGAAGCAGGACCGCGATGGGGTGCACGCTTGGGTCCAGTCGCTGTCGAGCGGCGGCCCCGTCGCGGGTGCGGCGGTCAGCGCGCTGACCGTGACCGACCAGCTCGTCGCCGGCGGGGTCACGGACGCAGCGGGCTACGTTGCCCTGCGCGTGCCCAGCAGCAGTGATGCCAGCGACGCGGTGTACGTCGTGACGGCCGAGCGCGATGGTGACCTCGCGTACACCCTGCCCGGAGGCCAGGCCTGGAGCATCCCGAAGGAGCTCGCGACAGGCCGCGCCGCGCCAGAGCTCGCCGATGTCTACGTCTATGCGGAGCGCCGGCTCTATCGGCCTGGCGACACCGCGCACCTGACCGGTATCGCGCGGACGCCGGACGGGCTGCGCTTCGGCGGCGCGCTCACCGTGCGGACGCTGCGCCCCGACGGCCTGGAGCTGCACCGTGCGGTGGTCACCCCCGAGCTCGCGCAGGGGCTCTTTCATGTCGACGTACCGACCCCGCTCGATGCGCGCACCGGCAGCTATTCGGTCGAGGTGCTGGCCGAGAACGGCGGCGGGCGCATGCACACCGTCGGGCGCGCGCGCTTCGACGTGGAGGCGTTCCTCGCAGCGCGCCTCACGCTGACGGCAGAGCCCCCCGCGAAGCCCGAGAGTGAGGCCATGCTCCAGGCGCCGCACCAGCGCGAGGCGGCGCTCTTGACAGCGCAGAGCCCGCGTGCGGTCGCAGTGAGCTCGCTCGCTGGGACGAGTGTCGCCGGTTACCCCGTGCGCGTGGCTGCCCGCTGGACGCCCGAGGTGTTCACGAGCGCCGCTCACCCCGAGCACCGCTTCAGCACGCTCGCGCCGGAGCGCGACGTCGTGCGCGCGGAGTCGGCTGGTGTGCTCGACGCCGTAGGGCGCGCGAGCGTGGTGCCGCCTGGCTCCGAGGGGCTGCTCCCCGGGCGCTGGTCCGGGCGCCTCGAGTGGACCGTCACAGAGCCCGGGGGGCGCTCCGTCAGCACGGTGGAGAGCGTGACGTTGGAGCGCGCCGGCACGCACCTGGGCCTCACGTTCGAGGGCATGACCAAGCACGGCCGCTACAACGTCGTCGCGGTCGGCCCCGAGCCGGTCGCGACGCTGGGCCTCCAGTGGGTCACAGTCGATGCGGCAGCGAAGCCGACGGCGGCGCCGCTGCTGGCCTACGAGCTCGCGCGGGTCGTTTCGACTCCGGAGCTCGTCGACCTCGGAGGGTCGCTCGCGTGGCGCTACGTCGAGCGCCTCGAGGTGCGCGCGACCGGCACACTCACTCGGGGTGACGGCGCCAGCGATGGCCGCATCGAGGTCGCCTTCGATTCGGCGGACTTTGCGCCGATGCGGCTGATCGTGCGCGCTGAAGGCTGCGCCCCCGTTACGCTCGACTTCCACGTCCATGACGGCGCGCTCGAGTCGTTCCGGCCGCCGCTGGAGGCGCTCGACAGCATCGATCTCTCGACGGCGAGCGGCGCGGTGCGGCCTGGTGACACGGTCGAGATCGACGTTCGGGCGCCGTTCGACGGCTCGCTGCTCCTGACCCTGGAGGACGACCGCCTGCGTGCGCAGCGGCGCCTCGAGCTCGTGGGCGGCTCCGCGCGCGTTGCGCTCACCGTGCCGCGCGATGTGCGCGGCGACGTCTTCGTGTCTGCGCAAGTCACCCGCCCGCTCGAACGGCGGAGCGCGTGGCGCCCGCACCGCGCCCACGGTTGGCTGCGGGTGCGCACGTTGCACGGGGACCACGAGCTCCGCGCGGAGTTGCAGGCGCCCGTGCGAGTGCGCCCTGGGGCGACGGCGGCGGTGGAGGTCACCGTCCCGGGCCTCGCGGCGGAGCACAGTGCCTGCGTGCACCTCTACGCCGTCGACGAGGGCATCCGCGTGACGGGCGGGGATCGTCTGCCGGATCCACTGGGGCACTTCATGGCCCCGCGCCGGCACAGCACACGCACGACGGACGGCTGGTTCGACCTCATGCCCGATACGGCGCTGCCGCCGGAGGTCCGCCTCATCGGCGGCGACGGAGAGCTCGGCGACGGCAGCGCGCGGCAGCGGGCGCCCGAGGAGGTCCGCAAGGCCCCCAGGGTCGTCTGGCAGAGCGCCGTTCCGCTGGGCCGAGACGGCCGCAGCACCTTCGACTTGAATGTGCCGGACTTCGTCGGGACGCTCACTTGGATCGCGGTCGTCGTGGACGGGGATCGGTACGGCGCGGCGTCCGCGGCCACGCTCGTGCGTGGGGACCTGCCGCTGCTGACGACCTTCCCGCGCTTCATCGCGCCGGGTGATCGATTCGTGGTGCCGGTCAGCTTCGAGAACCCGAACGAGAGCGCGGTGACCGTCGCCGTGGAGCTCGCGCTGTCGGGCCCAGCGCGCTTCGTCGGCACGGCCTCTGGGCCGATCGCAGGCGCCCCGATCGAAGCCAGCTTCGACGCGGCGACGGAGGCGAGCCTCGAGTCGGTCTCCGACGCAGGGGCCGCCGACCAGCGCTACTTCTGTAGCGAGGAGCACCTGGAGCCCGGCGCCGTCGTGCGCCGCCACCTCGTGTTCGAGGCCGACGCGCAGCTCGAGAGCGGCCGCATCCTGGGCGAGATCGCCCTCGTCGGGGCCTTCGTGGATGGCCGCGCCGTCCATGAGCGCGCGCCGTTCGACGTGCCGGTGCGCACGGGGCGACCGCTCGTCGTCGCGGGGCTCGTGCGCGGCTTCCAGGTGGGCGCACCGATCGAGCTGGACCTCGCGCGTGAGCTCGGCTTCGAGCCGGGCAGCGCGTTGACCGGCCGCGTCTCGGTGTCGTCCTCCTACGGAGTGACCCTCGAACCGCTGGCCCGCTACGCGCTGGACTATCCGTACGGCTGCGCGGAGCAGACCGGCAGCCGGATCCTCGCGCTGCTCTCGCTGCCGACGGGCACGTCGCCAGCGCTTGGCCTGCAGGACCCCGAGGTGTTCGCCCGCGAGGCCCGCGAGCGGATCCTCGCGGGGATCGACCGGCTCTGGTCGATGCGGTCACCCGACGGCGGCATCGCGTACTGGCCGGGCCAACGCGAGGCCTCCGAGTGGGCGACCGCGTACACGGCGGAGGTGTTGTCGCGGTGCAAGGCCGCAGGGTACGACGTACCGGAGCCGCTGCTCAGCGGTGTCGCGGCGTACCTGGAGCGGAGGCTCGCAGCGACGACCCTCGAGGCCGAGACGCGCGTGACGCTCCTGCGGACGCTCGCGGAGCTCGGGCGGCGACTCCCGGGCTGGTGGCAACGCCTCGCCGAGGAGCGCGCGGCGCTGCCGTACTCCGCGCAGGTTGAGCTCGCCTTTGCTGCGGCGCTGATGGAGCGCCCCGAGGATGCCAAGGAGGTCCTGGGTGCGCTGCCGCCGCGCGACGAGCCGCCTGCGCGCGCCCGTGTCGACCGCGGTGCCTTTGAGCGGTTGAACTCGACGGTGCGCACGCTGGCGCTGGAGTTGGAGCTGCGGCTGATGTTGGGTGAGTCGAGCCAGGACCTCGTCTGGCTGGTGGCGGAGCTCGACGAAGAGCGCCAAGCCGACGGTGCGGCGCGCTTCTGGAACACACTCGACAACGTCGCGGCCCTCCGCGCGCTGGGTCGGTTCAGCGCGGCGGCTGACGGCGCGGGCAGCGACTGGCGCGGGACGCTGTCGGTCGGCGACGAGACCGCGGAGGTCGCGGCGGGCCGCGAGGCGCGCTTCCCGATCCGCTCGGGTGCGGCGCTGGCTGCGGAGGTCGCAGGCACGGGGCAGCTCTGGCTGCGCGCGGCGGTGACCGGTCGGCGTGCCGCGGACGCCGCTGAGAGCGACGCGGGCCTCATCGTCCGCCGCCGTTGGTCGAAGTCGGACGGAACTCCGCTCGATACGGCGGACATTCGGCTGGGTGACCTCATCGCGGTCGATGTCACGCTCCGCGCCGCTGGGAACAGCCCCGTCGAGGATGTCGTGATCGTCGATCCGCTGCCCGCGGGCTTCGAGGTCGAGAACACGCGCCTCGCTGGCTCGCTGCGCCCCGCGGACGACCCGTCGGACCTCGAACCCGAGCGGGTGGAGCTCCTGGACGACCGCGTGCTGATCTTTGCACGGGCGCGGCCGCGCACCCGCACCCTGCGGTACCACGTCCGCGCCGTGCAGGTGGGCACCTTCGAACACGCCCCCGTGCAGGCGGAGGCGATGTACGAGCCCACCAAGCTGTCCGTCGGTGGCGCGACCGAGCGCGTCCTCGTGCGATGAGTCGACCTCGCCGCGAGCGCTCCCGTGCGTTGCGAGTGGCGGCGCGCCTCCTGCGGCGCGCTGGCCTCGCCGCGGGTTCGGTCGCGCTCGCGGCGCTCGCCGCGTTGGTCGTGCTCGACCGCCAGTATCCGTTCCCGCTCGCGCGCTTGGAGCCGCGCTACAGCGCCCGAGTGGAGCTCGTCGGCGGCGAGCCGATCGCGCGGCGGGTCGCGGCCGACGGCCAGTGGCGGCGTCCGGCTACGCTCGCAGAGCTCGGCCCATGGCTGCCGCGCGCCACCGTCGCCATCGAGGACCGCCGCTTCCGGAGCCACCCCGGCGTGGACCCACTCGGGGTGGCGCGCGCCGCGCTCGCAAACGTGCGCGCGCGGCGGGTCGTCCAAGGCGGCAGCACCTTGACGATGCAGCTCGTCGGGATGGCGTTCGAGACACCGCGCAGCCTGCGCGGGAAGCTCGTCGAGGCGTTCCGCTCGGTGCAACTCGAGCGGCTCTGGACGAAGGACCAGGTGCTCGCGCGGTACCTCGAGTTCGCCCCGTATGGCCGTAATCTCTGCGGCGCGGTGGCTGGCGCGGAGCACTGGTTCGGCAAAGCGCCCGCGGACCTGTCGTTGGAGGAGGCGGCGTTGCTCGCGGGACTGCCGCAGGGGCCTGCGCGGCTCCGGCCAGACCGCTATCCCGAGCGCGCGCTCCTGCGCCGCCAGGCTGTTCTGGACGCGCTGCTCGCGCGCGGCGACATCGACGCCGCCCGTCACCGCCGCGCGAGCGCGGCGCCGCTCGGGCTGTGTGAGCGCCTGGGGACCGCGGGGCCATCGGGCTTGGACGCCTCCCATGCTGCAGCCCAAGCGCTCCGCCTGCGGCCGGGCGGGGGTGTGACGACGCTCGATCAGGCCGCTCAGCGGAGCGCCGAGCGCCTCGTTGCGGCGCATGTCGCGCGGTTGCCGGCGGGCACCGACGCGGCGCTCGTCGTGATCGAGGTTGAATCAGCGGAGATCAAGGCCTGGGTCGGTTCCGCGGACGCGCGCGACCCGCTCGACGGGCAGAACGACGGCGTCAGGGCGCGCCGCAGCCCAGGCTCGACGCTGAAGCCCTTCGTCTACGCGGCGGCGTTCGAGCGCGGCTTGCTGCGGCCAGACTCCATCGTGCAGGACACCCCGCTCGACCTGGGCGGTTGGCGCCCGCAGAACTTCGACGGCGGTGCTTCTGGGGCGGTCTCCGTCGCGGAGGCGCTACAGCGCTCGCTGAACCTGCCTGCGTTGCGCGTCGCGCGGTCCGTCGGCGTCGAGAACTGCATCGGGTTGATCGAAGCCGCGGGCGTGCCGCTCGAGGACGACGCGGTGTCGCGCGCGGGGCTGACTCTGGTGACGGGGGGCAGTCCTGTCACGTTGCTCGATCTCACGAACGCGTACGCGACCTTGGCGCGCGGCGGTGCGCACGTTGCGCCGCGGCTGTTCGTGGATCAGCCCCATGGGACAGCGACGCGCGCGCTCTCCAGGGCGTCGTGTGAGGCGCTCTTCCGGCTGCTCTCGAGCGAGGCGCGGCCGCCGCGGGTCTTCGGCGGTGCGAGCCACGTGGGCGCGCGCCCCTTCTGTTGGAAGACGGGGACCAGCGCGGGGCACGTCGACGCCTGGGCCGTCGGCCACGACGGTGTGCGAGCGATCGGCGTGTGGGTCGGGCGCTTCGACGGCGCAGGGCACCCGTGTTACGTCGGCGGAGAGGTCGCCGAGCCGCTGCTGGCGGAGCTCTTCGTGGCGCTCGCGGAGGTGTGAGCCACGCGGCGCCGTGCGGCCCCTTCACGGGGTGAGGCGGTGCACAGGGCCCGCAGCGAGGCCGCGGTGCTCGGTGGTCGTGCCGTCCGGCCAGCGGACGACCACGTCCGCCGTGGCGGCGTCGCCGAGGCCGAAGGTCAGGACGTGTTCGTGCTGCGAGAGGTACCCGCCGCCGGTGCGGACCCACTGCGTCGCCTCGAACGGGCCCCCCTGCACACGCACCTCGGCGCCGATGGCGAAGGTGTTGGGGGCCGGCGCGCGCAGGTCGAGGCGCAGCGCGCGCCGCCCGGTCGGATTCTGGTTCAGCCAGACATGAGCCGGGCCCCCGCACTCGACGGCCACAGCATCGACGTCGCCGTCGCCGTCGAGGTCGCCCAGCGCGAGGCCGCGCCCGACCAACGCCGCCGCGAACGCGGCGCCTGCGCTGGCGCTGACATCCTGGAAGCCGCCGCGCGCGCCGCGGCATAGGAAGAGCTGCGGGCGCTGGCGGTAGGTGGTCGAGTCCGTGATCAGGTGGATGTCGGGCTCGAGGTGGCCGTTCAGCGCGATCAGGTCGCGGTAGCCATCCAAGTCCGCGTCCAGGAAGCAGACGCTGAAGGTGAGAGACGGCCCGGAGGTCCGGCCGAGGCCCGTCACGACGTTGTCGTCGCTGTACAGCACGCGGTCGCGGCGCAGGCTGCGGAAGAACGAGATCGGCTCCTGCGCGAAGTTCCCGACGGCGATCGCGAGCTCGCCCGCGGCGCAGTACGTCGCGACGTCGATGCCCATGCCCGCGCGTACGGCGCCGTTGCCGCCGTACCCGACGCCCGAGGCCTTGCCGATATCCTCGAAGCGCGGCGCGCCGAGCGCCTCGGTGCGGTTCAGCAGCAGGCAGTTGGGCTGCGTGTCATTGGCGATCAGGAGGTCGAGCCGTCCGTCGCGGTCGACGTCGGCGGTCGTCACGCCGAGCGCCTTGTGGTCGGGGCTGAACACCCCGCTCTCGGCCGTCATGTCGCGGAACGTGCCGTCGCCGCGGCTCAGGAAGAGGCGGCTCGAAGAGCCCTTGTAGAGCCTCGGGCTCGCGTAACCCTTCGTATCGCCCTGCAGGACGAGCGGCACGTCGTTCTCGAGCGACCACTCGAGGTAATTGCAGACGAACAGGTCGAGCCAACCGTCGCCGTCCGCGTCGAAGAACGTCGCGCTCGTGCCCCACTCGGGGTGCTCGCGGCCAGCAGCGTCCTTCCACGTCCCGCCGGCCACGCCTGCCGCAGCGGTCACGTCGACGAAGCGGCCGCCGTCGTTGCGCAGCAACCGGCTCGGCCCGAGAAAAGTCAAGAAGAGGTCCAAGTCGCCGTCGCCGTCGTAGTCGGCCGCGGCGACGCCCTGTCCGACTCCCGCGAGCAGAGGGGTGTCGAGGCCCGCGTCCGCAGTGCCGTCGACGAAGCGCCCGCCGCGCTGGAGGTACAGCCGCCCGGTGGGGCCCGGCGGCGCGGCAGTACCGGCGGCTGCGGGCCACGGCGCGCCGTTCGTGATGTAGAGGTCGAGCGTACCGTCGCCGTCGGCGTCGAAGAGGACCGCGCCAGGGCCCATCGTCTCCGGCAACAACTTGCGTCCGTCGGCGCCGCTCGTGTGGACGAAGTCGAGGCCGTAGTTGTCGGGCGCGGGCGCGAAGTGCGCGCCTACGGGCGCGGCCTCGGCGCGGGGCGCCGCGCGCTCGACCTCGACCACGACGGGCGGCGGCGGCGGCGGGGCCTCGTCCTTGCAAGCAGTCGCCGCGCAGAGCGTAGCGAGCAGCAAGAGGTCACTTCGTGTGGAGCGGGTCGACGTCACGGTTGGCGATGGGGTCGCTCATCCGCCACTTGCGGATGATCTGTGGGGCGTTGTCGTCGATGCGGTAGCGGTCGAAGGCCTTGCGGGCTTCGTCCTCGCGGTAGGTGTCCCCGAGCGCCGCGTACGCGAGCATGCGCCGGTAGT
>Ga0169931_10015186_pt1 | contig 10329 bp, 7 predicted proteins | sample Kivu_15m_20L_FD_129675 | JGI IMG/M metagenome (GOLD analysis project Ga0169931, IMG submission 129675) | Freshwater microbial communities from Lake Kivu, Western Province, Rwanda to study Microbial Dark Matter (Phase II) - Kivu_15m_20L... | ecosystem: Environmental > Aquatic > Freshwater > Lake ... | reverse complement strand
GCGTCAGGGAGACCTCACCTCGAACCTTCGCGAATGCCTGACGTCGCTGGAGCGGATGACGGCGTTTCTGACGCAGGCCATTCAACCGGTTCGCAGCGAAAAAGAGTCCAAATCGCGTATCAAGACCATTTCCCGTGACCTGAATTCGCTGGCCGACCACGCTGATTCGCTCACCCAGAAACTCACCTTTCTGCTCGATGCTACGCTCGGCCTGATCAGCATCCAGCAAAACGACATCATCAAGTTCTTCTCCGTTGCAGCAGCCGTCTTCCTGCCGCCGACGCTGGTGGCTTCAGTGTATGGCATGAACTTCCACCACATGCCCGAGCTCGACTGGATATACGGTTACCCGATTGCCCTGGGTGTCATGGTGCTGTCAGCGGTGATTCCCTATCTCCTCATCCGGCGCCGCGGCTTGTTCTGACAGCGAACGGCAGGCGTTTCAGAACAACGACCCGATCGCACCGAGCAATGCAGCTGCGCCAATCACCTCGATCACCGTGCGTTTGAAGGCGAACAGTGCAACCGCCGCTGCGAGCGCAATCGCCACTGCAAGCAGATCTGGCACGCCGATTTCTCCTTGAGGAAAAAACACGTGCAGGCCGAACCACACCGCGAGGTTGGCGATGACACCGACCACGGCAGCGGTGATCGCGGCCAAAGGCGCGTTGAGTGCGTCCACGTGGCGGCCGGACTCGATCAGCGGTCCACCGGCCAGAATGAAAACGAATGACGGCAGGAAGGTGAACCAGGTGGCCACGCTGGCCGCTGCCAAGCCACTGAAGAGTGGCGACGCGCCTTCGATGAACTGCCCGGTGAATCCCCCGACAAAGGCGACGAACGTGATCACCATGATCAGCGGACCGGGTGTGGATTCACCGAGCGCAAGCCCGTCGATCATCTGCGCCGGTGTCACCCAGCCGAAGGTTTCCACCGCACCCTGGAAAACATAGGGCAGAACGGCGTAGGCGCCGCCGAAGGTGAGCAACGCCGCCTGCGTGAAGAACCGTCCCATGTCGATGAGCGCATGGGACGAACCGAACATCAGCATCAGCGCGCCGAAACTCAGCAGCCAGACAGCAACGCCGGTGGTGACGGATGTGGCCAATCGTCCGCGAGTGAAACGGGCGTGTTCGGGAACCGGTGTGCGTTCATTGATCAGCGCTTCAAATTCGACGGCTTCTCCTGTGGTGTGGGATGGCTTGCCGGTGAATGCGGTGGAACCGGAGCGATGACTCAGCCAGCCGATCAGCCCTGCGAACAGGATGATCAGGGGGAATGGCACGCTGAACAGATTGAGTGCGAGGAACGAAGCTACCGCCAGTGCCCATGGCCACGCCCCTTTGAGTGCACGTTGGCCGATTCGCCAGGCCGCATGCAGAACCACGGCGGTGACAGCAGGTTTGATCAGGCCGAAGATCCCTGCGACGAGTGGTTGATCACCCTGGGTGAGATAAATCCAGCCGAGAACCATCAGCAGCAGAAAGGAGGGCAGTACGAAGAGGATGCCAGCCACGAGCCCGCCCAGGGTGCGATGCATGAGCCAGCCGAGATAGGTTGCGAGCTGCTGCGCCTCAGGCCCTGGCAGCACCATGCAGTAGTTGAGCGCCTGTAAAAACCGGCTCTCGGAGACCCAGCGCCGCCGGTCCACCAGTTCCTGGTGCATGATGGCGATCTGCCCTGCAGGGCCACCAAAGCTGATGAAGCCGAGTTTGAGCCAGAATTTCACGGCTTCAGCAAAGGGAACCGGTGCGGGTTCAGAGGCCATGGGCTCGCCGTTTCGAGAGGGACTTCAGGTTCTGCGAAGTTTGCCAGCAGCGCGGGGCGTGGTCGCGGTTGATCCGCAACAGGCCAGTTCCTGTAGTGCAAAAAGACAAACCCTTGGTGGTGCCCCACCAGTGGACGCAGAATGCACAATCCAAGAATGGATGACGATGCGTCATCCCCTCCAGGACAGCACGGAGAGATCAGTCAGCATGCAACCGTTGGTTGGCGTCATCATGGGTTCATCGTCCGACTGGGAGACGATGCAACACACCGTCCAGATGCTCGAAGAACTGGGAGTACCCCATGAAGTGCGGGTGGTGTCTGCCCACCGCACACCGGACCTCATGTTCGAATATGCATCGAGCGCGGAAGCCCGGGGCCTCAAGGTGATCATTGCGGCGGCGGGTGGCGCCGCTCACCTGCCCGGGATGACCGCCGCCAAGACACCTTTGCCGGTACTCGGTGTTCCCATTGAGTCCAGGACCCTCAATGGTGTCGATTCGTTGCTTTCCATCGTGCAGATGCCGGGTGGTATTCCAGTGGGAACGCTCGCCATCGGACGAGCCGGGGCCATCAATGCGGCGCTTCTCGCCGCCAGTATTCTCGGCACCAGCAAGCCGAAGTTCCTGAAGGCCGTCAGCGCCTGGCGGGCGAAACAAAGCGAACAGGTGCTGGCGCATCCGGACCCCAGGGAAAGGCCGTGATCACCATTGGCATTGTCGGTGGCGGGCAGCTGGCCCGCATGCTGGTATTGGCGGGTTTGCCACTCGGCTTGCGATTCGTGGTGCTGGATCCTGCGGCGGATGCGTGTGGCGCCGTCGGTGCAGAACATCTGTGCAGCCCGTTCGATGATCGCGCGGCGCTGGACCAGTTGGCGCAGCGCTGCGATGTGGTCACCTACGAATTCGAGAACATCCCGGCGGAAGCGATGGCGCATCTTGCCGCGCAGGTGCCGGTGTATCCGAATCCGCAGGCCCTGGCGATTTCCCGTGACCGGCTCACGGAAAAGAACCTCTTTCGCGAGCTCGGTATCGACCTGCCGCCCTATTTTGCAGTGGATTCGAAGGCGTCTCTTGAAGCTGCAGTCGCTCGCACCGGGCTGCCTGCTGTTCTGAAAACGCGAACGCTTGGATATGACGGCAAGGGACAGTTTGTCCTGCGAACGGCAGCGGATGTGGACACTGCATGGCAGCAGCTCGGCAAAGTGCCGCTCATACTGGAAGGGTTCGTGCCGTTCGACCGCGAGATCTCCGTGGTTGCAGTACGCAGCCGAGGCGGTGAAGTCCGCACCTGGCCGATCTCGGAGAACGTCCATCAGGCCGGGATTTTGCGTGTGGCACGTTCCATGCCTGAGGATGCCTTTGCGCAGCAAGCAGGTGTTTACGTGCGCCGCATCCTCCAACGGCTCGATTACGTGGGTGTGATGGCGTTGGAGCTTTTTTGTGTGGGCGACCGTTTGCTCGCCAACGAGATGGCGCCACGGGTGCATAACTCCGGGCACTGGACCATCGAAGGCGCGGAAACTTCGCAATTCGAGAATCACATACGCGCGGTTGCCGGCTGGCCGCTTGGTTCGGCTGCAGCACAGGATCATGCCGCCATGGTGAACTTCATCGGCGAAGCACCGACATCTGAAGCGGTGCTCGCATTGACGGATGTTCATCTGCATGACTATGGCAAAGCGCCACGTGCAGGCAGAAAGATCGGCCACGCCACGGTTCGTTCCGTTGACCGGCTGCGGTTTGAGTCGCAGCTTGCACAACTCAAGTCTCTCGCCGATGCAGTCGCCTGTTGAGTTGAAATCCTCAATCGCGAAGATCCGATGAGCGAAGGCGTTCAGTACTTCGACCCACGTCAACCTGTTCCGCCGCCAGAGGCGCCACCGCCGCACTCACCCGATGCTTTCATCGATCCGGTCTGCGGCATGACCGTGAAGCCGGACTCACCACATCGTCATGAGCACGACGGTGTGCTGTATCTCTTCTGCAACCCGAAGTGCCGCATCAAATTTATCGACAGCCCTGAAATGTATCTCGCTGCGGATAAAGCTCCGCCGGAGTCTCTACCTGGCGTTGAATACGGGTGTCCCATGCATCCGGAGGTGCGGCAGATCGGATTCGGGACATGTTCCATTTGTGGAATGGCCCTCGAGCCTCTGATTCCGACGCTCGATGAAACAGAGAACCCCGAGCTCACGGAGTTCCGTCACCGGTTCTGGTGGTCGCTGCCATTCACGGCCGCAGTGTTTGTGCTGGCGATGTTCGGTCATGGTCAGGCAGAAGTGTTCGGCGTGCCGCGGGTGTGGATCGAAGCGGCGCTCGCTGCTCCTGTGGTGTGCTGGGCAGGTGCGCCTTTTTTTGTGAGAGGGTGGCAGTCGATCATTCAGATGGCGCCGAACATGTGGACGCTGATTGCCACAGGTACCGGCGCGGCGTTTGTTTATTCAATGGTTGCGGCCTTGGTGCCGGGACTCTTCCCTGAAGCGCTGCGCCGGCACGGTGAGGTTGGCGTCTACTTCGAAGCCGCGGCCGTGATCATTTCCCTGACGCTTCTCGGGCAGATGATGGAGCTCAAAGCCCGGGCGCGTACTGGCGATGCACTGCGGGCATTGCTCCGCCTCGCACCTGCACGCGCTCGACGGATCAACGCGGACGGCCAAGAAGAAGACGTGGAGGTGAGTTCGGTGCATCCGGGTGATCACCTGCGTATTCGCCCGGGCGAACAGATCCCGGTGGATGGCCGTGTCATCGACGGTCAGAGCGCTGTGGATGAATCGATGTTGACCGGTGAGCCGATGCCGGTCACACGAAGTGAAGGCGATTCACTGATCGCCGGAACACTCAATACCGACGGCGCTTTGGTGATGCGTGCCGAAGCTGTCGGGGCATCCACTGTCCTGTCGCAGATCGTCGCGCTGGTGGCTTCCGCCCAGGCTTCGCGCGCACCGATGCAACGCCTCGCTGATGAAGTTGCGAGCGGCTTTGTTGTGGTGGTGGTCTTGATCGCGGTCACCACGCTGCTCACCTGGGGCTGGTTTTTTGGTGACTGGCCGATGGGCGTAGTGACTTCGATCGCGGTGCTGATCATCGCCTGTCCTTGCGCACTCGGGCTCGCCACACCCATGTCGATCATGGTGGCCAGTGGTCGTGCGGCGAATCAGGGTGTGCTCTTTCGCGAAGCCGCGGCCATCGAGCGACTCTGTGAGGTGACATCCCTCGTCGTGGACAAGACCGGGACACTCACCGAAGGTCGGCCTGAACTCACGCGGATGTTTCCTGTTAATGGCATGGATGAGCAGAAGCTCCTGCGTTACGCCGCGTCGGTGAACCAGGGCAGCGAACACCCTTTAGCCCGAAGTGTGGTTACTGCAGCGCGCAAACAAGGCATTGATGTCGAAGCGGCGACTCAGTTTCAGGCCCTCGCTGGCAGTGGGGTTCGTGGCCACGTTGGCGGTGAAGAAGTGCTTCTCGGCACGGCGTCGATGCTTCAGGAGCGCGGTGTGGATACTTCGCTGCTGAACGGTTTTGTTGAGGCGCGGCAGATCGAAGGATCAAGTGTTTCTTGTCTGTCGGTGAATGGCGTGGTAGCGGGTGCACTTGTCTTCGCCGATCCGGTCAAGTCGACTACGCCAGAGGCGCTTGCCCGATTGCGTGAGATTGGTGTGGGTGTCGTCATGGCCACGGGCGACAGCGGGCGTGCCGCGGACCATGTGGCGCGGCAGCTCGGGATCGACAACTGGCGCGGCGATGTACGTCCGCAAGACAAACTCGCGCTGGTGAACGAGCTGAAGCAGAAAGGTGCGGTGGTCGCCATGGCGGGTGATGGCATCAATGATGCACCGGCGCTCGCCGGCGCCGATGTGGGTATTGCCATGGGCACCGGTACCGATGTGGCTATCCAGTCGGCATCAGTCACCCTCGTTCGAGGTGACCTGCGCGGTATCGTCGAAGCCTTGACGGTTTCCCGGCAGACCGTGCGCAACATGCGCCAGAATCTCGTCTTCGCTTTCGTCTATAACGCTGTGGGCATTCCGCTCGCTGCAGGGCTTCTGTACCCATTCACCGGAGCGCTGCTGTCACCGATGTTCGCTGCGGCGGCCATGAGCCTGAGTTCGGTTTCGGTGGTGATGAATGCCCTTCGGTTGAATCGGGCGACATAAACAGAAAATTCTGAGGGGTGAGCGACAAACGCGCACTCAACTTTTCTCGGGATTGGCCGACGAAGTCAGCAATAAACCATTCGGTCTCTCCGTGAATATCGAGCAGATTGGCAGCGCCCCGGATTCGCAGCGATGACTGCTGACGTCTATCGCCCGGTGATCCTGTCCGTCGACCACGAACCATCGATCTCCATTGCGTTGGAACGATCGCTGCAGGTTCTTGGCGCAGAATTCCTCAGCGCATCCTCTGGCGCGGAGGCACTCGAGCTGCTGGATGAGCAGAAGGTAGATGTGATCCTGTCCGCGATGCGCATGCCGCAAATGGACGGCGTGGAGTTCCTGCACGAAGCGGCACAAAAGCAGCCGGCCGCGCGGCGGATCCTGCTGACCGCACACAAGGATGCGGATTCGGCGGTGCGTGCTGTAAATGAAGGTGGCATCTGCGCGTTCCTCAGCAAACCTTGGAACGATGAGCGCCTGCGTGCGCTCATCAGCGAACTGCTGGAACGACAGAGCGCAGAGCGCGAGCGGCAGCGGCTCGAAGCGCAGCTTGAAGAACAGAACCAAGTCCTCGAGCGGCTCAACGGGGAGCTCGAACAGCGGGTGGTGGCTCGAACGGAGGAACTCCGCCAGGAGCACGCACGACTGGAATCGGCCTATACCGATCTCCTTGATAGTCATCGCACTACAGTGAATCTGCTCGCGAGTGTCGTGGCGCTGCGTGATCCGGAAGGCTGCAGTGATCTCGAGTCGAAGAAGGCTCTCGCTGTTGGCATCGCGCGTGAACTGGAACTCGATGATGAACGGGTGCTGGTCATCGAACAGGCTATGGCCTTGCACCGTATCGGCCTCATGGGCGTCACGGACCGTGCACTTCACCAGGCGAGTGAATCGCTGAAAGGGGAAGAGCTCGAACGAGTGCACCGTCATCCCTTGCAGGCCGAAGCTCTGCTCATGGGTATTCCCCATCTCGTGCGCGTGGCGGAGATCCTGCGATCGGAACATGAGCGCTTTGACGCGCTGGGTTTTCCCGACGGGATTGGTGCGGAGGAGATTCCACTCGGCAGCCGAATCCTTGCAGTCGCGCGGGACTTTCATGACCTGATGGCCGGGCGCCTGTTGCCGAAGGAACTCATGCCGGCAGATGCGCTCGCCTGGATCAACAAGGAAGAAGGGCATCGCTACGACCCGCTGGTCGTCGCCGCGTTCCGTCGTGTGCATCAAGGTGTGACGCATCTCGACACGTCGATTAGCGAGACGATGTTGCGCTCGGCCACACTCGAAGCCGGGATGCGGCTTTCACGTGACCTGCTGACACCGGAGGGGCTTCTGCTCCTCAACAAGAACCAGCTGCTCACCCTGCCGATCATCGGCAAGATCAAACGGCTGGAAGAGACGTTCGGTCGCCCGCTCGAAGTGTTCGTCCGCCACGAAGGCGATGGCGGTTAACGACTCTTTACTGTTGCGACCAAACGGCGGGGAGAACGTTTCGTGTCGGAGAACTTCTTCACGTCCTGATTGATCACCGGGATGCTGTCAGGGCCTGCAAAAAACCGTTCTTTCAGATCTTCCACCGTTGCGAAACCACAGAGGGCGAACCCGTCATATTCCGGCCCGAACAACACTTCATTCACAGACAGCTGAATGTACTGGCTCAAGTACGGGTGATGCACCAGCGCGAGCGGGCCGTGTTGCAAGTGCCAGTGCTGGTCAGCTTGTGCGTGCGTGAGTGCCGGGTTACGGATCATGGGATGCAACGAGACGAAAGCCATGGATCCGGCTTTGATCTCACGTGCAGTGACCCGGTATACGCCAAGACAGTTTTCAAATCCGGGTGAGAGCGCTTCACCGGTGTCGATCCACCGCACCAGCGCGTTGAAGGGCAGCTCGCCTTTGTCGATGCGATCATCGAAACACCACCAGGCGTTGTGCGCATCGGCAAGATGCCGGGCGAGAGAGATGTCGCGGGTGATCGCCACAAACTCGTTTGTGTCAGCCATTGGATGTCCCGTCCTCTTGGTCATGTGCAGAAGCGCTGATGACTCCGGCTTCCAGCAAGCGTTTAGCGTCTGCGGCGTCTAAACCAAGCTCATTGAGAAGCTGCAGTGTGTGCTCGCCAAGCTCAGGCGCACCGAACCGGTGTTCGGTGGGTGTCCCTTCGAAACGCGCAGCGTTTCGCGCCTGACGCAACCGCCCGGCATGCGGATGTTCGGTTTCGACGACGATCCCCGTGGATTGAACCTGCGGGTGTTGCACCATCTGGCTGCGGGTCAGGACCGGCGCACAGGGCACGCCTGATGCATCGAGAATGTCGAGCCACTCGGCTGCAGTGCGGGTCATTAGCGCTGTCTGGGTGAGCTCGAGTCGTTCATTGGCAAACCGGTCGCGCCCTGCAGGTGTCTTGAGGCGTTCATCATCCAGCCATTCGGGATGACCGACGGCGTGGGCGAGGCCCTGCCATTGATCGTCACTCATCACCGAAACACTGATAAAGCCAGCAGCGGTTTCGTAAATCAGGTCGATGAAGGTGGCGGCTCGTGCCACGTTGACTTCCCGGCCAACGAAAGTCTGGCTGCCCATGTCGGATGACCAGAGAAAAGCCACCACCGAATCCAGCATCGAGAGTTTCACGTGCTGGCCTTCGCCGGTTCTTTCCCGGGCGAAGAGCGCCGCAGAAACAGCCTGTGATGCAGTGATACCGGTCACCTTGTCAGGCACGATGGTGCGCACGAGGCGCGGCCGAAGTTCGTCGGAGCCGCCCTGCACGGATGCGAGCCCGGATAGTGCCTGGATGATCGGGTCGTAAACGGGTTTGTGGGCATAAGGCCCGCTCTCACCCCAGCCACTCATCGATACGTAGATGAGTTTGGAGTTCACCTCTCGCAGGTCATCGTAATCGATGCCGAGCCGCTGCATGACACCGGGGCGAAAGTTCTGGACGAAGACATCGGCGGTTGCGACGAGGCGCAGCAGAAGATCTCGACCTTCCTTCGACTTGACGTCAACGCAGAGAGAGCGCTTGTTGCGATTGTTGTTGAGAAAGGCCGCAGAAAATTCCCGTTGGGCATACCCAGCGCGGCGAACGTGGTCGCTGCGCTCCGGCGCTTCGATCTTGATGACGTCCGCACCTTGATCAGCCAGGATCATGGTGGCGTAGGGGCCCGCGATCATCGTCGTGAAGTCGATGATTCGTATGCCGTGCAGCGGACCCTTCGGTGAGACGTGTTGCGAACCCGTCATGATCCGAACCGGCTGAGGCGGGAGTACAGGTTGTGATCAACCGTCGCAGCGGACTGTCGTGAGGCACACTGTGCCATCCAGGCGGCAGCGGTTGGGTTGCTGCCATCCAGCGACCCGGTGATCGTCGCGCAGTAGCACCACTGGTACAGCAGTGCATCGAGATAGTCTTCCCATGCGGTCGCGAGCGGGTACTTCACGCCGAGAGAGGCAAGCCCTGACACGTACCGTTCGATGAGTGCGCGCTCATGCATCCTGCGAACGTCGGTGAGTGTGTTCTGCCCGAGCAGCACGGCGACGTCGACAATGCCCTTCGCCTTGAGTGGACCTTGCCAGTCGAGAATGACGATCGGGTCCTGTTCGGGCTTCTGGCCGAAGAGCACGTTGTCCATACGAAAGTCGCCATGGATGAGGGTGAGCGGCGCGCTGTTCATCTGAGCCTGGAGCGCAGGAATCGCGGCGAGTACCGCATCGCGCCCCGCCCGAACCGACTCGGGAATATGGACGCCGAAATTGCTGACCATCGGATCCCAACCGTTGGTGGCCATCATGAGGAGGCCATCCGCGTGATAGCTGCCCTGAATGTGCGGCACCCAGTCGAGGCTCTGGGTATTTCCCCAGAACGGGGCGTGCAGCTTCGCCAGCTGGTCAATGGCGAGTGTCGCGTCCTCGAGACCTGCACCCGCGGCCTGGCTCCCTATGCGGTATTCGCCGAGGTCCTCCATGAGGATGAGATAGTTGTCCGGCTCGAGTTTCGCGAAGTAAACGCGGGGGGTGCGCATCGTGGTGTGGGTATCCACCTCGAGGAAGTACCGTACTTCGCGTTCGTAGACATGAAACCCGTTGGCTGCGGCGCGGTTCACGGGATTGGTGGATGCGTACTTGGCGATGACACTCGAGGGCAGATCCGGGTGGGGTTCTGACCAGGTGAGTTGCAGGCGCGAGAGTTCACTCATCATGCCGACACCTTCTCCGACGCCGGTACGGCGAGCCGCGGTGACCTTCGCGCCGGCGGCAATTCCTGCAGCGCTTAGGCAGGCTGTCAGCCATTCGGGGCTGAGACCGTTTGGCAGGGATGGCAGTTGCAACGTGGTCATGTTGGATTCCGGTGAGGTAGCCTGCGTCAGACGATGGCGCCGTCTGAATCGAGTACAACAGCCGACGCG
>Ga0169931_10015185_pt1 | contig 10329 bp, 5 predicted proteins | sample Kivu_15m_20L_FD_129675 | JGI IMG/M metagenome (GOLD analysis project Ga0169931, IMG submission 129675) | Freshwater microbial communities from Lake Kivu, Western Province, Rwanda to study Microbial Dark Matter (Phase II) - Kivu_15m_20L... | ecosystem: Environmental > Aquatic > Freshwater > Lake ... | reverse complement strand
CTCTCACGTTGCTGCTGCATCTCAGTATCATCCGAATCGGCAGCCGATGGGCGAGTAAAGTAGTTGCGACCCAAGGACGTAGGATCGACTTTGATAGAGGCCTCAGGATGATAATAGTGTGTCGCGAGTGTCTTGAGCATAGCACAGTCCGCAAGGATACTCTCACGTTGCTGCTGCATCTCAGTATCATCCGAACCGGCAGCCGATGGGCGAGTAAAGTAGTTACGACCAAAGGACGTAGGATCGACTTTGATAGAGGCCTCAGGATGATAATAGTGTGTCGCGAGTGTCTTGAGCATAGCACAGTCCGCAAGGATACTCTCGCGTTCCTCATTGTCGGTATCATCCATATCCATGATCGCAGATGGGCGAGTAAAGTAGTTGCGACCGAAGGCCGTGGGATCGACCTTGACAGGGTACTCTGGATGTAAATAATACCTTGCCCACAACTTCAGAATTTCAATGTCTTGAAGTAAAATTTCTTCTTCGTCGTCCTCGATGTCGGTATACTCCATGTCAACAAAAGCCGATGGGCGATTGAAGTAGTTACGACCAACCGCCGTAGGATGGACTTTGGTAGATGCCTCGGGATGCAAGTAAGCATCTGCCCATGATTTCAACATGGCGCAGTCAGCAAGAATACTCTCACGTTCATTTATGTCGGTGTCATCTATATCCTCGAACGCAGATGGGCGAGTAAAGTAATTACGACCGAAGGCCGCGGGATCGACCTTGACAGGGTCCTCTGGATGTAAATAATACCTTGCCCATAACTTCAACATTTCAATGTCATTAAGTAACATTTCCTCTTCTTCTTCGTCTTCGTCATTTTCTCCTGTATTGATCACGAACATCATATGATAAACCTTTTTAGAGAAGTTCCATTTGAACCTTTTATGTGTGAAACGAGGTTAAGGACTCACCACTCACGATTTCGTGGCAACTGACATCGATGAGCTTCTCGTCATCACTATTATCAATGATAGAAATAATATCTTCTTCTTCTTCTTCGAATGGTCCGCCCTTTCTAGAGTAAGGGTTGCCCCCAATCGTTAAAAGGGAGGACGATAAGACTTGCATTTTTTATCTTTCTTCAGGGTAGCTTTACGATAACTTGTTTACTGGGTTGATTTTTTATGAGTTAAGGCTCGTGGCTCACGACGGCTTCATGGCTCATGGCTCCTTCAATCACACCACGCCGGTGTCAAGCCGAACCGACTTCGGTTTTTAGAGTTGAAGTGTCGTATTTTTACAACTCGTAGGTACAGTAGTTAAATCGTCAGTATGTAGGCCACGTACAACATTTTTCTGGAATTTTCCGAAGGCGAAGCCCGCCTACGTACTAATCCGTACGAGAATGTCACTACATAGCGAGATGTCACGAAGATGTCAGAATTAGCTAGAGTCAGAATGCTCCTGCTGTTCTCTAGCAGCTACATATGAGAAGCCGAGTTCCAAGGTGTCAAAAGAGACATCGTTGTTGCAAAGTAGAGAGTAGAGAGCCATAAATAATTCATCCATTCATCAACCATTCTAACACACATTTGTGACAAAGCAAGCTAATATGGGAGGCAAAGGAAAGCAAGAAGAGGTTACTATCTCTAAGTACGTTGGTAGTTATTCTGGCATTGTCATAAGACTTTGAATCCTCACTACATATTTGTCCTTTACTTAATCTGCAGAAAAGACCAAAAGAAGATCTCTAAATTGGAAGCTCAGATTCCATACTATCAAGGACGTGGTAACACTGAGGAAGTTGAGAAATTAAAGCAGCAGATTGAAGAGCTGAAGAGGCAGGCAAGAGAGGCTGCGATGATGAATTGAACCAGGATACGCATTTTGTCTACACATCATGCAGCATTTTTTGACTAGAGCTTTGCTTCACGTCACCAAATATGGGGAAAAGATAACGCTAATATCAACAATAATATAGCACATTTTACGTCCTTACTATTACTTGTTTTTCCAAAATAGTATTGTTTTGACAAGAATTGTGGTGAGTAATACTGGCCTGTAATTGAAGTATGACATTCTGAATCCTGTCAGGTGAATCATTATTGTTGAAATTATATTACGTTTTTTCTAGCGGCCCAAGTTGAGTTTACATAGGTCACGATCCAAGCTTCGTTTCTTTCTTAAATTATGAAAGAGGATCATGTTGAATCTTGATGTCAGTTTTTGATGGCATACCAGATGTTATACACTTTCTCCACATATCATGCAGCATTTTTCATTCTAGCCTTGCTTCTGATCTTGATAGTTATACAACATTTTTCTTATTAAAACCATCCTTACAATTACATGTAAAAGCTTTGCGCTTATTCTTCCAAATAGTATAGGTTTGACAAGAACTGTGATGAATAGTACAGCTCTGAAATTGAGATATGAATTTCCTAGTCAAAGGAGCTCAATCGTAATGATTGAAATCATATTTCGTTTTATTCCTGTATGTTAAAGGTTTCGCGATCGACATTACACTAACTTATGTTATAATTATGGATCTCATGGTTCACATAGTATGAAGATATCATGGTGAATCTTAACTATGCTGTTGTTTTATGTGATCATTCGTGAACATGATGAACTGTACCAACGCGTAAAGTAATCAAATTGAAAGTTAGCAGCTATCGTTCATTCGCATGTGCTTGCTTAAATAGAAAGTCAGCAACTTATTCGTTCTTCTTCCATTTAGTCGTAACTGTATGTATGTACAGTATGAACAGTTCAAATGTACAGCAGTAGCTTGTCGTGTTAAGGTTTATAAGCGGCGAGCCAAATTTAAACCAGAGGTTTCGTGGAATCCTGGACATGTTCTATGTACATAGCAGCCCTAGTAAAAAATCTACTGCAGAGTACATACGTCCGCCAACGCACCGACTGTATTGTACGCGCAAAATGTTTGTTCGTCTTTGGTCAACAGAGCAAACATCATTTGTCGAAGCCCCTCTAGTTATTGCTTCAAGTCCATCGACGAAGAGCACCTACGGATTCTGTCAAAGTCTTCTTTATTCTTTATCCTCGTAACCTTATCTAAATTGCCCAACAGCATGTTTGAAGCACGTCTCGTTCAAGGAAAGTTGTTTAAACAACTAATAGAGGCTCTGCGAGATCTCGTCCTAGATGCAAATATTGATTGCACTGATGAGGAATTATCAATCCAGGCTATGGATGCCTCTCATGTATCGCTTGTAGCTGTATCCCTTCGCTGCTCTGGGTTTGATCATTACCGATGTGACCGTGGCATCTCTCTTGGAGTCAATACTGCTAATCTTGCGAAGGTATTAAAGTGTATGGGAAATGACGACATTATAACGCTAAAGGCAGAAGATACCGCAGATTCTCTCACTCTCATGTTTGAAACTGCGAATCAAGAAAGGATATCTGACTTCGAACTCAAACTCATGGATATTGACTCGGAACAACTTGGGATTCCTGATACTTCGTACAAAACTACCGTTAAAATGCCCTCAGCTGAATTCCAGCGCATTATTCGTGATCTTCAGGTTTTGGGGGATACCTGTAAGATAAGCATTACCAAAGAGGGTATTCGTTTTACTGCAGAGGGAGATTTGGGAACGGGAACTGTCTTATTGAGACCCAACTCGTCTGAAAAAGAGGAAGAAAAAGTACAAATCGCTATGGAGGAACCTGTAGATTTGACCTTTGCTCTTCGGTACCTCAACTTTTTTACAAAGGCGACAAGTTTGGGACCAAGTGTGATTATTTCCATGAGTCCTGATGTTCCTATAGTTGTGGAGTATCCTATTTCAGAATTCGGTTTCATTAAATATTATCTCGCCCCTAAGATTGATGAGAGTAATGAATAAATAAAACATACGTGATAAATTTTGGGTTAGGGAGTTATAAACAAACTCTACAAACTGTTTTACTTTTCATCAGGGTTGAAATTATTACGATTTTTTAACTTCAACTAACACTACAAGTTGGAAGGAATGAAAGCATCGATACCACTTAAGCTTGTAGTCATGACGCAACTTGGAATCTGAGGGTGCCAGTGAGCCTCCTTGATTTGCTCAGAGCCGCAGTGAATGAAGAGCAGTTGAGGAGGAATACCCTCTAGTCCTTCCTTGATCGCCGCGTCATCTTCTTCAATACTAAGATCGTAAATATAAGTTGCATCATCATCCGTTACAAGAATCATCGATTCATCTGTCGGGTGCCACTCAAGACTTGTGATTGGTTTCTTGTGACAATTAAAGCGAGCCAATGGCTTCGATGGTTGTGACTGAAAATTACGCAGATCCCAGACTGAGAATACACCGTCATGTCCTCCACTTGCTAGAAGATTGGATACTAGCGCATTCCAACTTATTACATTTACATCTGATCCACTTTCATGAATTTTATTACTAATCATTGGACGGCCTTTACATCGAATATCGTAAATTTTTACAAAGCCAGCACACTCACCCGTAGCAAATACTGTAGCTTCTGTGGGGCTCCATTGAATATCTTCAACACTCGAAATAGATGCATTTTTTTTATTGGATGTAGTTGGTGATGGTCCGTAAGCCTTAGTTACATGGAAAGATGAAGTAGTCCAATTTTTGTCAGATACACAACTTCCAGCAGGCTGCCACAAATGTATATCACCATGACAGTCACCCGTAGCAAAGACTCCTGGAGTAACTTTAGACCAATCCATGGCATATCCTTCAATATCATGCCCTTGATAAACAAAAAACGGTGTCTTGCGAATTTTAAGACTACTATTATTCCCCTTGACCGACGATGTAGATGACACACCTATGGTTGGACGTTCAAAGCTTTGCAAGACTCCAGAAACATCAAATAAGTTCACAACGCCCGTATCACTCCAGGTTGCGATAATTTCTGGGTGCTGAGGCATGCATCGAAGTCGATTGACACCTCCATGATGATTCAAACTGAAGTGTTCTAGAACTGGTTCTAATTCACCAGCGTTATCATCGTCATCTTCATCATCTTCATTGTCACTTTCAGTATCATATTTCTCGCCCATAATTTCATCATCTTCATCTTTTTCATTCTTGTTCGATGCACCACCAGTTCTTGATAAATCTGAAAGTTTCATTACAATTACTTTATTTTGATCAGCTCTATCTGCTTGAGTCCCTACCGCTGCAAGAATAGTATGAGGGAAACGTGTGCGATTATCTCCATGAGTGTCGCGGAGAATATTAAAGGATAAAGACGACCATTCGGGTATAAGTGAATGATGCATCTTATATGCCGTTTCATCCATTTCAAGTGTTGTTCCTGGTTCTAGAGGTTCACATGTCAAAGGATTCCATGATCGCACAGGGAGATTTAATATTTCTTTATCCTCATTACCCACTAATTCCATAGATTCATCTCCCCCTTGATGAATTTCTTCTTCCTCTTCATATTCATCTGCAAAGGGATCTTCATATTTCAAATTATCTGGTGTTTCTTTTTCTTCTTGGTGACTTGTAGCATTACCACGGGTATTACATTGGGACGTATTTTCACTTCGTTGCTGTTTTGACGGTCCAGTGGAGGTTTTACCTTGCTGATTGTTACGTTTACTTAATTTCCCCATGGTTTGTTGTGACTTGGGATACTTTCACGTATATTATTTTAAAAGTAACTTCCATGGCTACGTAACCTACAGTATGGCTGGATAGGATGATGCTGCCGACACCGTACGGACGGACGTGAAACTTTTTAGGTTCATGCTCTTTTGTTACGTTTCAAAAAATTTTTCCATGGGTTACGCTGTATTGATTGAATATAGTTTGATGATTAATGTCATCAGTGATGTTTAATGTAGAGATCTATTAGCGTACATTGGATCGAGTGAACTGCACAAAGTTATAATTAAAGTACTCGCTGATGAATTCCATCAGCGATGTTTAATGTTGTGATCTGTTAGCACTCAACATGCATCGTTCCCATCCTCGCCTTTGCGTAGGTAGATCCGATGATATTATCCCAAATGACTGGATTTCAACTGCACTAGCTAAGGCCCAAGGTGAAATTAGTCGTCTATCTCGATGCATTACACCATGTAAATAGGATCGTTTAGCATCAGTTGCTACATCGTCATTTTCAAATTTATCTATCAATGCCATCGAAAAACCAAGAGAAATTGACTCTTCTATACTAATAATCGCTCTCTGGAGTAATGTTGTCACCTGTTCTTTGACTGCAATTGCTAGAAAATCGATAGCCGCGTCAGACATTTTCATGTCGTGAACTTTGGAAGCACTAGAGACGATTGAACTTATTTCAAGGACACCCGGAATAGTTGGAGATGTTAAGCGGTTCCCAACTGCTCCTCTTTGATGAACGCTTCCTTGAGAATGAACTGGAGCTGGATTGACATCACCCGAAGCGGTCCATGCTCCTGATGACGCCCCTAGATACTCGTTTATATTCTCAAATGGATATTTTTTATTGATGGTTGTGTTTTTATTACTCGGTTTCTTTTTTTCTTTCACGGGACATATACTATGGTTCATCCATTGTGAAGGTACATTTTGTATGTATGCACTTTTCAGAGTAAACGTGCAGTTGATTTGCTTGATTAATCCTAGTATCAGTTGGTTGTGTAATTTCCTTAACTTCAGAGTACAGAGGAACGAGTTTAAGACTAATTCTATACCATTCAAATCTGAATCAGTGCAACTTCTATGAGAATGTATGCTCTCTGTTTCCCAGGTCCCTACAGAAAGATACCTTCCCAACGAATCCCAGTAATTTGCGAAAATGCGATCAGACCCTATACCTTGATGAACTTTTGAAGCTTCAAGCATTATTTTTAACTTTGTTTCATTTACTAGCTGATGAACTTTTAGTATATATTCTATGGTCGATGACGCTTTTTCGTTATATGATGATTGATTCAGGTTCGAAATTAAATTTTCTGCGAAATCTCTTGTAGGCTTTGTTGATAAAGTCTCTTGGCATGATAATGTGGTGTATAGGCCGCCATTTTCTTTCCCTTCGAGGTCTGTAGGCTGATCATGGGGCTGTAGCATTTCCAATCGATCCGGTATAATTGAGTTTGGAATATTGTTTTTGGGTGAACCTATCTGTGTACGGTTAAGTGCTTCTACGGAATCATTAAAGGAGGGCACAGTAGAATGGTGATTTACGGATATCTTTTCGGAGATCCCAGCTATGGAATATGGAGCGGTCACTTTACCTTCTGCGGACGTATTGTCGTTGAAGAGAGATATTCCAGTAGGCTCTATAACATTGACCGATGGTGCTTTAGGAGTATTATTGATTTCGCTATTATGTCTAAACTTGGATGAGTGGTTTGGTATGTGTGAAGGGTGAGTCCCATATACATAGGCTGTTCTTGAAAGGTTTTCCATCGTTTTTTCTGATGTAGAAATAAAAATATCTTGAGCCTGATTACATAAAATGTTTTCATGCTCATAGTCTGAGCTCGTAGTTGTATTCAAAGAGCAATCATTTTTTTTACAATCTGAGTCATTCATCAGTATTGAGTGATTGAATGATGTTGTTGTTGTTATTCTTTGTTCAGGCAGTCCCATTTGATTCACTGCAAAGCTAGCGTTTTGATACAAATCATACGATGATGTGGTCGTTACAGGCGACTCTTGTCTAAACTTCGCAGCCGAATTATGAACATCATTTAATGTTGCACTTGGAAATTTTGTAGAGGAAATAAGCGAACGCCCTCGTTTTACTGCATGTGCCGTGTTCCTGTGATTATGTCCCGGTCTATCATTTGCATTCTGATCTTGATCCTCTTTTCGAATGTGTATAAAATGCTCGCTACGCAAAAATGCTGTAGAACCTAAAAGGTGGGAATAGTCAAAAGATTCAGATCTACTTCGTCTCTTCAAATCTTTTATGCTTCCTAATCGAGATCTATGTGTTGACGGTGACTTTATTTGACCCCTTTCTAAAAACTCGTCTGCTTGCTTTCTGAGAATATAATGCTGATCGCTCTCTGGTTCCGAAGCCATCATTTGCCCATTTATAGATATTTTTTCTTGGTCGTTAGACATAATCTGTATTTCAACGTTTGTTTCTGATGAGTGATCATATTGTGTTTCTAATATGTGATTAGAGTCAGTTTGATCGTCAAAGAAATCACCCTTCTCGCTGTCCTTGTCCTTTGCTCGTTTGCAGCCTCGATCTTTCCACATCTGATGAGGCCAACGTAGGCCGAAAAGAGCTGTCAGTCTTGAGACAAATTTGGGCACTTGAAAACCAAGAAGATCCCCTTGAAAGCAAGGCACTTTCCTTGTCGGAGAAGGGAAAACACTTTGGCTATGCCTAATGAGCAACAGAGCATATGTGCTGGTTTGTTTATTGTCGATGTTATTTCACTTACCGTAGTCGTGCGTTCTTTTAGACGCTTTGATTACCAGAATCTCTGCACCCATCATGCAAATGTATAGAACAAATCCGAAAACAGTCGCTCAGTATTGTAGTAATTAGTAATGCACCCCAGTTGCAGGCTCCCAGGCTCCAGCGACCGAGTATTACAGTATGCTGCCTAAATTGATTAGCTTTGTCCTACAGTGTATACACGGCGACGTTATGATGACTCTACAGAGGACCCTGAATCTGCGTCTGTATGTATGTTTTCTGTTGAGTTGAAATTAGTTAACCATTCGAATCGGAAGATCTATCCCACAATTGCAAATAATAAGTATATCATATGATAGCACAATACTAAATTATTGCTCACAATTAAAACATAAATCTCGAAAAATGAAATTTTGCCAGGTTCAAATCCACCTTTTATAAACAAATTAGATTGAAAGTTCCCATCACTAAAATTCAAACGTGAACTCTTCTGCTTCTACGGTTACACCTCGGTACAGGAGCATGATGTAAGTCCGAAAATGGATAGAGGTTCATCTTTTCCGAATATCTTTTTATCTTTGATCATCTTGAACAAGTTCTAACGAAGGCAGCGATACTCATTTCAAATAAAACGAAATTGTTACCATAAGACAGCGAATTTTGAAAATCACTTACACTAATCTTTGTCCGGTACAAAGTCTTCGGTTGGTCTTGCCATGACCAGTAAAAGCCATAACTACGAGCTTTTCCACCATTAGCATTAATCACGATATTATTAGCAATCAATACATCATCGACTTCGTCGAGAGGTCCAACTCTGCCAGCATCAACGACTAAATATTGAACGGCTTCCAGAGCTTTTTATTTGAAGGGACGGAGGTTGGATGAATATTAGAAGAATCGCAAAGGGTAAGAAGCAAAAAGAAAATTCAAAGGATGTGAATATGACCGTACCGCTAGGAAAAACAACGTCTTTTGGCCATTCACCAAACAATGGGTTCCGAACGATAGGACGGTTGAATATTTCGTCCATTGGTTTGGCACCAACCTCTAGTTGTACATCAATAAATTTACCTGTCTCTTCCAGGATTTCATCACTAAGTTTATAATCCGAACTATTCTCCTTACCAAGATCCAGATCATCTTGTGAGATCGATTCGGTTATGATATAACTAAGACGCAGTAGTAATTGCTCCGCCGCATGCTTGGCTAGTGCACTCGTCGATTCCCTGCTCGAATAAAAAAGTAATAGTTTTGCAACAAGATCATGATTGTACCAATTGGGTAGAAAAGGTTTGTTAAAACCGAAGTTGGACATGAGATAGAAGGAAAATATGGCATACTCAGCAGCCTCACTATCTACTGCACTCGACACCTTAAACGAATGTAGAGCAATAGCCTTTAACAGTAGAGTGTTCAATTTCGTTCCGCAAACTGCGTAAAACGTTTTTATATTTATGAAGTTGGTTAATAGACATCGTAGGGCAAGCAATATTTGCTTCAAGTGAAACGTGGCTGAACTATAACCACCAGGACCTTTCTTGCCACGATTGTGTAAACTGTTCCCTAGTAGCTCGAGTAGCATGGGTGCCTCAGAACCGAGAACGATTAATATTTGGTCCCGGTCAGCATTCACTAAACATGACCAGATATGAGTATGGGGTTGACCTAAATGACCTTCGGACCCGATGAGATAGGAGAGAGCCATGCGCTGATAAAAGATAATTAGAGATAGGATAAGACCTTTCTAAAATAATCAGTATATAGAGCAACAAAACAACGTACGGCTTTTATACATTGAGCTGCCATTTGAGATTCCTCTACAGGACTTAGAGTTTCTTGCGAATATTCAGAATATTCGGTTATATGAACAAGGTTTCGGAATGTATCGACTTCTCTTAGTGCTGATCGAACCGATGGTGTGAAACAAAGATTCAGTAAAATAGAAAGAGCAGTATCTGATGACGAGTTTGGATCCCAGTGATACGGATGGTTTCCTCTTGAATAAGATTT
>Ga0169931_10015184_pt1 | contig 10329 bp, 8 predicted proteins | sample Kivu_15m_20L_FD_129675 | JGI IMG/M metagenome (GOLD analysis project Ga0169931, IMG submission 129675) | Freshwater microbial communities from Lake Kivu, Western Province, Rwanda to study Microbial Dark Matter (Phase II) - Kivu_15m_20L... | ecosystem: Environmental > Aquatic > Freshwater > Lake ... | reverse complement strand
TCCTCCCAATTCACTCCGGGGTTGGCCTCGTCGCTGCCGGCGTCGTGTGCCCTCCGCGCCGGCGCGGCGAGCCAACCCCTCTTTTTCGCACCCTTGTCGGCGTCGTGCGGCCGAGTCGCCGCCGTTGCCCTTGCTCCGCGTCGCGAAAGCGCGCGGCGGCAGCAACGGCCTGGCGACTCGCGTCGCACGGCGTTTTTTTTGTCGGTGGGGCGACCGGCGATCGACTTGCCCCCCCGCGCCGCACAGTCCCCGGCGGGGCAGGAGCGTCGCCGAGGCGTCGCAGCGTCGCGACGTCACGCAACGGCGACGTCGACCGGCGTGCCGAGCAGGCGCAGCAACTCGCGCATCCAAGCGGGGTTGGCCGGCCAGGCCGGAGCGGTGACCAAGGGGCCGTCGACGCAGACGCTGTCGAGTTGCGGCGACGGAACGACCCACTCCGCCCCGCCGCGCTCGAGGTCGCCTCGCAGGCTCGGATACGCCTGGCAGCGTTTGCCGTGCACGACGCCGGCGGCCAGGAGGATCTGGGGGCCGTGGCAGGTGGCGGCCAGCGGTTTCTGAGTTTCCGCGAAGTGGCGGACGATCTCCAGCACCCGCGGGTCGAGCTGCAGGTATTCGGGCGACCTTCCGCCGGGGATGACCAACGCATCGTAAGCCGCCGGCTCCACGTCGCTCCAACCAATCGTCACCCCGAAATTGTGGCCCCGTTTTTCGCTGTAAGTCTGGAATCCGTCGAAGTCGTGGATGGCCGTCGCCACGGTGTTCCCCGCCGCCTTGCCTGGGCATGCCACGTCAACGCGGTGACCCACCGTCAGCAACATCTGCAGCGGGACCATGGCCTCGTAGTCCTCGACGAAATCTCCAACGAGCATCAGGATGCGGCGGGCGGGCATGGCGATCTCCGGGAAAGGGAAGGGGCGACGGGCGACGGCCCGCAGGGCAAGGCGCCGCGCGAGCCCGCAGGGGGTGGCGGACGCCGCTGCGGGCGGCAACGCAAGGCACAGCCGGCGACCGCTCCCCGGCCGGCGGCCGCTCTCCAGCCGCCGCAGGCCCTCGGCAGCGCGGCCGTCACAGCGCTCCGACGAGAAATTCCGGCATGCGGCGCACGTTGCCCTGGCGATCGACGCAGGCGATGGTGCTGGTCGCCTCGGCCAACAGACGATCGTCGGCGAGCACGCGGTACGCGTGTTCGATCCGTGCCATGGTGGCGCGCGTCACCCGGGTGACAATCCGCAGGCGATCGCCGAAGCGGGCCGGCGCCAGGTAGCGGCAGGCGATCTGGTGCACGACCAGCAGGTAGCCGCTACGCTCGAGTTCGGCGTAGTCGTGCCCCATCGCCTTGAGCATCTCCACCCGGGCCAACTCGAAGTATTTGAAGTAGTTCGCGTGGTGGACGACGCCCTGGCCGTCGGTTTCGTAATACCGCACTTCGACCACCAATTCGTGTTCCACTGCGTTCGGGCCTGTCGGGGAATGGAGCCGCGGCTTCGTCGTCGCCTGCCAAGGCTCCGCGGAGAACCATGTTGAGGCGGTCGCCTGCCGACCTCGTGCAGCAGCATCCTAAGAGATCGCCCGGGCGGTGAACAGCGGCCTGCCGTGCGGCGTTGGCGGCGGCCCGGCTTGTCGCCGACGCGGCAGTCGGTCCTGCGTTGCACCCCCGCGCAGGCCCCCCTATAGTAACACCTCCCGCGAGATCCCGTCGGGCCGCGGGTCGCGGCAGGGGGCTCGCCGGGGGGGGCGAAATCGGGCTCTCCAGAGGGGGGTGCGGGATCGCCGCTGGGCGTTCGATTGCGCCGCCGCCTCGGCGCCGACGCCCGATGCTTCGGCAGGATCGGTTGCCGAAGCCCGCTGCGCGCGAGCCTGCTGCGTGAGGGCGTCGATGCGCGAGGGCGCCGGTGCTCCGCAGTCGGCGGCGTGCCCGACGGAGATCCGACGGACGGAGCAGGGAGGAGGAGCCGCGATGAGCACCGGCGACAGCGCAGGGACCGATTTCGCGACGCTGCGCGGACGCGACTACCCCTCGATCCGCCAGTTCACCGTCTTTTTGGAGAACCGCGTCGGTCAATTGCTGGAGGTGGTCCGCCGGTTCGAAGGAAGCCACGTGCGGATCGTGGCGTTGACGATCACCGATTCCAGCGAATGCGCGCTGGTGCGTTTTCTACTGAGCGATCCCGAACAGGGCCGCGAGGTGCTTGAGCGGGCCGGGCTGGCGATCGTGGAGTCGGATCTCATCGGGGTGGAGCTTCCCGATACGCCGCAGCCTCTGCTGCAGGTTTGCACGGCGCTGCTGCAGGCGGAGGTCAACATCACGCAGGTCTACCCGCTGCTGGCCCGACCTCGCGGCAATCCGGCCGTGGCGCTGATGGTCGACAACATCGAGATCGCCCTTGAGACGCTGGCGGCCAAGGGTTTCACGAGCATCAACGAAGAAGACCTGAAGAATTATCAATGACAGCGGCCGCCCTGCCCCGGGGCGCCACGGGAATTCGACGACCATGCCGATTCGCGTCACGTGCCCGAACTGCCATACGCGGTTCTCGGTGGGCGATCAACATGCCGGCAAGACGGGAGCGTGCCCGAAGTGCAAGGGCTCGATCACCGTCCCCAAGCCGACCGACGAGGTGATCATCCACGCCCCCGAGCTCGAGGCCGGGGCGAAAGACGCCCGGGGGAAGTCGGTCCTCAAGCCGATCGCCCGCAAAGAAGCGAAATTCCGGCCGAACGTCGCGGCGGCGATCGGCGGAGCCGTGCTGCTCTGCCTGGCGCTGGCGTTTCTGCTGGGTCGGAACCGCGCCGACCTGGGCGACTCGCTGGCGTGGATCATGGGAGCCGCTGCCGTAGCCGTCGGTCCGCCTCTGGCTTACGGCGGCTACGCGTTTTTGCGCGACGACGAACTGGCGTCCTTCCAAGGTCGAGAACTCGTCGTCCGCTGCCTCGCCTGCGGAGCCGTCTACGCCCTGCTGTGGGGCGTCTATTCGTGGGTCGCTTACCAGCTGTGGGGACTCGAGATCGGCAGCGCCGAGCGGCTGGAGATGGTCCAGGTCGCCGGATTGGTCGTCCCTCTGCTGGGCGTGGGCGCCTTCGCCGCATTCGTCAGCTTCGACCTGGAGCCGCTGACCGGACTGTTCCACTACGCCCTCTACCTGCTGGCCACGATCGTGCTGCGCATCGCCATGCAATTGCCGTTGCTGCCGGGCATGGGAAGCGGCTGAACGCGATGTGCCGACCCTTCGCGCCATGAGCCACATCCGCGCCATCCCTGAAGTGGCCGCTCTGCGGGCGAGCCCCCATCTCGTTCGGTTGCCGCCTGAAATCGACGTGCCGCTCACCGAACGCGTCCGCCATCTGGTCGACGCCGCCGAATTCCGCAGGCTCGCGCGCATCAGCCAACTGGGACTCGTGGGGCTGGCCTACCCGGCCGCCAACCACACCCGCTTCGAGCATTCGCTGGGCGCCTACCGGATCGCGCTGTTGTACCTCGAGCGGCTGGCCGACAACGAGCGGTTCGCGGCGGCCGTGTCGACGGAGGCCGCCGAACGTTTTCTGGCCGCGGTGCTGCTGCACGACCTCGGGCACTGGCCGTTTTGCCACCCGATCGAGGACCTCTGCCTGCCCCGCATTCCCAGCCACGAACTGTTCGCCAACAGTTTTCTGCTGGAAGGCGACGTGGCCGACTTGCTTCGCGAGCATTGGGACATCCAGCCGCGCGACATCGTCGACATGCTGTCGGGACAGCCGCGCGATCGGGGCGGACGGATTCTGCGGAGCATGCTTTCCGGTCCGATCGACGTCGACAAAATGGATTATTTGTTTCGCGACAGCCTGCATGCAGGAGTCCCTTACGGTCGCAATTTCGACCAGCCGCGACTGATTCAGAGCCTCTGCCTCAATGAAGCCGGAGACGGCATTGCGATCAGCGACAAGGGCAAGACGGCCGCCGAGATGATGGTGTTCGCGCGGTACGTCATGTTCAGCGAGGTTTATTGGCATCACGCCGTACGTGCCGCCACGGCGATGCTGCAGCGAGCCTTCTTCCTGCTGCACGACCGGCTCGACCTCGATAGCCTGTTCCGCATGACCGAGCAGCCGATGGTCGAAACCCTGCTGGCCGCCGGCGAGGGAGGCCCCGCCAGCGACCTGCTCGAGGGCATCTTCGGTTCGACCCGCCGGCTTTACAAACGGGTGGCACAGTTCAGCCTGTTCCAGCAACCTGACCTGTACCAGCGGTTGGCCCGCCGCCCCTACCCGTGGCTGGTCCGCTGCGCCGAGCACTTCGCCGCCCTGGCGGGGTCGGCCCTCGGGCGCGTCGTCGCCCCGCACGAAATCCTGCTCGACGCGCCGCCGCAAGGCTTGGAGGTCGAATTCCAGGTCGACGTCTATTTTCCCAAGGAAGATTGCTACCGTCGCCTCGGCGACGTCTCGCCCGTCGTCAAGACGCTCGCCCAGCAGCAATTCGACGACTACGTCAAACGCGTCCGCCTGTTCGCCCCCCCGCGACTGGCCGCGGAACTCGCCGAACTCCCGCACTTGCCGGAACTTCTCGGCGAGGCCATCGAGTTGACCCACTAGCGACCCCAACGCCCGCCCGCCGCCCACGTTGCCGCGGGCCGCTGGGGGGCCTCGGTGGCGGTCTGCGGAGCCCGCCGAGCGACGGCGACTCCAACCCGCAAGCCTCGCGACAAACCCTCCTTTGGGAGGGTTTGTGCAACGTCCCCTGGCCCAGGCGAGCAACGCTAGCGAAGCGGGCGACCCGTGCGCGCATGTTGGGCGTCGTTGTCCCCTCGAGCGCGCTCTGAGGACCTGAGGGGGGGCCTGGGAGCGTCGCCGCGGGTTGGCTTGGTCTTTGCCTAAGTGCAACGTCAGAAGTGCCTTAATCGCTTAACGCACGTGTCCGAAGGCCGCTGCCGAAGCCCGCCAAAAAATTTTGGCCCGAATTTTGCGAACAAAACGTCGGGCAGGTTCGTAAGACCGCCGAACCACCCCCCTAATCTCCGTGTCGCTCATCGAGGTAGGTCTTTCCCGACCGGCATGATGCCTGGAGTATCCCCGCATGATTCGCCCCACCTGGACCGCTTCGGAGACCCTCCTTGGCGGAACCGACGAGACGCTTTCAACGCCTCCCTCCCCAACCTCTCCCTCCCCGACCTCTCCCTCTCCGGCGGCGCCGCCGCGAAGAGCGACGGCGCGCGTCCTCCGCATGGATCCGGCAGAACCGGCGAGGACGGCCCGCGACCCCGGCTTTCTTGACGATGCCGTGGCGATCGAGGCGGAGATTTCCCAGCTGACCTGGCAGGTTCTCGACGGGCAGGCGTCGCTGGAGGATCGCCAGCGGCTGGCCCAATTGGTCCGCGCCCAGCACCAGCGGCGGGGATGATTTCCTCGGGCGAGGCGACGTCGCCGCAGGCCCCGGCCACTCGGTGCGAGCGAGATCCCGGCCGTGGGAGAGCGTGGCCAGGGTCGATGCTCCTCAGGCAATCTGCGTCGATCAGATAATCTGAAGTGCCTGCGGGTTCTGCGCCGATAACCTCCTCCGGGTCGAGAGGACGTTCTCGCCCGGCATAGCGACGGAAGCTGTTGCCCCGTTGGGGAGTCTCGCGGAACGGCAAGCGAGGAGCGTTTGCCGTCTCGATTCCTTTCCGCTGCGTCCTTTGCGGTTCGCAGCCTGAAAGGTTCAGGCGCCATGCCGACGCGCTGTTTGCATTACCTGCTCTTCGCCGAGGCGCAGGTCGATTCTGCCGAGGCGGGCAGTTGGCGTTTTCGACTCGAGCGGGTGGGATCGAATTTTCGGTTCGCCGCCACGGACGAAGAGCCCGACTGCCGCCTTGAGCGTCTGGAGTTGCTGGCGGTGGTGCGGGGACTCGAGGCGCTCGAGGCCCCTTCTCGAGTGACGCTGGTCACGCGGAGCCGTTACGTGAGTCGCGGGTTGCGCCGCGGACTGGAAGAGTGGCGGTCGAACGATTGGCACTGGGAGCGGTTTGGCGCCTGGGCGCCGGTGCGCGACGCCGACTTGTGGCAGCGGATCGACGTGGCGTTGCAGTACCACGCGGTGGACTGCCGCTTGTGGGAATTCGGCGCCCCGTTGGGTCGCGGGACCGAACCGCGGTGCTCCGCGACCGAGGGCCTGCACGACCCGCGGGGAACTGCCGCGGGGGTGCGGCTGGTCCGGGGGCGTGGCGGCGTCGTGGGCGTACCCGCCCGGCGCGTCGGGGCCGGTCTGGCGGCCGGCTAGCGGTCGAAGGTCGAAGGTCGAAGGTCGAAGGTCGAAGGTCGAAGGTCGAAGGTCGAAGAGTTGCGGGCTGGTCGCCGGTTCGGGGGCTGGCGGGGAACGGTTTTTTGGCCGGAGGGGCGCCGCCTTTTTCGGTTGCAAATAGCGAAGATAGGAAAGAAAATCGTGCGATCCTTCGTTGACGTCAGTGCGATCGGACCGGTCATTCACGGCTACCACCACAACCCGTTCGAGGTTTTGGGGCCGCACGAGGTGGAGTCGGAGGGGCGTCGCGCGCTGTCGGTGCGGGCCTTCCTGCCCGATTCGCAGCAGGCCTGGCTGGTCGACCCTCTCGAGGGACAGTCGCGTCCGATGCGGCGGATTCACCCGGCCGGGCTCTACGAGGCCATTTGCCCCCCCGAGATCCACAACATGGCCGAAGGCCGAACGTACCAACTCCGAGCGATCGACGCGGCAGGGGAGCAGGTGACGCTGCACGACCCCTACGCCTTCCCGCCGCTGTTGAGCGATTACGACCTGCACCTGCTGGGCGAGGGGCGGCACTGGAAGAGCTACCAGAAGCTGGGGGCGCACGTCCGGGTGGTCAACGGCGTCCGCGGCGTCAATTTCGCCGTGTGGGCCCCGAATGCCGAGAGCGTGAGCGTGATCGGCCAGTTCAACGGCTGGGATCGGCGCCGGCATCCGATGCGGAAGCACCTGCCGGGAGGCGTGTGGGAGTTGTTCGTGCCGACGGCGGGCCCGAACGCGCTTTACAAGTACTCGGTGAAGTGGCGCGGCGGCCACGTGGCCGAGAAGTGCGATCCCTACGCGTTCGCGGCGGAGGTGCCGCCGCTGACGGCCAACGTGGTGGCGTCGCTCGACGACTACGCCTGGGGCGACGCAAGTTGGATGAGCCGCCGCGGAGAAGCGAACGGCCTCAACGCGCCGATCTCCATCTACGAGGTGCACTTGGGGAGCTGGCGTCGCGGCGACGCGGCGCAGCGCGGTTGGAAAAATTACCGCGAGCTGGCCGTCGAACTCGTCGCCTACTGCCAGGAGATGGGTTTCACGCACATCGAACTGATGCCCGTCAGCGAGCACCCCTTCACCGGTAGTTGGGGCTACCAGACCGTCGGCTATTACGCAGCGACCAGCCGCTACGGGACCCCCGAAGACTTCATGTTCTTCGTCGACCATTGCCACCAGCATGGGATCGGCGTGATCATCGATTGGGTTCCGGCCCATTTCCCGCGGGACGGCCACGGACTCGACCACTTCGACGGAACCGCGCTCTACGAGCACGCCGATCCGCGGCAGGGAGAGCATCCCGACTGGGGAACGAAAATCTTCAACTACGGCCGGAACGAGGTGCGGAACTTCCTCGTTTCCAACGCCCTCTTCTGGCTGGACAAGTACCACATCGACGGATTGCGGGTCGATGCCGTCGCCTCGATGCTGTACCTCGACTACAGCCGCAAGGAAGGCGAGTGGGTCCCCAACCAGTTCGGCGGACGCGAGAATCTCGAGGCCATCGCCTTCGTCAAAGAGTTCAACGAGCAGGTGCACGGGCACTTTCCGGGCGCGCTGACGATTGCCGAGGAATCGACGGCCTGGGGCGGCGTGTCGCGGCCCACGTACCTGGGCGGCTTGGGCTTCAGCCTCAAGTGGAACATGGGGTGGATGAACGACACCCTGTCGTACATGCGGCACGATCCGATCCACCGCCAGTACCACCACGACGAGTTGACCTTCTCGCTGATCTACGCCTTCACGGAGAACTTCGCCCTCCCCTTCTCCCACGACGAAGTGGTGCACGGCAAAGGCTCGCTGCTCGACCAGATGCGCGGCGACTTGTGGCAGCGGTTCGCCAATCTGCGGCTGCTGTACGCCTACATGTGGACCCATCCCGGCAAGAAGCTGCTCTTCATGGGGGGCGAGATCGCCCAGTGGAACGAGTGGAACTGCGAGCAGGAGTTGCAGTGGGACCTTCTGCAGTGGGAGACGCACCGCGGAGTCCAGAAGCTGGTGGGAGATCTGAACGGTCTCTACCGGTCCCAACCCGCCCTGCACCAAGTCGACTTCGAGTACATGGGATTCGAGTGGATCGACTGCCACAACTACGCCGACAGCATCCTCGCCTTCCTGCGACGCGGCGAGGACCCGCACGATTTTCTGGTCGTCGTGTGCAATTTCACGCCGGTCGTCCGCCGCGGTTACCGGCTGGGAGTTCCTGAAGGCGGGTGGTACCGCGAAGTCCTCAACACCGACTCCGCCTACTACGGCGGCAGCAACACGGGCAACTATCCCGGCGTGCAGGCGGCGTGCCAGGGAAGTCACGGGCGGCCGTTCGCGATCGAGATCACCCTGCCGCCGCTGGCCGTCGTCGTGCTCAAGCCCGAGCGGACTTGAGGCCCCGCGTAGCCGCGGAACCGCCGCACCTCGGCGACGGTTCGGGCGCCACGCCCGCGGCCCTCAAGGCTGCGGTGCGGGGGGGGGCGGAGCCGCGCGGCGAGCACCGCGGGAGGGCGCCGCCTGCCGGCTGGGCGAGCCGCCTGCCGGCTGGGCGAATGGTCGAATGGGAAACCGGCTGGCGCGGGGTCGGCCAGCGGCGCGGGGAAGGCGCGGCGCCCCGGGCGATCGCGAAGGCGGAGCGTCTTGCGGGCCGCCGCACGGCGGAGCCCGTCGCGGATCCGGTCGAGCGACCGCGGGGCCATGCGGCGCCGCGGCGCGCCGATCAGTTGGCGGTTTGGGTTCTGCTCGCACGCCACGCGTCGTCGAATTCGAGGCCGATGCGCTGGGTGAGCTGTTCGTCGAGAGCCGAGCGGAATTCGCCCTGGTGCTTGAAGAGCATGTCGCGCTGGCCGGGCCACGAAGCCTGCTCGGCGATGAACAGGTTCTTCAGCTCCTCGGGCGACCGCTCGCGGTTGGTCACCCGCAGGACGTACACCGCGGAACGGTTGTGGTTGAAGGCGACTCCCGGCGCGTCGCCCTGCAGTCCGAACGCGGTCTGCATGAACTCGGGCCCGACGTCTTCCAGGGGCGGCGCTTCGCCGAGCGCGGGGGGGCGACCGGAACCTGGCTGGGCAAGTCCGTAGCCGAGCCAGCTGAACAGCGGCGTCTGCTCGATGCGGGTCACGTTGCGCTGCTGGAAGAACGTCTCGAACGGTTCGCTGCTGGAGGCCAATTCGGTCGCCAGTTGCTTGCCGCGCTCCTGGGCCAGCCGGAACGCCTCGCCCCGCTTCCAGGCGTCGACCAGTTGCGGACGCGCTTCGTCGAAACCGGGCACGCGCCGCGGCGCGTCCTCGACCTTCACGACGATGTACCAGTTGCCCTCGAGATCCTTGACCCGCAGCGGCTGGTAGAGCATCAGGTCGGAGAAGGCCGCTTCGGCCACGGTGCGCTGTTGGCCTTCGGTCTCGAACGCGCGGCCGATCAGCGTCTCTTCAGCCAGTTCGCGGATGGAGTAGGCCGGCATGGTTTCGACCGCGAACTCGTCCGCCGAAACCGCCTGCGCCAGATCCTGCAGCGTTTGCGGGGGCGCGGGGGGGGCGGAATCGTCCTCCCGCGCGTCGAGCACCTTGCCGTAGTAGCGGCGGTACTGCGATTGCAACTCCGCAGCCACCTGGGCCGTGCGGCGTTCCAGGGCCTGCACCGCGCGATCCCGCGCCAGCGTGTCTCGGATCAAGTCCGCGACGGCGGACAAAGGCTCGTATTCCGGTTCTTTGGCCGGGGCCGCGGCGGCGCCGGTCTCGGCGGTCGCTGGCGATGCGTCGTCGTCGACGGGCGCCGCCGGAGGGGCCTCGGCGTCCGCGGTTTCCGGCGAGCCGCTCTCTTCCTGCTGGAAACTGACGAGATACCGCGCGGCGCCCCGGTCGAGGCGGCTGGAGGGGGCGGGGGGGGCGTCGGTCGGCACGGGATTGTCGAGCGACGGGCCTGCTTCGGGGGCGGGCGGCTGGCGGAGCGGGTTGGTGCTCGAGGGCGCCGGCGCGGCGTCGGACTCCGCCGCCCCCGGTCCGTCGGGAGACTCGGCGGCTTCGGGAGGCGCGGCCTCACGGATGTCCGCCGCGGAGTCGCCCGACGCCGATGCCCCCCCTGCGGCCGAGGCTCCGCAGGCCGACATCCGTGAG
>Ga0169931_10015183_pt1 | contig 10329 bp, 19 predicted proteins | sample Kivu_15m_20L_FD_129675 | JGI IMG/M metagenome (GOLD analysis project Ga0169931, IMG submission 129675) | Freshwater microbial communities from Lake Kivu, Western Province, Rwanda to study Microbial Dark Matter (Phase II) - Kivu_15m_20L... | ecosystem: Environmental > Aquatic > Freshwater > Lake... | reverse complement strand
GTACAAAGGTTACCGTGAGTTGAGCGAAGAAGACCCTTCGCAATCCAAGGTGGTCATTCGCAAACTAAGAAGTCTTGCTGATAAGGCAAAGTCTCTGCAGAAAGAGCTCGGCTCTCACAAGAAGCCCAGGCATGTCCAGTTCAATCAAGAGGTCAAGACTAAGTACTTCCAAAAAGAGGACGGCCCGAGTGAGCAGATGTCGAAGAGAACCTGGAACGATGGCCGCAGTCGCAAGGATAAGCTGGTCCGAGGCTAGTTTAATGAGAGGGAAGTCAAGCTCCTGATGAATTCCCTCTGCAACTACATAGTCAATCACGAGAAGACAGAAGAGGACTTGGTCAACTTGTGCTCGAAGTCGAAGGAGGAGCTGGATCAAGAGCTCCGAGGGGCTTGGTGCCTGATTGCAGAGGCACTGCCTAAACGCAGCGTCCAAAGCTGCCATAACTTCTGCCGCCGAAAATTTAATCCAAACAACTACAATGGCAAGTGGTCTACTGAGGAAGAGGAGCATCTCTTAGAGCTGATCAAAGAGAATGGCCACCAATGGAAAGCAGTGGCATCTGCCATGAATCACAAGTTCCAGAGCGACAAAGGCTAGTTTGGGCGCACCCCGGAGAACGTGAAGGACAAATGGAAGCAGCTTGGCGGGTCCAACTTCGACTCGCGGCTCAAAGGTCCTTGGACAGTGGCAGAGGCGATCTAGCTGCTCAAGTTCATCTCAGCAGCGACTGAGGTCAAGCTTCTGAAGGGTAGTACTGACGTTGTCTTCAAAGAGAAGGAAGGAGCAAGTTAGAGGTTTAAGGTGAGAGAGGCAGATGACGGGACGACCAGGATCATGATTTATAGCAAGAACGTGTCTGTCGAGGAGATAGTGCCGCTGGTGATAAAGCAGAAGCGGTGTGCGAAGCGAGTGCCGAACCTCGCCATCAGTTGGGCAGCCATCTCCCAGCAGATGAAAACCAGGTCAGTCGACGATTTGAGGAACTTCTGGCAACTCAAGCTCCTGCCAATCCTTGTTCCGGCTACGGTCAACCGGCAGCTCAACTGGACTGAGGAAGAAGACATCGACTTGATAGCTCAGATCTACGGGCAAGACCAGGAAAGAGAGGCTGACCTTGACTTCGAAGACATAGAAAACGACAAGTCAGCCGAGGAAAACGCCTACCGTTGGTCCATCCTCCTCAAAGGCCTGGGCGGCATCTTGCCCGGCCAGAGGTTCCAAGTGAAGGACCTTTGTCGCAAGATGATTCACGACATATAGACTAAGAATGAGCGTTATGTTCCGTGGTAGGCCGCCGCGAAAGCAGGAGGCAGAACAGGAAAGAACCAGTACATAAACATAGTGGAGTACTTTCGGAAGCACTTCCAGCACTGATTAGCGAACTGAGCACAAGATTAAGTTAAATATGTTCGAATCATTACTCGAGCGAGTTCTCCAGCGAGCTCTTGGCGACTACATCGAGGGTCTCGACAGGAAGAACCTCAAACTGGGAGTAAGTCTGAGCCTCTGATTGGTCTTTAGGTGTGGAGCGGCAACATAGACTTGGAGAACGTGCAGGTCAAAAAGTCAATCTTCCTCAAACTTAAGCTGCCATTAACCTTGAGGCATGGCCGAATCAAGAAGCTTCAGATCATCGTCCCGTGGCGGAGTCTCAGCTCCTTCCCCGTTGAGATCATCATCGAGGGCGTCAACATCGTCATTGGTAAGAGTCACTGTGATCATAGAGGTGCAGAGCCAAAGGGGAAGAGTGACTGGGAGCTCATAGAGACCTTCAATACCGATTTCACTCTGAGGGAGCAATTGCTCTAGGACTTTGCGGTATCTTTTTACTCGCAGCTCTCAGTAAGCACTTTCGCTCAATGTGGTTAGAGCACAAACGAATCGGAGTAGCAGGAATAAGGCTTTGTCAAGAGCCTCGTCACTAAGATCATTGACAATGTGCAGGTCTCGATCAGGAACATTCACATCAGGCTGGAGAACTTCGAGCATTTCAACAGTAGGTTCTCGATGGGCCTGACTCTGAGAGAGGTCGGCATCAACACCACCAATGCGGAGTGGCACAAAGAGTACTTTGATCGGACGAATCCTGCCAATGCCGACAAGCCAGTCTACAAGCTCCTGAGCATCTCAAAGTTCGGCGTCTACTGGCGAGCAGAGGAAACCGATTTCTTGTCCTCCAGTCAGGACTACACTGCGATGGAATCGCTCTACTCTCAGGGCTAAGACTAAGTCGATGCCTATCGAGACAGCTACCTCGTCAAGCCGATAGACCTGTGCCTGAAGCTCAAGCAGGTGACCCAGTCCACCACTGAGGCCGAGTACCAGGTGTCTCTGGCAGTGGAGGACTTCAGTATCTACGTGAGGAAGTCTCAGTACGACAATATGGCGAGGCTCCTTGAGCTCTTCAATGACTACTCTACCTTCCAAACGCTCTAGTAAGCCGTGTGACACCTATCTTGCTTTAGTCAGCAAACGAGGAAGTACAAGTAGTTTAGTCCTGTGCAAGGGTCAGGAGGGGAGAGGTTTCGGTTTGCTGTCAAATGCGTGATCAGGGAAATTAGACAGAGAAAAGATCCTCAAAGAGACCATTTCGCCATAGGAAGCTGGAGGAAGGTACTGGATAAGAAAGCATTCGATCAAGAGTTCAGATGTAGATTGAAAGCAATCATGAGCTAGCAACCTACGGTCCACGAAAGCGGTCCCTACAGACACATTGTCGAAGCCCATGAAATTGAGGACTTGAAGGCTTGGGCCCGCGATGTCGTCATCTAGCTCCATAAAGAGAGTGAGGAACTGAAGAAGACAGCAGAGAAGCAGGCTCCCTCAGGCGGGCTGATCTCCTACATCTCAGGCTTCGGCACCTCTTGGCTCTATCCCCGATCCTCCTAGGATAACGAAGTGGAGGAAGACAAGTTTCACGACGCAATAGACGAATAGGAGTTTTTCGACGCTTCGGACGAGCCAGCCGCCTCAGGGGTGCAAGACCTAGATCGGCTCAAGAGCTAGTTGATCGAGCAGGTGCAAGCTTATCATCCAGAGGGCAACCAAGACTCAGGACAATAAAAGCCTCCCATCATCGAGGCTCACTTTACTCTCGGTTACTTTTCGGTCGCGCTCGTCGACGACACAGAGACTGGCGTTGAGATTTTCACGAAACACTTCGTGATTGAGTTCCTCAAGTTTGATGAGCTCTGCCAGAACTAGCCCTATGTATTCAAGATGCTGGCAAGCAACGAGGAATTTGGCATCAACTAATTGATCAAGATAGACAAGCAAGACTACAGGTCTGCTCTCATTTCGAGGGTCCACAGCGAAGGCAAGCAGTCGACTGTGAGAGTAATAAAGGGCAATGGCAACCACCGCGAGCACTTTTCAGACTTCGATGTCGAAGTGTCTTTCATGCCCCTTAAGATCCTCTACCAGCTCGTACCGATCACCAAGCTCATTCAGTTCCTCAAGGTGGAAGACTTCGACGACCAGCTCGCCAAGCAGGCTCTTGACAAGATCGAGACCTTGAAGCAATCCGTGTCCCTCTCAGACGTCATTAAGAGGCCCAAGAGAAACAAGCTAAGAGTCAACATTGCAGCGCCGATCTTGATCGTGCCATTCAAGAAGAATAATGACGTGAACACAGAGTGCTGGATCCTCAACATGGGCAACCTTGCCATCTCCAATGGAGACGGCAAGAGCTACAGAGTAGAGATCTCAGAGATAATGATGAAGTACTGTTCCAGCTACAGACAGTGGATGTAGAACGAGTCCTGCGTTATCCCTGTTATCGACGAATTCAAGATGTTTTTCCTCCTCAACTTGCCCAAAGGCAAGGTCAAGGTGACCGGTGATATGTCCCCTTTGCGACTTGAGTTCTCTCCCCACACCTTCAACCAGATTTGCAACATCGACAAGCTGCTCATCACGGACGACAGAGGAGGCAACTTGGAGCACCAACTTGTGAATGAAAAGGCTCAAGTCATCAAGTGCGCTGTCAAAATCGGAGTCCTAAAGGTGACTGGAGACCAGAAGCCTTTCTTCGCTGTTCTCTCTGGACCTTATCTGTACTTCTATGATGATCAATCGAGCTAGTACCCAAAGCTATACATATACCTGATTAACTTGAGTTGCAAAGATACAAGTTCTACTAGCCTACTATTGACTCGAGAGGGTCAGACCATAGAGCTGGTATTCAATCAAGAAAAGTAGAAATAAGAGTGGCTTACCATCATTGAGTAACAAGTCTCAATTTTCAATAATAAACAGACAGGAGACACCAGGAAGTCCATTAAAAAGTAAGAAACAATAAAAGACCCTATTTTCGATGCGGCAAGCTATTAATCTCCTCTACGAAATCCTATCAAGACCCAGGACGATTCATTTCTTGCCTTTGAGTTTCTCATACCAACAGTCTACATCAAGATTCTCGCTACCCGCAATTAAGACGCTTTCGACATTGGGCTCTTCGACACCCATGTCTCTAGACAGTTAGAGATGACTTGGGAGAGCGAAATGAATTGCCAAGGTATGCGACTTGAAGTTGAGAAATAGGGCTTCGACCTTGGCTTGAAGCTCTCTCTCCAGCAACTTAGCCTCCGAGACCCTAGCAATCCAAGGTTCCCATTCATAGCAGAGTCCCATCAGGAGCATAGTCAGCAGGCTCTCATACAGATTGACGTGCTTAAGAAGACGGCTGAGAGCCCTACATTCGCCAACGTTGAGATGGACGTCAACATCGAATTCGGTAGTCTGAGGGTGAACTGGCATCCCAAGTCGATCAACAGGATCCTGAGATTTTTTCGCTACTTCAAGCTTGTCTCAGAGGTTGAGATACAAGAGAGGGTCAAGAAAGATTAGTTTGAGGAACTAGTTGTCTCACCTGGATAGGGTCATGTCCCACTGAGAGGAAACTGCCTTAGCCACTCAGTCAGGGGTCTGCAAGTCAAGGCAAAGATGAATCAATTTACATTCACGCTAGTTCATCCAGTGAATCATACCTACCCCGTTGCCACTGTCTCCCTCAGCCGTTTCGAGATGGACTACATCCAATGTTTCGACCATGAGGATTTCATAGGTCAAATCGGCGAATTTCGAATGTTCGATAACTCAAACTATCCGAAGACTCTAGACCCCTAGAAGATCTACTCCATTGCAGAGACTTACCCTAGTCACGAGATTCTCGGTAATAGGAGGAGTGGATCAGACCCTATAATGCGTTTCGAGTGCACTCTCTTCACTCGGCCTCTTGACAACGACTGCCCGCACCAGAGACCCTTCTTTGACAAGAACATCTCCCTTGCCATAGGGTCCCTCAAGTTCACAGTGATGCTCGAGTGGATCATGAGACTGAATGACTACTTCTTTAATCAACTTCTAGGGGCCCTCTCGGATGCTAATCCTTACCAAAAGTTAATAGATGAGATATATTCCTGTCCTGAACCCATTGCACTCTTGGAGTCCTAGAGCAAAAGGAGGAACATATTCAAAAAACAATATGTGGATTTGCACCAGCAGAGGAGCTGCTCGGGAATCTCTGTGAAAATAGAATAGCCCTTGCTGCTGCTCAAGGACAGACCTTACCTCAAGAATCAGGTCGAAATTGATCTAGGGAATATTACTGTAGAGTCTACTACACAGGAGTAGATTGGTAGGTGGAAAGGAGACCGCAATTCACTCTGGACAACAACTTTTCTTATCAATATGAAGCGCATGGGAATCTACTACAACAAGACCTTTGAGATAGCGTCGCCATTCGATTTGGAGCTTATCTTTAACAAACCCAACCCGACTCCGCTAATGCAAGATACTTACATCTCTGAAGACATCGACTTCACCGAGATTGACTTCAGCTACCACCTGAACCTGTCTTTCTCACCCCTAATTCTGCATCTCAGATAAGATGTCTATACCTACCTCCTACGATGCAACGACTTAAATTTTAACTATACCGATGGTCTTGCAAGCCATTTCTAGCTTGGAATCTGGAATAGTGGGCAAGATAACCTCAAGTACATCAACCAGGAAAAGTACATAGCGGAGCACTTCCGAAACCAAGAGGTCTTCAAGATGAAGGTGTACCTTCGTTTCCTCTCTATAGCCCTTCAAGTGCACAACCAGGCAGACGTTTACCTTTCAGAGCTAATCCTCTGGAATGCAAGCCTTGACTTCCTTCGGTATGTTGACTACAGGAAGAGTGTGTAGTTGAGGTCGCACACTCTCTTCGTACTGCATGCCACGAGCGATTAAAGTACCAAGTAGGTTGCAATTGCACCAGTGAACACAACCACATTAATTACGACAGACGACGACTTCTACAGGTTCAATGTAAATGAGAGAATCAAGAAGCTCAGTCCCAATAAGCAGACCAAGGCTAAACTGAAGTATTCAAAGCATAACTTCACTATCAGCATGCAAATGGAACCCGACGGAGAAAAGCTCATGCAGGTCAGAATTGAGAAGCTCAAAATTCTCATCAAGCCCCACATATACCTGATTATCTACGAACTTTTCGTGTCCGGAATGCCGTAGTACAGAGCTGAGTCTCAAGACAAGCCGAATGCTTACGATGCCGACTGGGGCAATGCTCCAAAGATGGAGATCGGCTGTCAGATACTCTAAAGTCTATTGTGCTTTGAAAACGAGTCCCACCACGAGAAGACAATTGCGTGCCAAGGAAATACTAGTTTTACCTTTATCCGTGAGAAGATGAACCACATTAAAACGAAGCTTCTCGAGCAACCATTCTTCACCGAGGATGGCACAAAGAGATCTCTCTAGAGTCCCATCGTAGCAATTGATTGCAGTAGCACCCACAAACTAATGCAGGTTTCGATATCAGATCTCTGCCCTTTCTTCTGCCGAGCATCTGACCTCGACGGAAAAAACTTCAAGCAAGTTCGTAAGAGAGAGATGATGTCCCCTTTCACACTTTTTTATAACAAGCAAGATATCATTGAGCTTGTCAAGCTTAACGAATGACTCTACGTATAGAGCCCTGATAGACTAGTCTTCAAACGGTACAGCAAAGTTGAAGCGAACCTAGAACGCACTCTACTCAAAGTTTCCTTTAACGATATTCGGATCCTCAAAGGCATCTTCGAGCGAATGTTTCACATGCTTAACCAAGAGTACCTGAGGCTAATTGAAGAGCACGGAGACTCACCCCAAAGGGGCTTGAGTTATGAAAACCTGAAAGAAAGGAACTAAGTTAATCAAAGTCAGAAAAAGTATTCAAGGTTAGGGCACTTACAGTTCTCAGGAAGCGATCGAAGCGATCGAAGCGATCTCGATAGCAGCAGTGATGACTATATGGAAGATGAAGAGGAGCCCAAGCAAGAAGACAAAATCAGGGAATCCAGCTTCAAAGGGAGACAACTAGCTACCCTCAGAGAGTCACTGCGGCGCACTTCAATCGCCTTCAACCTGATACAAGAGCGATATGTGTAGAAGAAACAGGAATTGGAGAGCAATAATTCAGATACTTTCGACGAAGCCATGGCACAGAGCTATCGGATCTTGACTTAAAAGAATTCACTTGATTCACCATTTAGTCCACAGCATGAGGAACACAAGATCCCTATCTAAGAGGCTGAGGAGGAAAACGAGGCTGAAGACATTGACGAGGGAGAGAGGCCAGCCTTCACTGCTAGATCGATAGATATCGTGAGAGCTCATACACCAGATGCAACTAAGCTTCACCTTTCTTTTCAAGAGGCTCAAAACTTGACTGAGCCTCAGCTTGTAAGTCAGATCAGGGAGGAATGTGGCGTGAACTAATTGCAGATAGTCAGCTATGGCTTTAAAATCCTGGTCATAAACGATAGCCACCAAAACTTCTTCCCCGTTCTTGGTATTAGCATAAGCGAACTTCACTTTTCCTCGGACCAGAACGACACCCAGAGGGCAGGCTAAACCCAATTTAGCTCCGCAGTCAATTTCTATAACGCTGAAGCAGGAGATTGGGAGCCCTTAATTGAGACCTTCCGAGTCCACTTTACCATCATGGAGGAATATTCCAGCTAGAAGCGCATACTTCAATGTGAGTTGCCGACGAATCTATGCATGAACCTCACAACAAAGCTGGTCAATAACCTAAGTGAGACCATCAACTCTTGGCTGACATCCTCTGAGTTCGAAGAATTAGAGAGACAACATTAACCTTCTAAAAGACGCAGTCAAATCGTGCTAGCATAAATAAGTGATCCTCTTCGGTCTTACAGCTACCATGACCTTGATGAAGAAGATGACATGCCAACTGATAAACAGGATAAGGAGGAGATAGTGACACCCTACTCCATCTGCAATCAGACTAATGTGAAACTCATGATTCAAAGGCTCCCTAGCCCTGATGATGCCTCAAAGTCAAGGAGGCTCGCCAAAGTCTATGAGATCGGACCTGATCAGAGCATGGACTATGCAGTCGATTATGAGCTGCAAGTCAGACAGCAGATGAGCATGTACAGCTCCCACAATTTCTCCGGTCAACATGGAGAGTTCATCAAGGTACTTTTCAACCATTCTATTTTGTCGCCGGAAGAATCTCACACAATGAGCATACCGATCGAAAGGGTGAATCTGAATTAGATAGGTTGCAAGAAGCACTACTTCAAGGACTCAGAGAGGGAAGACGATGAATTCTACGTTTATGGAGTGACTCAGGTCAACATGAAGAAGGTGCTCATCATAAGAACGGATTATCTCTTCGTCAACCAAACTTTCTGCACATACGACATTAACATCAAGTACCAAGGCCTCCAGGTGGCTAAAACTCTAAAGCCAGGTGACAGGCTGCCTCTTCCAAACAACTTTAATCGATGCAAATTCTAGCTCAGAATCCAGCCCATCTCAGATGATGATGAGCTCCGAGTGTTGCAAAAGACAGATAGCAAGACGTTGGAGGGTAAGGTTTGGTCTGATCCTCTCCCTATCAACTCACTCAAGCTTAAGCTTCCAGTAGATAAGGCGACATTCCTAAAGCACGGAAAAACCTTCACGATCATCAAGAAGATCCGCTCAACCTTCAAGGATGCCTTTGACATCGTCCTTAGGCCGCCCCTCCTCGTCAAGAATTGTCTGCCAGTGCCTCTCATGCTTGAGTACCAAGATTCGAACGGCGACTACGATAGACTAGATCTATAGAAACAAGAGGAGAAGCACGTCTTCGTGTTCAATCTCTAGTAGCCAGTTGAGCTCAAAGTGATGATACAGGGCTTCGAGCCAGCAATTATTGTGCTTGAGCACACGGTCGAGAGGAGTGTCGAGATTCGGACAATCTTAAAGGATCTTGGTGGGAAGAGTCTCGAGGTATTCATTACAACAAGCAATAAGCAGGCTGGCAAGAAGGCTGTCTTCTTTGTGAAGAACATAGTCATCAACAACACAGCTCAGTAGCTGAGACTGTACTATGATACCCCGTCGGAAAAGGAGCTGAGAAAGGGAACAAAATAGGCAGTGGCTGAGCATGTCAAGATAGCGAGTGAACACGGCTCAGTCCACATGGTCTCTGATGTAAGAATATTAGGAGTGAACTTAATATAGAGGCCAGAGATATTCGCTTATATGCCGGGTGCCAGAGAAGTGTCTACACCAATCAACATCTTCAATCCAGGGTGCAAAGACAAGTTCCTGCTCAAGAGCGAGACCAAGATTTTTGAGTACTCATACTAGACAGAAATCTTTCTCGCATGTAAGTCTCTTATGTCATTAAAGCTATTAAGCCGACGACGAATACGTCTATACTAAGATCACGACTATAACGCCTCAATACGTCGTGATTAATTAAACAAGGCACTCTGTTGATATCGCACAGAGAGGCGCCACACATGACGCAATGTCTCTTACGCCAGGGCAACGGGGCCCTTTCCACTGGTCAGACGAAGACAAGGAAGGAATGGTATGCCTCAAACCCTCTGATGACGCCCGCTGCCTCTATCAGTGGACTAGTGGCTTCTATATCTCTGAAATAGGCATCACACCGCTCCGCAGCAAGATCAGTAAACGAAGTCCCCAGGACAGGCTGCAGAGTGACCAATTGTTCCTGAAAGCAGAGCGGAAGCTTCATGAGAACACTGTCTTTCTCATAATATAGGAAGAAAACACTGACCAACCTTTTTATAAGATCTCCAATAAGAGCTCGGAGTATGAGGTTCAGGTCTACCAGATTGGCTTCAAAAACGATAAAGTAAACCTGGCTCCTGGTGATGCGACCCCATTTGCGTGGAGTGATCAAAAGGAAGAGCGCCTAATTAGGGCAAAGGTGTTCTTGGATGGTCAGCTGGCAAGTGAAGAGGAATTCAGAGTTCGTATAGATATACTGAATCAGAAGCTGATCGTTTGTC